>Ga0099821_1065105_pt1 | contig 9112 bp, 1 predicted proteins | sample SidTnscriptome_3_FD_81135 | JGI IMG/M metagenome (GOLD analysis project Ga0099821, IMG submission 81135) | Coral microbial communities from Puerto Morelos, Mexico - Siderastrea T C metatranscriptome (Eukaryote Community Metatranscriptome) | ecosystem: Host-associated > Invertebrates > Cnidaria >... | reverse complement strand
AAGATGGCTGCCCTCGCTGACCGGGAGATGCCTCAACAATTATTGTACAACACTCTCCAACAGAGGAAAGGAAATGGGGAAATATTGTACTACAAAATTTTTAAGTGGAAAATGAAACATGCTCCAGGCACAATTCATCGCTTCTGTGATGTTTCCCTGAATGAGAAAGAGAGGGAGATTTTGAACTCTTGGATAAGAAATGTGGATGACAGGAGTTCATGTCAGAGGCTTCAGATCCTGTTTTCTTTCTCTGTTCCTTGTGAACAGGCACTTGAACATATCTTGAGCTTAAAAATGCCTGTGATCTCTGCAGGTGCTGGAAATGGTTACTGGGAGTTCCTTCTTCAAGAAAGAGGAGCTGACATTGTAGCATTTGATCAGAACACTGTGTATCCACCAGACATGAGATACATCAAAATTATGGAAGGTAGCCCAAACATTTTGTGTGACTACCCAGACAGGACATTGCTGCTGAGCTGGCCTGATCATGAAGAGAGATGTTCGTTTTCACGGGACTGCCTGAAATACTACAAAGGAAACACCATCATCCACATCGGTGAACTGTTCGGCGAGACACTTTCGTCCAATCCTTGGGGTCAAACCACATCACGTGACTTCCAGCTTCAACTTGGTGAACATTTTCGCTGCGTGTCACGTGTCCAGCTACCGAACTGGCCTGGTCACATGGATTCATTGACTGTTTGGTCACGTGCTTCACAGCCCGTAGAGTGCGAAGGGGCGGACATGGTGTTCGTCCATTTGGAGAATCCAAGGTATCTTGGATGGAATATCACTGATTAAATCACATTCTTGAAATCGAACGTGTATTTGTGGAACGATTCTGCAATACATAGCCAATTTTGCGCCAAATTTGAAGCACTACCGTTTGCATCAACGTTTATGTTGAAGTACGAGAAGACCCTTAGTCTCCCACTATGCATTATCGATACAAGTTGATGTGGTCGGGTATCACATCGTGAAAGGAAAGAAAAGGTACCTGGGAACAAGGTTATGTAGACTGAGAAAGAACAGCGTCATTTTCCGAGCTCCGGTCGAAACTCGCGTAGGTGGACGGCCTTGGGACCCATTCAAGGCCCTGCTCATACCAAGTTTTCACTAGCGACACGTAGACGAACACAAAAGTCCACAAGAACTCTGAAACGCAAGTATATTATAAAAGCACTGTCGCTGTGACCAAGACCGAGTGAATGAAAATGTGATGCGTTGATTTCGTGTTGCTTAATGGTTCATTCTTTCCTCCCGGTGCAAGCAACGACAATACAACCTTTTAACCGAAGATTCTATTTTATTTCTGTAACATTTGAAAAGTAGCTAATAGCCTTCAATAGTACAGTTAAAAGACGCCTGTCAGTGCATTGTCTTTGATGGTACAACCTTCATGTTGAGGCGTTTACCATGAAATACGACTTTGATGTAAACCCGCGAACCAGAGAACTAAAGGAGTAAGAAGTACAAACCATTTCAACTTTTCCTAGTTTGGCTGGAACAGCTTGGTAGAGCAACCAGGACAAGCTAAATCACAAAGACTTGCTTCTTATCGCGGTGCGAACGATCGACGATGCGACTGATCGAAGAACCACAGGCTATTAGTTTTATAACTTCCATGTAATTAGGAGAATAAATGTTACAAGTTTTTCTATATACAATTCTTGGTTATCATATTAATACTAAGTTGAAAACATAGCATCGAGTACTCTGTTCACAAGAAACAAGTACGGTCTTGCTATGGATTGCTATGCATGCAATCTGAATTCATTTGCCCTTATTCTGTGAACAGTTTTTACACATTCCTGAATTTCAACTGAGGACAGTTTATGGCAACTTTTACCAGTTGCCACACCACAAATCTTTGCGTTTTGAAACTACTCCTTATTGAAATAAACTGACCTGCCTTGAAAATTTTATCTATCTGAATAAACGTCATAAATTCTATATCACGTAAGTGAGAAACCTCTGAATGTTTGTCTTTTTGAGAACAACTAAGTTAACTTGGCTTCACTATTAAAACACGAGGGTGTCTTATTACTGGAAAAAGTGTTACTAAGCTGCTCGTAGTAACGAGATATTCGTAAACAGAGGTTCAAATAAACTAAATCACTGACACGTACTTTCAGTACATAAAGATAAAGGTTGGTATGAGTCGCTTACTATCGTAGGCTTCTTTGAAAACCATGACTACGCCAACAACAACAATAACAATCTTTATTGCACTTCGGTAGAAGTGACAATAATGGAATCTTTGTCCTCCGCAAGTAGCATGTATGCTAGTCGAGGCGGGGACAAAATTAATTGGAAGAAGCTGTAAGAAGACATAATACCTCCACTCCAACTGCAAGTCCAGTAAACAAAGAGTTCTATGTACCAACGTTCCACAACAACACCATCACGCCAGATAACGATCCGAGCTGAAATAGTCTTTTATACAAAGAAGTCTTTCATAATAAGCGACTCGCACCTTCGCCAAACGATGATCTTAAGTCTAGCAGAAAACTGTGCGTCTTCCCTTTAGTATCACCTTCATTTTGCCTGTCATTTGAATACATAATTACTAACCTTTCCTATCTATACCATTCGTGCTCGTTGTATCTATACCTTATACCGAAATATTGTAACTGAAACTCAGTTATTGAGTGTTTTGTATTTTGGACATGTACAATTCCAGTCATCTACTCGGGTTAATCTCTATCCTTTACAGGCATCTGTTTTCTATTCTGAAGTTGGTACCTCGTACAACTTATCTCAAACAGTCTCATTTTACTTAGCTCCGCCTCAACTACTGTTACTTTCCAATGTAAAACTTATTAGTAATTTGGAATACCTAAGAAGTTTAAAGTGGATTAATCTACTTTTCAATACTCCGCGTTCTCTTTCAATTCTTCTGAATTGTAGCATATTAAAATTTATTGACCTGGTAACATTGACGTCATGAGGTGGCTTGCAACACGTGATCGGTCACCTTACCAATCACATGAAAAGTTACATGTTCTCTTCCCTTAGAGGCCTCGCAGTGCGAAATGAACTGCTCTTTTTAGCACTTCCGCCTCTCATCGACTTTACTTTAGCAGCCCCGGGACTCCAAGATGGAGAACGAACCAGCACCGAAGATGATCGGCGACTCGGGCTTGACAGTCGTGAGAGCTCGGAAATGATCGACATGCTGTCCTCGTCGTCCTCTGGTTGGAAGACACTGGCGAGAGCAGACGTCCCTTGGAAACAGAGCATTTCCACTTGCTCCTGTAGCGTGGATGCGAGGTAGACTGCACCAGGAGAAACCGCTGGACCAAGGACGCGTGGATTCTGGATTTCCAGAAATTTGTGCACGTACCGACTTGGATTTTCTGCGGTGCTTGGTGGGATTTCACAGACGTCAATGGAGTTAAAATGAGTGACAAACAGGTATGGTTCACTGTAGGCGAAAGCAAGCGGCAGTCTGCTCCACATCAAAGGCTTTTGTCTGCTGTTGCGTCCAGCACTGTTCACAAACACTCCAAACTCATTGAAACAAAGTAAAAGTTCTTCCTTGTTTGAGCCTGCAGTACTGACATCCAGTACAGCGATAGGAAAGATGTTGAGCTGTGAGGCGCCATACACGGCAAACGCCAGAGAGGGGTCCTTGGAGTCCAGGAATTCTTTCACGGTATGCTGCTTGATGTCCAGGCTGTAAAACTTGCCAGTACCATAGATCACGTGACCCTTACTGAAATGGATGCAGTTACATGGCTCGCTGGTCTCGATCTCCTTGCGAGTGCAAAACGTTCCAATTCCAGAATTATAACGTAGCAGCAGAATGCTTTTAGGTGTTGCTGCACAAATGAAGTAATTACCCTCGCACTCTCCAACAGCGAACAAATGGCAGTTGGTGATCTTCTCAATGGCCTGCGGAGTCAGTGCGTTCAGTGGTACCGTAGAGTTTGTTTGACGCGCCCGGCTCATGACCAGTTTCAGGTCCACACTACACAAGTGACGGTCTTTGCCTGCAATCATGATGACCAGGTTGAGATCACTGACGACATCCATTTGGAACGCTCTTTCTACCCCAGGGAGCATGCGCGGGGCGTGTTTCCCGGGGCCGTCAAGGGACAAGGAATATAGGCCCTCTTCAGCCCCTAGAAGTACAAGCTCGGTATTCAGCAACTGTGTGCAATTGATATCCAGACGTTCGTCTTCCTCCAAATGCAGCAACACGTTACCCATTAGTTTCTGATCGTCGGCGTTGTCATTTTTCTTCTTAATTTCATCTAGCACAAACTCCAGAGAGGTGACCCATTTCTGCTTGACAGGAAATGAAGGTGCCAATAGGTACAGATTCTGCACAGGCCAGCACCTCTGCCGTGACTCCACCCTCAGGATGTACGGCAAGTCAGAAGGGGCGGTACCCATCAACTCTGACGACATGACGGCAGAGTGGACAGTCACGTGGCCGTCCTTACCGCAGAGGTGCAGCACCTCGGATGGAGAAGAGTTCTCTCCAACATTTTCTTTATCAAACAGGTGTATCTTTTGATCATCGAGAACAACCCACTTCTTCTCCCATCCGTGTTTCACCGAGCCGCAGCGTGGGACTCTTAGCCATCCTTCTCTCCTGCCTCCCAGTCTTGTTGTACTTTGTGAGTTAAGTTTGCTGTTTTCATCGTTCTTCTGTTCCTGGAGAGTTTCACTGAAGTGTTCCACCAGTTGGCTCGGTAGGCCACATGTATGTGGGACATTTGGTGCACACTTAACATGACATACAAGGCCGCACTCAGCACAACGAGACGACGGCCGCACAAAGTGAAGGGTATCCAGGCAAGTGGCGCACTTAGTTGCACGCATGTTCAGGGCATTAACAAACCTGTGCGGTATATTGTGATGCATTCTTTCTTTAGGCCGGTGTGATGTGCCGCAGTCAGCCGGAGGAGCATTCTTAGCATTCTTGGCCTGATTCTGGGCGCCCAGTGGGCTTGGTTGGCTGCTAGGCGACTGTTGAATGGCTGACAGGACAGCGTAGGACTGGGTCGGTTTGGGTGTGGCACTGCCGGCATTTTGATATTGCGATTTCCAATGCGAAGCTTCCATTTTTGCAGTCTGTATTTCTTGTCGCATCCTGTTGACTTCAGTTTGTAGTTTCAGACTGGATGCTCTTTCTTTCTCCAGCGCCTGCTGTAAGTCCCTCCACTGATGTGGTACAACATTGATGCTGTTTTCTGGTTTCTTGCGCCACGACTTACCACCGCCGCCGATAAGCTTTTTCTTTTTCGGACCCTGTCCTTCAGCCTTGCACTGTAGGAAGTCGATCAGCTTTGTCTGTTGTTTGCTGGTCGCCTCCAGCTTCAGCCTCTCCTCTGCGTGAGACGCCTCCATTAAATCCAACTGTTCCGCTAATGCAGCGCGTTCACACGTCAATTCATCGCATTTCTCCATGGCTGCTTCAATGTTCTGGTTTAACTCAAAGTTACTAGCCGTCAGCTTGGAGATGTGACTGTTCAGTCGCTCAATCTCGATCTGAAGCTTGTTGTTTTCTTCGACTCCAAGCTGAAGTTTGCGTTCCAAGGATTTGATGTCGAGCTGTGCCATACCAGCTTTCGTCTCGGCTTCGCTGAGCGCTTCTGTCAGCTCCTCAGATCTCTCTCGCTGTCTTTCCAGCTGTGCGTTCATCTCATCAACCTCCTTAATGTGTGTGTTTTGCACCTCCTTCAATGCATCTTGCAGCTTGGTCACTTTCTCTTCGGCAACAGAGCGCGCCGTTTTCTCCTGTTCCAATGAGCGCTGAGTTTCCAGAAGTTCGCAATCACTCTTCTCTCTTTTTTGCTCCAGCTCTTTCCTTGCTACGTTCCACTGCACTTGTTTTTCCTCGTAGTCTTCATTTATAATCTCCAATTCCTCCACTTGATTTTCCAGCATGGTGCAGGTAGATTTCAACATCGAGTTAGTAAGTTCCATGCCTTCTGCTGCTCTCTTCTTTTCTTTCAGCTCATCTTCCAGTTTCTCGTTTGCCATCTTTAGATCGCAGTTCTCTTCACTGAGTTCCTCCACCTTGTTTTCCAGCTCCTTGTTTTGTGTAACCAATTCGCTGCAACGATCCGACATTTCACTTAGTTGCACGTGCATTTCTTGAACGACCTCTGAACGATTCTCCTGCATAGCTCTAGTAATCTTGTCTTGTCTGGCTGAGGCCTTCAGTTCTAATTCAAATTCTCTAGTGTCAATGTCATTCTCAAGTTTAAGGATGGTCTCCTCAAGTGCCTTCTTGTTACTCTTCAGTGTCGAACACTCATTGGTAACCTCAGTCAGCTGTGTCTTGAGATCTTCCACCTTTCTCTCCATGTCTTTTGAAAGCTGTTTTATTTTACTTTCAGCGTCTTCAAGTTGTTTTTCTACAGACGTATTCTTCTGTTGCTGTATCTTAAGGTCGCTCTCCAGTCCCGCTATTTTTCGAGTCATTACTTCTTTCTCCTCGCATAATCGTTCCAACTCTGCTTGATTAATGGCGGATATGTTGCTGTTGTCTTTATCTGCATCGGAGCTTCTTCTGCTGAGGTCAACGTTTTCCTTTAGCATTTCCTGTAGCGTCCGGCACCTTCCCGTTAACGAGTCGATTTTCTGATCCCTGGAGGCCAAGTGTTTTTTGGTCTCCTCTAACTCAGTCTCCAGTCTGCTGTTTGTGTTCTGCAACTGTTTCTTGTACCGCGAGAGTGTATCCACCTCTTTCTCCGTTTCCTGCAGTTTTTCTTCCTGAGCTTTTCTGCTTGTAGCCTCCTTTTCAAGCTTCTTTTGTGTCCTTTGAGCTTGAAACAATTGATCCTCGAGATCCATGATTTTACTCTGTAGTGTCCTCACTTCTGCTGACTTTTCTCTGTATCGCTCTCGCATACTGTTGTCTTCATCCTGCTTTTGTTGAACACTGTTACATTCCTTTTCATTCCCGTCTGCCACACTTGCTAATTTGACTGACTTCTGTAGCTTTTCTATTTGTGTTTGCATTACTTCTTTGCTCTTTCGCGCGGCTTCTAACAACTCTGTTGCCTCTTGGTTTGCCTGTAACGATTTGGCTAGTTTCTGTTGCAGTTCCGCAATCCTTTCTCCGCTATCTTTCGTGACTTTGTCCAGTTTTTCTTGCCAATCCACCATGCTTCTTTTCGCTTCTTCGTTCATCTTTGTCATTCTAGCTTGATGATCGTTTATGCGGTTCTTGCTGACTTCAAGAAGCTTCTCTTGTGACTTAAGCTCCTCTTCCAACCTCTGGGCTCGTCTGCTTGCGATAAATCGATCATTTTCCAGCTGAGCAACAATCTGCTGTAGATCCTCCAGATTTTCTCTGCTTTCTTGATCTCTGAGTTCATTCGCCTTCTGACTGTCTTCCTTCAGTTCAGAGAGCAGTTTTAGAGTAGCAGAGTCTGTCTTGTTTCTTTCCGCTCGTTCGAGGTCCAGCCTTCTTTGCAAGTCCTTGACTTGAGTGTCATAAAGAACTTTCTCTTTTTCCAACAGATCTCTTTCATACTCAGCATTCCGGAGCAACTTCTCTTTTTCTTCTAGGGCAGCTTGCAGCTCCTCCAAACTCTTCTTCATGCTGGCGCTTTCATCCTTAAGTGTGTGACAAGATTGCAAAGCATCCTTCAGCTCTTTTGCTTTGATAGTGAGCTTTCTTTCCAGACGGCTCGGCGGACAACCCGCTGGCGAGTTTGGTAAACTTCCGGCTTTTCTAGGTGAGAAAGGAAGGTTGTTAGCGAGATTTCTGGAAAAAGTGAATCCCACAAATGGCAAATCCTTGCCAGTGAATCCCTTCCCCTCGTGTAATGAGCTGTACTTCTCTAGGTGACTGATTGGGTCAGGACTCTCCGGTTCAAACTCATCAAAATGCGACGTGTCCGTTGCGCCATCCAAGTTAGGTACGTATGGGGGAACGGTATCTTGCAGGTTGTTCCAGTCAGTACCAGTGAAGAACTGGTGACAAGTCAGCCCCTCATAGCCAATCCTTTGTGCACTGTCAGTGCACAGATTCAGAATCAAATCCTTAGCACTCTTGCTGACATTTGCATCTTTGGAAAACTGCAGCGAGCTCTTGAAATTCATGATTTTGCTGTAAGTTATGACAACAGAATCAGCTTCAAAGGGTGTCTGTCCACACAGCATCTCATATGCAACAACACCCAGGGACCACCAATCACATTCTACTCCATACGGGCCTCCAGACCCATCCATACTTGTCAGTACTTCAGGCGCAATGTACTCTGGGGTCCCTACTGGCATCTTACTGTGCACCTTCTTGTCAGCTGAAAGCCTGGCTGATGAACCAAAATCAGCCAACTTTATGTGCCCAGTGCGATCAACTAAAACATTGTCAGGTTTGATGTCCCTGTGTACATAACCTAGCACATGAAGACTGTGAATGGCCACAACCATCTCAGCCAGATAAAACCGTGCAACATCCTCTTCCAGAATATCATCATATTTGCTCAGCAAAGACAGCAAGTCACCACCAGGATGGTAATCCATTACCAGGTATAGGTTATGAGCATCGTGAAAGGCATAGTGCAGTGCTGTTATCCATGGGTTGTTACACAATGCCATTATTTCTCTTTCTTCATCATAAAACGCAACACTTTCTTGAGCTAAAGTTTGAGTCTTTTTCAATGTCTTCATAGCAAACACATCTCCACTTTGTCTATCTTTGACAACTTGAACCTGTCCAAAATGTCCACGTCCAATGGTGTTGACAACATTGAAATCGTCCTTACTTAGACAAAGTTTACGAAGATCATCAACCATGGGTTGATACTTCTTTACAAACGCAGAAATATTCTTGTCTTTGAGCATAAACTCAGAGTTGCATTCCTCAAACAGGAGAAGAAATGCATCCAGGAAGGCCTCTCGAGTGAAGCTAGCGCCCGAGCTCTTGCGACCGACATTTTTGCCAGCAAAAACCTGATTGAGTTTGGCGCAGCGCGTAGAAATTGAATCAGTCATTTTTGAAAGAAAGGGAGGCGAACATCAGAAATTCACACTACAGAGGAAATTAGAAAGAAATCCGCGGATAAAAACCTCAAAACGAAAGAGTAGAAAACCGACTGAAACCGACAACGAAAACCGTTTACGTGCAGGGACTTGTGCCTGC
>Ga0099821_1047763_pt1 | contig 9139 bp, 1 predicted proteins | sample SidTnscriptome_3_FD_81135 | JGI IMG/M metagenome (GOLD analysis project Ga0099821, IMG submission 81135) | Coral microbial communities from Puerto Morelos, Mexico - Siderastrea T C metatranscriptome (Eukaryote Community Metatranscriptome) | ecosystem: Host-associated > Invertebrates > Cnidaria >... | reverse complement strand
GGTTTTTTAGCAGCTCCGCCATGCGGCCATGGCTGAAGCTAGAAGGGACGTTGTTTTTGATGACGATGACATGCGAAAGCACCAGACTGCATTGGGGGCGAGGGCGCGAAAGAAGCCCGCAAAGAATTTTGCTCGACGCACCACCCGACAAAGACTAGATGATGCGCCCGACGAAGCACGGGATCGCAGCAGTTCTTTGGGACGCGTATGTCTTCGGCTGAAAACTGCCCTACAGGAATATTTGATGTATCACTTTTGGACGCCTTTGACCGGTTTGGTCGCTGTAGGCTCTGCCTTCACAGTTCAACCATGGCTCTCCATTTGCGACCTCGTTGTCGGAATCATTTTGCTCCACTCGCACTTTTTCCAGGTTGCCTTCAAAAGTTGTGCTGGGAAATGGCATGAGTTGGAGAGTGTCCTCATCTTGGCGGCGTTGATGCTAAGCATCGTCACTCTGATTGTTCGAATCGCACAAACCTCTGGACAAGAGGTGTGGTTTTTTGACGTGATCTACGTTGTGTCAACAGCCTTTGCATGTATTTGCTGCGTTGTCAGGAATGGCGCAATTGGGGAGGGAGAAGCCGAATTGCGCAAGGTGCCCGCAGCACCAGTACTTTTCTTGTGCCTCGGAGCCGCAACCTTGGCACCACCGTCCTTTGCCTCCTTGCCTTACGCATTGGCTTTTTTGAAATATGCAGATGCAATGCTGTGCAAATGCTGGCGAAGAACTATAACATCCCATGCCCGACTTGGCCTCTTTCTTTTGACCACCACGCACATTGTGGCACTGCTGGTGCTGAACTTTATGAGTTGGAGCAATTTCGTGATACCTCCTCCGATGCTAGGAGTCTTTGGCGAGATGGGCCGTGCCACAGTCCTTTTCAAAGAGGCCATCACGAGCTGTGTTGATTCTCCAAGAGATTCCAGTAAATGTTTATCTCGAGAAGAAAGCTTTTGGCCTGGAATGCATTTAGCTTGTGTGCTATTGCTTCACTTTGTACTCACCAACGTCGAACAAGGTCAGATTTCAACGACCAAAATCCTTGGGCCAAAACTGGTGAAGACAGCCAGCTCGGCCTCCTCCGGCACGGGTGGCACCAACACAACACGCTCAGAGGTGGCGTCGAGGTTGTTGCGCACCTGCATCGTGCTGATGCTCTTGGCCATGTCATTAGCTTTTCCATCTATCTTGACTGTGCCACTCATCATCTTGTACGTTTGGAAGACATTTTCCTCTGCCAGTCAAGTGGAGAGGGAAGTTATGGAGATGGTTGACGAGGGAACCCCAACGAATTCCTGCTGTCCCTGCCGTCGCAAATCCATCCGCGAATCGGAACGAGAGGACGCTCCAGAAGAGTTACCCTCCAGCCGCATGTCCCAACGCGCGAGCGAAGATTATGGATGTCGTACGAGCTTGATATGGACAAGATATGCAGGTGTGGTTTTCCTTTTGTTTTACCTCTACAACGCCTTGGAGTTCTTCATCAACAGTTTTGCGCCAAAGGCCTCAGAAAGCTTCACTTCCTTGCGTTTGATGCTGCTGAATGGTCGGGGCATTGATATTGTCCAAGTCTTAGGACTGCATGTCTATCGTTTCTACGATCCTCATGCTGCCGCTGCTGCATTCCTACCACAGGCATCACTGCTGTTGCTGATAGCTTTGTTTCAGGCGTTTGCAGATGGAGGATATGCTGTAGAGGTGTCCCCATGGTTGACCTCTTTGGAACAACATTCGATGAACCTTTGGGTCTATGTCTGTCGAACCACGCCGGGGGAGTTGCCAATGCTTGTGGCACTCACCTTTTTCATGATTCTCACCAATGCCGCACAAGGCGAAACGCCTGCATTCCTGATAGCCTATGCCTTGGTATGGGCCAAGTTGGTATGTTTCAAATTGGAGGTGGGTCAACCACGTACTTGGCAGTTATTACAAGCATTGGCACAGTTGGGTTTTGTCTTGGTGACCTTGCTATATTTGGTGGCGCCACCATATGGAAACAACAGCCCAGCAGTGGAAGTGATGTATAAGGCCTTCCCCGAAGTAAAGCAGAAGCAGTATTTGCGCATGGTCTTTCCTCATTTGGCATTGGCTCTTTGTGCGTACATGGAACGCTTGCGAATCGCCAAGGTGGCGGTTCTGAAGCTACAATTTCGCATGAGGGCGGACACGCTGGAGAGCATTGATACAATCTCGTCGGACTATGCCAGGTCAGGAACCTTTTGGACTGTGCAGAAGGGTCGATGTTTGCGAAGTTTCATGAAGTACAAAGCCTTGATCGTGGCCAAACTCAGGAAATGGACAGATGAGTTGATCTGCATTTGTGTGTTGGCATTGAGCTTTGGTGCTGCTTTGGTGCCTGGTACCGACGTCCACTCCTTGGCGTTGCTGCTGGGCACCGGACCGGCCTTGCTTTTGTACAACACGCGGGGTACGAATCACGCCAACAAATTGGATTGTGGCTACATCATTCTACGCTTCGCAACAGTCTTGATGTTCCAATTCAGACTGACAGCAGCCAGTGTATTGATCGACTGGCCGGATGATAGCGCATGGCCCATTTCTTTGTCAGAACTGGGTGTGGTACGACCACTTTGGGATCCACCAGTGAAACTGTTGCTGTTGGGAATTATTCCAGTGTGCTCGCGCTTAGCCATCATTGCTACCATCCGTGTGCAGAAGGAGGAAGCAGATCGGCGCGAAGAGATTATCGCCAATTATGAAGAAGAGCAGATGGCTGCTGAGGAAGTCAATGCAGAAGTGGCAGAGGAGCGAAAGAGCGCGTCTCTAACCAGCGCATCTTTCGGGGATGATGCGGTGGATAGCCCTAGTCACATTCAATTGGAAACGACTCAGGAGGTGGATCCTCAAATTCCACAAGAGCATTCTGGCAACACTGCAGATCCACCATTGGCAGAGGACGCCGTGAGCGTGCAGCCCTCGACCAAACACAGGGGTCGAATTTCCGTGCGTTTCAATGCTACCAGTGGTGGCCATGATGCTGAGACCCGCCACAGTGGAAAGACCCAGCGGCGCAGAGGACACCGCGGTCCCAGCATGGAAGAGCGATTCCTGACGTGGTGCATCCCTTCATGGATGGAGTTTATGCCACTCAACATGCATTCCTATTTCTCGGCCTTGCTCCTGATATTAGTCTTTGCCTTGAGCATCCAGGAGGTCAACGTGCTGAGTTTCTTGATGATGATGGCAGTGATTTCTTTATGTGGATGGAGCAGAAGATGGGTGCAAGCTGGCAATGTCTTCTCTTGCGTGACATTGGCTATCATGTGGCTTCAGTATTTAGCTCGCTTTCGTATCTTCGATGAGTTGGCTACTTCGGACGTTTGGCTCCAACGCTTGGGTTTGCAATGGAAAACCAGTCAGGTCGAAAAGCATGTTGCCATCTTCGTCATTTGCATTCTCCAGAAGCAGTACTGGTATCGTGGTCGATTTTCAAAAGCTCGACCTGTCGTATGTCCGGGTTTTGTTGCAGATCATGCAGATATGGCTGGTTTCTTCGGTCTCATTGCCGTGGCGGTGATTCGTCGTCATGCCTTGTCTACCCTCTTAGTCCTGGGAGCCTTACCTTGGGTAGTTCGTGAAGAATTGCCATTCAAGGAATCGGCCCAACGACATGCACATACCAAGTGGTGGTTAAGGTGGTTCCGCCTCGTCCTGTTTCTGGTGTTAATCATTGAGGTCAGCCTTCGTTTGTTATTGACCTTCAACTTGGGTGATCAAGTGGGTCGTGATCAATTTGTCTCATGGATCTGCGATGAATATTGGGGAGGCAAAGCCCATCCACATTCTTTGGACAACTGTCGCATGGAATTCGCAAGATGGATTGATAGTGAGGCCAATCGAGAGGAAGGTACAACACCCTTGATGCTCATGGAGTTTCTGTGTTTATTTTTTCTGGGAATTGTCCAACAACTCTTAGAGTGTGTTGCGTTGAAAAGACCAGATGAGAAGACCATGCAGCGGAAAAAACTCACAGTTTTGTATTGGTGGCCATTACTGGTTTGGTTATGTACCTTCACACTATCCTTGGCACGTGGAACTTTGTTGGGTCTCAGTTTCTTGCTGTTGTTCATCGGCGTGACCTTTTCGAGCTCCAAAAGCTTGTCCACTCGCAGGCGATGGGTGTGGCGTGCTCGGCTTTTTGCTTTGCTGTTCTTGCTGATCGGCTTGGCCTTCCAATCTCCATTGCTTCCTTGCAGTCGTGCCATGTGTAAAGATGGTGTTCATCAGATCTACCTGACGTTGGAAGAATGCGTCCATGTGGAAGCCTTGGATTTGTCCGTGGTGGGTTCCGAAGCGCGGACCTCACGTTGCTTCGATACCGATGATGCGGAAGCCTCACGGCAAGCCTTGGGACATGATACCATGTGGACCTTGGCAGTGCAGATCATTGGCATTCGACGTGTGCAGGGAGACAACTTGTGGGATGGTATACTGGCGCTCTTTGTGTCACAGCTGGGGCAGATGGTGCTGTTGATTGTGGCTGCTACGGTGCAACTACGGATGTACACTAGTCCACTCTTCTCGCAGTATTCGGATGTCTTTGTTGAAGAGCCAGAGGAGGTGATCTTAGCCCGAGCACAGCGCTTCGCCACGGAATTCTACTGCGGTGTCAAGCTGGAAGAACTCGCTGCGCGGCATCGTCTCAAGGCCCTGGTGGAGAAGCTGCACCGTACCAAGCAGAAGATTCAGGATTTGCTGAAGGTCAACTATGTAAAGATGGGCAAGAACAGCCGTTGTGCAGCCATGCTGAAACCAGCATCGGTGACACAGGTTTCAGAGATATTTAAGTATGCCAATGACAAGAACTTCTCCATCGTGCCAATGCTCAGGGATAAGAAATCCGGCAAGTTGGAGCATAGCAAAGGTACTTGGACACCAGTCTCAGAAGAACGTTTGATGGAAACCTTGAAGCTAGCCACTGACGAAACAGGTGCAACAGGGGTCGGTCCGTTGCATGATGAATTGGTATTGTCAGTGATTAAGCCGACACAACTGGATTCCACCGATGAAAAGAAATCGGCCATTGCAGAGCTGCAGGCACTATTAGAACTTCCTGGAGAACAGGCACGAAATCGAATCAAGTGGATGCTCAATAGAAGTATGGAGGATACAGACGTGGCTGTTGAGGAGTTGCAATTGAGTTGCGGTCTAGTGAAGCTGGACGCTGAAAAGGTCATCACAATGTTTGCATGCAATGTGGCCATCAGTAAGCAATATGCCAACTTGCTCAAGCAGATTACTTGTGGACGATTGAATCCAGATGGCATCATTCTGAGGAAAGAGGTGCAAAAATTGATCGATTCCTTACAGATGTACCAAGACTCACAACAGGTCAAGGGACGTCAACATGTGGGACTCTTTGCCTCGAAAACGGCCTCCGTCTCGCGCACAAGCTCCGTGAAGGGCACCTCTATCGGCCTCCGAAGTCGTACCACTAGCGATCCGAGTATCGAGGAAGAGAAGGAACATGGTTGTGAAGTTCTATGGGAGCGTGTGCAGGGCTTTGTTGGACCTTACCTCAAGTCGATCGCAGAATGGTGGGAAGGTTTTAAGTGTAGCCAGCTGCTGTCACGCTTGATGGTGGATCATGCCTTCCTTGGCATGGATGAGGAACACTACAAGTTGCATGCGGACCGTGTGTCCTCAGATGAACTGTGTGAACATCGAAAAGATAACAATCTCATCCGGATCCTATGGAAAATCATGTTGTCCAACACTCCCATTTTGGCGGCGATTTTTTGTATCTTAGCCTTCGTCTTGAATCGTTCGGTGCTGGATGCTCTTCGATTGCTGTTGGTGGTCTTTGCTTGCTTGCGCTTGTATCCATTTCCGGCGAATTGGTTGTGGTCCTTTTTGAAGTACTTCTCTGCAGTTGTCTTGGTGCTGCGAACGCTCTATGACCTTCCAGTGGTGTGTGCTGGATTCCAACTACGTCAACCCCGCGGACCTGACGTGACACGCTTGGTGTTGGAACCAGATGATTCCTACCAGTGGTGTCCAGTCTTCACTACTATAGGTATTGACATCTTGCTCGGTTTCTCCAAGAGGTCTACCGTTTCAGCTTTGGAAGCTGTTGAGATCTGGATCGACGTAGTGTGGGCCGATCACCTGTGCATTTGGGCCATTCTGATGCACCAATGGATGTTGCAACGTTTTGGCGTCGGACGCTTCGTCACGTTCGATGCACAGAGCCAACGCTTATGGCTTCGTAAAACAAGCAGTCAACCTGGAACACCCACAAACAGCGTGAAAGAAGTCAAGTTGAAGGACGAAAGTCTTGGCACTTGGGGTGCTACCTTCCGGGAGTTGCACACAGACATGGTAACGAACTGGTGGAAAATGCGCCAGGACTTTATCAAAGAATTTGCAGCACAGGAAGAACTCTTTCATCAGTACCAAGCGCAGATGGAAGAGGAGAGCAATGCGTCCAACTCTGACTCCGGCGAGGAAGATGAGTGGAAATCCACCAAGTCTGGTAAAGCTCGAACCTCCAGTTTGCAAACCGAGGTGGATCAAGTCGAAGAGGACATTGAGCAGGAGAACGGAATCAAGTCATCCACACAGGGTGATCCGGCCGCGAAGAAGTCGCGGTATACGATCAGGACTGCAAGTCTTCCAAATCTCGACACAGCTTTGCTGATGAGTTCGAAATCCTTAATCGCCTATGAATGGGGTTCTGAATGGGTAAAGGCCAAAGGACGTCGGCGAGGTCTTTTCACCAGTTGCAAGGCTCCACGAGATTTCGATCATGTCACCATGCCACGGCTCTTGTTTCCTGTGATCCGTCCACGTGAAAGCACTGACATGGAAGAGGAAGATGAGGATGAACACAGGTGGAATCAAGCTATCAAATGGGCAGAGGTCCTTGCCTATCGTTTCCTCATGCGACAGAAACGTTTGTATCAACGCACGGGTCATCGTCTGTCTGTGGATCGTCTACCTGGTGTGGTCGTGGAGTGTGCCATTTGCACCATGTTTGTGGAAGCCAATGAACGACACTGGAGTTGTGTTCCTTGTGGATTTCGGATATGCCAAACGTGTGCTATGGAGATTATGCAAGGACGTCGGCCAAGAGAGAAGCTGATGAAACCAGGTGTCTCTTTGTATAGCGCGAAGTATTTGCTTGGTTTCTTCCTCTTGTGCTATGCGCTCCTCAACAACAAGGCCATCTTGAAAGAAGAAGAGCGCTCCTTCTCCCAGTCTTTACAGGAGAACAACTTCAGCGTAGCCACTCTCCTCTTGATTGTGGCTCACATGACGATCCTGGTCTCCGATCGTATTTTCTTCAAAGCTCACTACAGCATGAGGAGCCATTCATCGCTACACATCATCGAGATGGTGAATTTAGGGTTCATTTTGGCCGAGTTTGTATTCTTACACTATCACACCATTGCAACCTTATGGTTCTCTATGAATCCCCGAGAGGAGAAGATTTCGTTGGCAGCTGATTGGGAACTGTGCTCATACTATCTTGTTGGAATGCTCTACATCTTGATGTGCATGTTGCAGATCAAGCACGGCTTGCCTGCCCTTGGAGGTGATGGCTTAAGACCGAAAGCTGCTGCCTTATTTTCGGCAGCCAACCTTTACACGGAGAAGGTGTACTACTACCTCTTCATGGTACACTACAACATCCCCTTCGTTGATGACATCCGTGTCATTGTGGATTGGACTGTAGTTCCAACGAGCTTGGATCTCTGGATGTACTGGAAAGTGGAAGATGCTCACACGGCATTTTATCGAACCAGGCACCTCATGTTCGTGCGGGGCCAGTCCTATTATGCAGAACAACGAGATATGTTGGAAAAGTGCTACAATGGATGGGTCATTTTATTCGCTGTGGTCTTGGTGATTTTGATGCCCATCATCGTGTTCTCTCCCTTTTCGCCTTTCCCAAACACCGTCTTGGTGGAACAAGCCAATTTGGTGTTGGGAATGACGGTGGCGTCGTCCTGCTTTGGTGCTGATCAAAGTCAATTATGCAGGTATGTTGAATTGCAACTCTTCAATGCTCCAGCCATTCAGATTCAGAGATCAAACCGTTCGGAAAAAGAACAATACCTCCAGGACAACCCGCGTGTCAACACGGATATCGACATCCAAGACATCCAATGGCCGTGGTTTTCGAAGGAAGCTGTACATGCCTCACCTGCCATGTTAGAAGAGGTGCAGAATATCCTGGACAAGGCGGATGGAAATGGAACTTCCGATCCTGCTGTGGCGGTAGCCTTTGATTTGCGATATAGCTTGCAACGTTCTGTGTTGGGCCTGACTCAACATACACGCTCCTTGTGTTCCTGCTTTCCAGCCACAAGATGTTCAGGTTTTGGAGGTCAATTTCCTGCACGAATCTCTGAGCTTTGTGGTGGTGACATGGAGGTAAGTCTTTCAGATCCCTTAGATGCTGTGGCCAATCAAACTTCCCGATGGTGGCGAGAGACTGCGACCAAAGGAAGCTTCAAAGAGGCCATCTTGGTGCTACCAAAGTTGTGGTCACCACGCATGAACTTGGGCAACGCCGGGTTGACGGAACGCGAGGCGTTGAGGGACTTCCTCTATGGCTTGGCTGCTGAAAGTGTTTCATCACCTTGCAATGTCAGTGACCTATCAATGCCTTGTAAAGCCTCGGCGCCACGTTGGGGCAGCTTACAGGGACTTGCTGTGGATGGAAGTAATCGAACGCAGGGACACTTCCATTTGAAAGTGGAATTGGAGAAGTCCGTCAATGTACAAGGAGTGGCTGGTGAGAGTAGTGATTATGCTTCTGCCTTGGGTCTTTACGTCGCAGTGGTCTTGGTCGCTGGGAAATATCTTCGTGGAGCCTTTCAGGGAGCTGCGAAGCAAGCGATTTACGACGAGATTCCAGATGTGCATGTCTTCTTGAATCTGATTGAGGCGATCAAGATGGCAAGAGAACATGGAGATCTTCGTGTAGAGTTTGAGCTCTACTATTGCTTGATGCAGGTGTTGCGCTCCACACATATCTTGCTCCAGATCGGAGGACATGAACCTCGAAGCTATGGCATCGGTCGTGTGGATCGTCATCCCAACGCAGATTTGCAATTGCAAGTGGAAGATGAGCTGATGCGTTGAATTCTGAAGCGGGTTGAATGGGAG
>Ga0099821_1135614_pt1 | contig 9393 bp, 6 predicted proteins | sample SidTnscriptome_3_FD_81135 | JGI IMG/M metagenome (GOLD analysis project Ga0099821, IMG submission 81135) | Coral microbial communities from Puerto Morelos, Mexico - Siderastrea T C metatranscriptome (Eukaryote Community Metatranscriptome) | ecosystem: Host-associated > Invertebrates > Cnidaria >... | reverse complement strand
ATTTAGCTTGTCGATCATTTAAAAAACACTTAAAACGCCAACAGCATCTCATTAGCCAAAAATAACCTGTTGATTTATTATTTGGTCTTCTAATATAAAAAGGCGTAAGTTAAAATAATAGATTGTTCCTTTTTGCTTCCGAAGCTTTTGTCTTACTTATTTTTAGTAATAGCGGTTGTTTTAGTTTGTTGCCGTAGCTAATTACTTAAGAGTTCCGCGCTTCTCGCATTTCCGAAAAGTGTTACATTTTCTCGGTATTTAATTTAGTTTTCTGATTACTTTACTAAATGAGGCTCGTGCCGATCTCGCCTCTGCTCTCCACTTGAATAGGATTAATTAACAACCCGTTGGTTGCTGACTCATCGCGTTTTAACTGTGAATACATTTGCTGACACATCTAGTTTCTGTAATTAATGGTTGAATACTTAATTTACTAGAAGTGCGATCGGACGGCAAGAAACCGCTCGTTAACACTTCAAACTTTAGTAGCTATTCATTAGTTTTAATTTCGTTCGGTAGTTTTAATTTAGTTTAATTTTAGTTGTAACTTTCACCGCCAAGCAGCGAACACTTTTGACAATAAACGCGGAAACTTAAATTAGAATTTTTATTAGGTTGCGCTATTCTCAAAGGACTTTTCACATCATGGTGTTAGCGCACTTATTATACTCTGTTAACAATAGACGCTTGTACAAATCGTATATAAACAACCGAACTTGTATGCTTTTTCGATTACAAACTGAGTTGGAATAAACTGCTGTTGGACCCAAGCTGAGTTGTTGCTGTTGCTGTCCGTTCCAGTTCGTGGTTAGATCCCGGTACCCCAGAGTGTAACGGCTCTTCCTTGCAAGCGAGTGCCCCTTTGAGTCTAGTTTTCCCCGCAATTATCGTCGCAGTTATCTCGTTAATTCAAGTTCAGAGTTCGCCGTTTTCCTGTACTCCCACAAGGAAAAACCTACCGTTACACCTTTCAATTCTGGCTTATAAATATTTCATTTCAACTCTGACTGGTGCTCATTTTGACAACACTTGTTACATTGTGTTCAGTTGGTTGTTAGACTTCTGTCCAAAACGGCTTGCCTTTCCCTCAGGGTTCACCTGGACAGGTTCCTACATGGACACTGTCCGTTTCACATTGAGGCAATGGCAATAGCCATTTTGACATTCCGCATTTGGAATTTGCATTGATTCGATTTGACTGGGCTGCTGAGCAATAATGGCAGAGCATTGCAGACGTACTGCATAAAAGTGGCGAAACATGACTGGCAGCTCAACACACAGGGGCTACCTCAGTACGTGGCGCCGACCTGCCTGTCCACACTCCTACAGGATGGTGTGTTAGACACCTTAGAACGTAACTACCAGCTCCCCACTACTATTACCATCTGGGTGAAGGACGCCCGGCAGTACTAGTTCGTCACCGCTTTCTTGGAGGCCTTACCGCCTTTCCTAGTACCCGTGAGGGTGAAGGATTTGAAGGACGTAGGATGTCCACAGGCCCGATGACTCATGATACTCCACCCGAGTTCCAAACCTACAACCATGGCTAAGGTATGGGCATTTGCTGACTGGCTATATCGTGATCATTTTGTGTAGGTGTACCACTAGCTGTGACCATTCATTTAAAAATTGGTTTCCTACTTACGTTTAAAAAGAAAACAAAACAAAAAGCCATCAAAAGGGTAAAATAGTTATACTTCATGCTTTATATCTATGGAGGAGGGATGCAACCTCCCAAAGACGAGTGGTGTGAGCAACCCTGCCACACCAAATGCCAAAAAAAATGGAAAGATCCCGTGCTCTCAAGCACGGGATCCTGCCCTCATTGCAGGAGGGCATTTGGGACCCTGTGCTCTCCTGAAAGATGAAGAGAATTGCAAAGCCTTATGCTGATACTTCTCGGTATTTTTTGCTGTACCCATCCATACATCTTCATATTCATCCATACATCTATTAACCCATGTATCCACACTAACAGAACCTTGTGCTACTTTTTTATTCTATTTTCTACCTTGTTCCTTTGTCGCTTTACCTGATTTATTAGTCCTTTCTGTTGTCCCTTTTCCCCTTTCGAGGGAAATCTTTGTCATATTAAATTTTTCAGTGTTTCCTGTCTCCTCCAACCACAATCATGACACCTAGTCAACCAGTTCCAGAGAGACCTAAGGATGTGATCGCCCATTGGCTGGAAGAACTAAGCAAGGGCAGTTTCAACCTTTGTTTCAGGGAAGCCAAGATTTTTGATGGACTACATCAGAACATAAAAATGGTGAGTGGATTCAGTTCAAGCATCATTGGCACAAAAGATTTTACCATTGTTTTGCTCTAGATGTGCACTTTTGTTTCGCTCACAAGTCTAGTTTAAGCATCCCTTGGCAAAAAAGATTGGATCACTGTTTCGGTTTAGATGTCGGCTTTCGCTTTGCTTTCATTTGCTAATTAAGCTTTTCCTTTTACACTTCAGCATACCGCATTTTTCATTACCCGTTTATTTTCTATCACACCGCGCCTGTGTGTGATTTGCTGCTAATTTCTCATGTTTAACCTTTTCGGTTTCTTTCTTTTGAAGATTCTTTCCACATGCTTCACATGTCTCGAGCACCCTATGGAGTTTAAATAAAAGAGAATGTTGCCACCAACCAGCTCACAATGAGTGTCTGGAAAAGTGGAAGAGAACTTTGGTTGAAAACGGCAGACCTTAACTTAAGAGAAGAAGCCTTTCTTCTATATTTAACTTACCGATCTTACCGTTGTTATGTAATAATATTCAACTTGCGTTTTCACTTGTATTTAAGTAGAGTGTGTTAAATTTAAATCAATAGAATTCTTCTTTGTAATTTTTGTATTGCTCTTGTTACTTAGTATTTTGACCAGATACCTTGAGAACGATGCTGAAAAGTTAGCAAGAAGTAGATTTTGTTACTACGCAATTGGTTGAAGCTTTTTATGCTAATCACCTTCAGGCGCATGGGTATTTTTGCAACAGATCTACTGCAGAGGGCATTACGTTAGCCTTTATTTGAGTTTGACAGGTAACTGACATGTGATTGACAGTTCTCGCCTGGTCAAGATAAGAGATTGAGAGTGATAAATTTTTTGTGATTCAAGGCTAGCCTCTGTACTGTAAAGTTCAACAGTTTGCATTAAACAGATAAATCTTGGAAGAAGAAAACTAGTCTTTCAGTTTGTTGTTGGTCTGCAAGCTAATCCCCTTTAACAGGCCATTTCAACACGCACACCTTTTTTCATTTCAATTTAAAACAAAATTAAAACGTGTGTTAATATTGGTATCAGAATTCAAACCTTCAGAAAAACTAAGATTTGCAAATTTTTGCACTGTTATTTCAAATGTGCAAAATGCTGAAAATTTTCTTCCGAGGGTGGGATGACTACAAGCAGGGATTCGGTAATCTGAACGGCAAGTTTTGCCTTGGACTGGACAAGATACACCGTCTGACTATAAACAATAACAACAAGTTTTATGTCGATCAAAACACCAAGCAGGACACCAACTTTGGTGTGAACATTCCTTTACAAATCTGTTCCGATACAACAAATTGCCAGAGCAGCATTGGCGACATGGGGAAAAGAATAAGGATGAATGGCAGGAGCCTTGACAACAAAAAGAAGAAGAAGAAAGAGGTCGATAAGTAACAACGCAGAGAATAAATTATGAGTAAAGCAAATGGGGAATGGAGAAAGAGGTCAAGAAGTTGCATTTTGTTTGAAATCTTAACAAACTCTTTTTTGCAAGGAGAAGAAATTATTCCTAATAAGTTTTATCTGCTTTGCTGCTAAAAATAAGGTGATTTTAGCGCGATCTAGCTTTTTAATTAATTTTCTTTTCTTGTTTTTTTACTTCACACTTTTCCACGTTCCTACTTAATTATTCTCTTCTCTGTGCCGCCTTTTATGGATTCCTATATATACCCCCTGCTCAAAGTGCTTTCTTCACTCCAACTGCCTTGTGCGTCTCTGTCGTATAACTCTGCCTTTTGCTTGTATCGTACGTTCACTCCCCATTATGGCGTGCAAGTACTTGGATGCCGCCATCATGGTCGAAGGATTTCAACATGTCAACGAAGAAATTACTCTCAAATGTTTAGCCATCAGTTGCATGACGCTGCGCTTCTATCAGCAGCAGAGTTTCCAGACCGACTGGCTACATAACAGTACCCCGCATCAACTCCATACATACAGTCACCAACAAGCCCTACACGGTTTTTCTCTAACGTCCCCGGGCAAACCACAGCAGCATACACCACTAACCCTTTGGCAGGCCCTCTGCCAAATCTAGACTGATTTTATTCACCTGCAGAACTCACTGGTACCATCATTGCACCTCTGAGCGAAGGGCCGCAACACCACCAATTTTGTATGGACGCTGACAAATCTAACAACAGGCCTCCTGCTCAGAGATCTGAAAGAAGTTGGATGTCCACCTTTGCGGATTTTGCCCCAGTCAAAATGGGTGACCCCACTATCAAAGGCTCGTACGCTTAACAAGTGGCTGTTATTTCAGGACATTGACTAAAAAACGGACCTTTAGGCAAGATATTTTGCTTTTATTTAATTACTCTTTTCATACTGTAATGATACTCGTTTTCTCTTTTCTATTGTTCACTAGCTTTATTTTTTGAACCTCCGAGACTGCTATATTAGGTTGCTCGGTTTATGCCGGGGTTCAGGTACAAAAACAAATACAAAATTACAAAATCTTTAAAAAAAAATCAGCCCAACAAAGTTTTCAAAGGATTACCACTACGCTTACAGCGATTAGTTAAATTTAATTGCTCAACCCAGGAGGTTTTCGAGCTAAGGTCGGAGGAATGTGAGGAGAAGAAATTATTCCTAATAAGTTTTATCTCCTTTGCTAAAACAAAAACTTTACGTTTGAACATTTCCATTTCAATATTTTTACATTTGCAACAAAAGGTGTTTCGTAAAAGAAACCGGCCTGCAAAAGAGAACAATCACTGGTAGCAATTTATTATCTTTGACCTTAAAAGATCAATAGCAAGGTTCATAAAGCAAATGAATTACGGTTGGCCACCCTATACTGACACCTCTTGTTCCCATATTATTTGCTTTCTATTAATTGCTTTTGGGGAATTTGCTCATTTTTCAAACTTGTCTGCGAAGAAAACTATCAAGAGTCTTGACAAGTCAAATTCTTAACCTTTTGACTTGAGTTTTGTTTGGAATGATCTTTTGAATCAGCAACTACAATAAACTGGTAGAACAAAAAACAGATGTGTGCCCCTGATATAAACAAACAGTAAAAACAATCTCATCCCCCTTTCGTTTTCTACCCTAACGTATATTCGTGTCTATTGGGGGTAATACATGTATTGGGTTATGAAACGATTAGATGCATCACCCTCATTAAAATCTTGTTTTCGTACAAATTAATATTAGTTAATTAGGTTTAATGGATTGTATTCTTAGATCGTATTTCAACCGTACCTATCTTTACACGTATCATATTCTCCTTGAGGTCGCGCGATCGGCGCCTCGTTCAATTGTATTTTATTTTACACCATATTCTTCGATATACACTGCAGTCCCATGATGGGGAAAACCAGTAAACGTGCTAAAACATCCCCAGCTGTCACACTCAGCATGAAGAGTATCAATTCGGATCAGTTGGGAATTATTGTACAGGCCTACGACCGAAGACAACCACAACAGCTCACAGTTCAGCGATGCAGACAATGAACATCCCAAGTCTGCTTCTACGAACACCACAGCTTCGCCCGCTTCCCTGGACTCAGTTCTCGCCGCAATCAGCAATCTAGCCCTACAAGTTGACAAACTTGCGACAGATCAACAGCGAGTTCATACAGAGGTACAGCAAATGAAAAACACACCGCAGGGCGCCACTGCTTGCATTCAGCCGAGTCAGACACCACAATCCAGCATGACCGAGGACCCATTGCTCCCTGGCACAGATATTTCAAATCAGCCGACCAAGCTGGAACAGTCAATTCTTCGCGGTGAGTATGTAAATTTCATTGACTTACTTAAACCACACAAAGAACACGTAACTTACGGAGAAGACACGGTAGTAGTCGACCAAGAGGGGAAATTAACCTTACAGAACTCCCGCTCCCGACGTGCAATCGACTCCTTTTCCACATGGCTTTCGGCCTGGTCGGAATACGAATGAATAACTGTGCTTGCTAATCCTCACCGCTAAGGCGAAATGGCCAAATATCGTTGCGTTATTCACCAAGCGTTATTCACCAAGCAAAATTTATCTGGTCAGCGGTCTACGCCTACGATGTCCGCTTTCGGCAGGAATCCGCTAGAGTAGGGGGCCGGCGCTTCGATATTCTCGACCACTCCTTGTACACGACCACACTTGATGCCACTGCCCTAAGGAAATGATGCCAAGCAATGTTTCCGTTGTAAATCTTTTGATCACGAGACCAGGGAATGTCCCTTTCTCCCGGCCTCCGCGTTGGAGACACCGGCGCAGAAAAAGAGCCCTTCGAACCCATAAGGAACCTATCATCCTGCCCAACCATGGAAACTGGAAAAGTGGTTCCACGACAACCACGAAGGGTGCAACCTGTTCCAATGGCATGCCTGCAATCTGGGTACAGGGTGCAAACGGGCACAAGTGTGCTTGCCTGCCGAGGGCACCACGCCCTGGCAGATTGCACACAATCTGCCTGAACCCTGGTCCCCATTCTCTGTAGCCAAGTGGAGTGCAGCACTCGTCAACCTTCCAGACAACGCCTTCGTCGAGGCAATCCTTCACGACATCACGCACGGGGTAGAATTTGGCTACAGTGGACCGACAATATTTCAATCCTACCCCAATCACCTCTCCGCGCTGGACGCCAGAAAACACAGTCTATTGGGGGTAGTACATGTATTGGGTTATGAAACGATTAGTTGCATCACCCTCATTAAAATCTTGTTTTCGCTATGGTAAGTTGACACCTGTTGAGTTTCTTCTGATTAGGCCAACTTATACAGTCAGATTTTACTCATTTCTTCAGCCTAAAACTAAAGTATTTTTCGATTCAAACTTAGTTTATGTTATTAGCTTTTGATCTAGCATCTTTACTTTCTCTATAAGAATTCAGACCTAAGAAAAATTTCACTTTTGCAAAAATTTTCCAATGAATAGACCCTAAAACTTTTCGCAATGGCAATAATGTTCTTTCATTCGTGGAGCTCTGAACAGGTGGAAGGCACCTACTTGTTGCATATGAATTGTGTTTATTTTCCTAAAAACCAGTTAACCTAATGATTTGACATAAATAGAGCTGCACTGTAAACCATATTCATCCGATACTCTTCTCAGCTCTAGAGAAGGTGATCTTCTGCAGAGTAAAACACCAAGCAGGACACCAACTTGGGCATGAACATTCTTTTACAAATCTGTTCCGTAACAACAAATTGCCAAAGCAGCATTGGCGACATGGTGAAAAGAATAAGGACGAATGGCAAGAGCCTTGACAATAAGAAGAAGAAGAAAAAAGAGGTCGATAAGTTATAATGCAGAGAATATAAATAAAGCAAATGGGGAATGGAAAAAAAGTTCAAGAAGTTGCATTTTGTTTTGAAATCTTAACAAACTCTTTTAAAATGGTTTTCGCATTTTAAATTATTATAATGACATTTTTTTATTTTCATTTCATTTATTTCTTTGCATAAATAAAGCTTTTGATTAATTGATTGTACGTTCTAATTTTTTCCTTGTTAATATTTGTATTTCTTGTCTTAGTTATGTAACGAAAGAAGTTTATATAACAAATACAAGTTCACATTCTCATGAAGTTACATTTTGTTTGAAATCGAAACAAACTAATCTTTTTTAAAATGATATAAGCAACATTCTGGTTACAGGTAAAAAAACCCTCTTCGTGAAGACAAACTTCAATCCGACAGACCTCAAGTCGTCATTACCTTTTTTGTTTGCAATATATGGAAGCCTCACTCTAGGAAAAGCATGTTATCGAGTGCCATCCACGTGACAAAACAGGTTTGAAAAGTTTTCCTACAGCCTGTAATTTTATTTTCGAGGAGCACGACATACAAATTCATATATTTCCTCTTGAAGTTGCGTTTCGTTTTGAAATCTTAACAAACTCTTTTTTAATGGTTTTTGCAGATGAAGCGATGTTCCACTATTGGCCTCTTTGCCAACAAAAGGACATCATTGCCGCATCAGTGTTAAGGACATTTTCACCCACGTCCTTAGGACAAGGGAAAGAGCAAGATGGAAATTGATAAAGGTAAGATAAAACAAATTACAATAATAAAATAAGACAGCATCTCTTTTGATTTTCTTTGTAATTGAAATGTCATTTTTTTTTACTTTCAAGTGCCATAACTTAAAACAGCAAAATTTTATATACATTCAATTTCTTACAATAATTGCTTATAGCCAATGTTGATTTGTCTTCAATGTTTCTTAAGAAATTAAACTTTTTACGTAAATGCAAGTCCCGCAATGAATACAAGACCTTGTATTCATTGGATTCTGACTTTGACCTCGGATTCTGACTTTGTTTAACATTGCAGAATTATACCATTTCACCGTGTTTATCCCCCAAGCAACTGTAAGGGGTACGTTTTGGTAGTGCAATTATGATGCTTTTCGCTAGATTAGTGTTTTGACACAAAAGAATTCTTCAATCGTGAGTGAGGTAAGCTTTAGTAAAATTAGGTTAATGATAATATTGCAGGATATTGTTTCTGGGAGTTGTCAGTCACCCGCTGAAAAACCTTGCAAGGAACATTGCCGCAAGACCTGCAGCAAAACCTTCACTTGCCCAAACCATTCGGTAGCCCATCAGTGCATTCATGTGGAGAAAAAACCTGCAAGCATCCTCATTGCCCCAAACGCTTTTCAGGCAAATCCACTCTCAACCATCACCTCAAAGCAAACGAAAAACGAGCCACACAGTACAGCTTCACCTGCACAATTTACCACCCTGTGACCCTCAAATTCAAACTGCACACCTGAACCAGCTGAAACAACAACTGAAACAACTAACAAAAACTACAGAGGCTTCTCGCACGAGGATAGCCAAGACAAAGCCATCTAATTAATCTGCTCCACAGGCCAGTTCCAGCTGGGAAATGGATCCTGAAATGGATCCTGTCCTAATGTAAGATAATAAATACTAGTTTGTTTCTTTCTCAATATTATTATTCGCTTAAAACATTTGCTGTTTTACTTATTTATTTAGGCCCTGAGACTGCTATAATAAGTAGCTCAGTTTACACTACGGTTCAGGTATTGTTTTGAAATATTTAATTTTGCAAAGCTTGGTTTTCATTTAATCCAATAGATCCTAAGAAATGTTTGTTTACGTTCTGTAATTAGGCTTTTGTGGTTATGCTGTAATCCCACATTGGGTCCTTTTGTAG
>Ga0099821_1105144_pt1 | contig 9466 bp, 1 predicted proteins | sample SidTnscriptome_3_FD_81135 | JGI IMG/M metagenome (GOLD analysis project Ga0099821, IMG submission 81135) | Coral microbial communities from Puerto Morelos, Mexico - Siderastrea T C metatranscriptome (Eukaryote Community Metatranscriptome) | ecosystem: Host-associated > Invertebrates > Cnidaria >... | reverse complement strand
CGTAGTTCACTTTTCTCTTCTCAGACCAGCAAAGTACAGATTATGAGAAAGTCAAGGAAAGGTAACGACAGTGAGATAGAATTTGACAGACATGACATTTTGAGCTTTATCTCTGCAAAGGTCGGTTTCGGGAGCCAGCATAAATGAACAAAGTCGCTATTGACGTCTACAATATGTAAATCTCGATTGAAACTAAGTTTTTTCTAAGGTTAGCGATTCGTCCATTTTTCTACACTCATATCATCAAGTTGACCCTTCAAATCGTTGCGAGGACCGCTTCAAACAATTCCTCCAGAAAGTGATCGAAGATGGCCTACAGAAGCAGCCAGCTCAGTCTTTACTGCAATAAATGCAGTACATTGTTAGCTACGTTAGACACCTTGATGCTAGCCACGATTCCTCCATCGCAGACACACGTGGCCATAAGGAAAGAAAAAGAAGACACAGCCTATGAGAGGATCCGAAAAATCCCCAACCCAGACTTAAAGAAGGTTGCGTTTTCACCTTATAGAATTCTTTGCAAACAGTGCAATGATAACGTAGGTACTATCAGTGTTATTGAAGAAACCACTCTTATTTGCTTCAAGACCGAAAACGTTCATTTCAAACGTGGATACGAGGAAATTAAGGGAAAGAAGCTGAAGCAGATAAAGGATAGACTCATACAGTGTGGCCTTGAAGTCGTTAATGTTTCTCAACTAAGAGAAGTATTTTCTCAAGCTGTGACTCAGACCAGCACCCCAGCACAACCTCTCGTCTACTGTGACGTCAACCTTACCACTGAAGAGATTCTATCGTTCACCAAAGACCCTCCTCGAGAATATCAACGAGAGCTCTTCTTGCAAGCTTTGCGTGAAAACACGCTGGTCTATCTGCCCACGGGCTCGGGTAAGACGTTAATAGCTGCAATGGTACTGAGCTGTATGAAGAAGCTTAATCCGGATAAACTGATGGTGTTCCTTGTCGACCGAATCCCGCTGGTCTACCAACAGAGTGACTACATTAAATCTCAGGTGCCTGATTTAAGAGTGGAGATATTGGCCGGCGACATAGGGCGTTTCCCTGGGGATAAATCGCGTTGGATAGCAACCGTTCAGGCGCTTTCAGAAAACAAGATCGACTTGTTAGTGATGACTAGCCAGATCCTGTTAAACCTGATGGCTGATGATTGCCCCGTTGTGCGCATATCCGATATATCTGTACTGGTCTTCGACGAGGCGCACCACTGCTTAGGAAATCACAGCTATAACCAAATCATGAGAGATTTCTACAAGGTCACAAGCAGCAGATTCAAGCCGCTTGTGCTTGCGCTGACTGCATCTCCTGCAGGTGCAGACAAACTGGAAACTACAAGAACCAAACTAGAAGAGTTGCTGTCGAATCTCTGCGCATGTGCGCGCATGCCTTTGTGGTCAAACGACTTGGAGTTATACTGGAACCGACCAGAAACGTCATATCAAGTGGTTCCCTTGAACAAAAAACAACAACTTTTGCAATCATATGTTGAGTCTTATCTCATTTCCTTGACAAGGGCAATTGAAGAGGAAGCGAGAAGTCCACGTGCACTTAATGGACTTTGCGTTTCGACACCACATTACCGCGGTGCCTTGCGAAAGTTGATTGAACGTTGTCTTGGTGACAAGAGCAGAGTGAAAGGACTGGCACTAGGTCAACATGCGATGCACATGCTCAGCGTCATAGAGGTCAACAACATTTTGGGGAACGAATATGCGGTGGAGTGTATTGAGGAGTGCATCAGCCAATTGCAAACTGCTACATCTCCTATGGAGCAGCTGAAGAAGACGCTCATTGGGTCTTCAGAGCAGCTGAAGAATCTAGAATCATCAATCAGAGGTCTTAGACAAGTGTCAAGACTATTTAGTTCCAGTGACAGGTATCAGCATCTACTCGAGGAACTTCAGGGTTTCATTCATCAAGTTGAAAAAGACGGAACGTCCAGAGGGATCATCTTCGTCAAGATGCGAAAGACTGCTTACAAACTTGGTGAGCGGCTCAGAAAAGAAACTGGTGTTTGCGAAAAGCTGAATCCAGCTTTCCTCGTTGGTCACGGACAAGGAAGTGATGGAATGGATTGGAGAGGAGAACAAGAAGAAGTACTTAAGAAGTTCAGATCAGGCGAGGTCAAACTTCTTGTCAGCACGAGCGTGTTGGAGGAGGGACTGGATGTCCCGGTTTGTAACCTGATCATCCGGTTTGACAGCGCACTCACTTTGCGGGCACTGGTTCAGAGTCGTGGGCGCGCGTCTCGTCGTCCTGACAGCCGGTTCGTTGTGATTTGCAGTGACGCCAAGGAACAAACTGATGCGTTTGATGCAATTAAAAAGGAGCAGAACATGGAACAAGCTATGAAGCTACAGCAGTTGCGTTATGTCACCAGAAACGCATCACAAGCGGTGATATTTGGATGTCAAGTGAAGAAACCCGACTCGAGCTCAGTTTCTGTTGAGGCCCCGAGCGAAGAATGCGTAGAACAGGAGCCGATTGCTGAGGATGATGACATGGAAAATGAATACAGCGTCGAAACCTTGACAATCAACGAAAGGGGAGAGAGTCTGGCTTCAAGAGGGCCCAAGAAGAGAAAGAAAAACTATGTTCCAAATGTTATGATTGCCGTCCACAACGTTATGTTTGGAGCAGTAAGCAAAGAAATTGGCCATCTGACAGAATACTTTGAGAACTACTTCGAGGTTAAGTCACTGAAGAAAGAAAGTGTCGATGCGTCAACGACAGAGATTGACACCACTGAGAGAAGCCTTACATCTGGTGTTCTTCGCCTGGAGCTGGAACCACTTGAACATCAACAATTCCGCTCCAAGGAAAAATTCTTTACTCATGTTGCAGAGTCTTGGTGTTCTCGCCCCAAATCGTTGCGTTCCCAAACAGAGACGCTGTGGCTTCGTTGTGACGAGAAATCGCGGAATCAAAGGTATTCCAAACCGGTACTGGTGATCAAGCCAGAGAGCATGGCACTGGGGTACTTTTTTGACCAAGCGCATTTCTACGTCCACTGGCCTTTTAAGCCCAAGTTTGAGAACATTCGTGTTGTTTTTGAGCATGATCTACGAACAATGTTGGTCTGCTTTACGATGCCTAATCCAAGCAGCCAGTTCAAGGCAGACCTGTACAAGGTTCAGATTCGCTACAGCGACCTCAGAGAATATGTTTTGGTAGATAAACCAAAGTCATCCTCGACTCACGAAATGTACATGTCATTGAGACATCCCCCACGCATGTTCAAAGCAAAGAGTTTCGTCAAGAAAGAGCAAGACGACGATGATGAAGACAACGACTTTGAGGAATGGTACTTCGGGGAGGACGAGTACGATTTCGATTTCGATCTTGATCGGGACTTCTTTGACGAACTCTCCAGCGATTCTGAAGATAGTGAAGTCACCGAACGCAAAACCACCATTACTGAGGTTTCAAAAGAAGTGGAGAAGCCGGACAATGAATCTCTTCTGACCAGTTCCGACATCGCAAGTATTGATGACGTGGTGAACTGGGAACGAGTGACCGAAATTGAAGATAGTGTGGACGCGTTTGGCTTATGCTGCACTTACAACTTCACGTTCAAAGCCAACGCGTGGACTGAGATTAAAGAAGTACTGAGAACCATCCCTAAATACGACAAGAAGGTCTACTATGTTTCCATGCGCAAGTCTCCTCGAAGGTTACCAGAGGTGAACATTCCCAGTGAGTTGCCTTTCAGCGTCAAATACGCCGCACAGTGTGTCTTGCATTCCTTTCCATTCATCAGAGGAAGAGTTACCTCTAAGTTCTCCATGTTACTTGGTTTCAAATCCGAAAAGGAGACGTTAGCTTCCTTGGAAAAGCTCGCTGCAGCCCTCGAGCGAAACTCGTTTTGCAACCCAGAAGCAAAATTTGAAAGCCTTCTCGAAGAAACGAATTTCAAAGCTGGGAGAATCTTAAAACAACTACTTCCGGCTCAGTGTGCGATGATAAAGCGCATGGTCATTACACCCACGCGCCTGCTGTTCTTCACACCGGAAGTGATGTCAAAGAATCGCGTGCTCAGGCACTTCAACACTGATCAATTTCTATGCGTCAACATCCGCGATGAAGACTTCTCAAGACTTTCAGCAGCGGCAGGAAGCATTGACAAGATTTTGGAACGCGTTAAGCGGACTCTGGACGGAGGCGTGGTGGCTGGTGGGGACTTGTTCCTTTATCTGGGATCCTCCAATAGTCAGCTGCGTAACCACGGCTGCTGGTTTGTTCGACCCAGTCCACATCCGCGCGAAATTCGCGAATGGATGGGAGATTTCAGCGATATAAGATGCGTGGCAACCTTCATGGCTCGGATGGGGCAGTGTTTTTCGACATCCATGGATGCAATTGGCATAGACGTGAACGAAGGAACATCATGGGCCATGGATGAAGACATTAAAACACCAAATGGCGGTTACTGCTTCTCAGATGGTGTGGGAAGAATATCCGAATCTCTTGCACAACAGGTTGCTAAAAAGATTGCTATAGACTTTGTGCCATCTGCAATCCAAATCCGATTCGCTGGCTGTAAGGGAGTTTTGACGCTAGATCCCGCGCTACCAGGAAAAAGGGCGGTTTTTCGTCCGAGCATGCGTAAATTCGAGAGTCCACACCGCCGACTTGAAGTACTGCAGAAGTCTCGTCCTCAGGCCGTCTTCCTAAATCACCAGCTGATTATGCTGTTGTCTAACCTTGGTATCCCGGATGATGTTTTTATGAATTTGCAGCGTGCTATGTTGGACAGACTAGCAGGAATGTTAGTCAGTGAACGCCTGGCTACTCAGCAGTTGACGTCAGGGGCCAAGACAGGTATCGCTTACATGCGCCTGTCAGAAGCGGGATTGCAGCTGACCACTGAACCGTTTTTCAAATCACTGTTGGTAGCTTTGTACAAGGATCGTATGCAGAATCTACTGAGTCGAGCCCGCATTCTCTTGCCACCAGCGGAAGCACGACTTATGATTGGTGTCATGGATGAAACGGGAACTTTACAGCCAGGCGAGGTGTTTGTGCAGTATTCAGTGATGTCTAGTGACCCTGACCGAGAAGGAGAATTCAGCAAAACGACACAACGTCTGCTCACAGGACCCGTAGTGGTGACAAGAAATCCTTGCCTACATCCGGGAGATGTGAGACTGCTAACTGCAGTTAACGCACCTCAGCTTGTTCATCTGGTGGACTGTGTCGTGTTTCCGAATCATGGACCCCGTCCCCACCCTAGTGAGATGGCAGGTGGTGATCTCGATGGAGATTTGTACTTCGTTTGCTGGATAAAGGACCTTTTGCCGCGAAGGTCACTTTTTCCACCAATGAACTACGAGCCGCCACCAAAGAAGGAAGTGTACGAACCAATCACAGTCAGTCACATGACCGCGTTTGTCGCCGAGTATATCCGGTTTGACCAGCTTGGTGTGATTGACAATGCGCACAAGGCACAGGCTGATTGTCTCGAGGGAGGGGTGGAAACGTCACTTTGTCTACAACTGGCGGAGCTTCACTCTTTAGCAGTTGATGCGCCTAAGACGGGCAAGTGGCCTGAAATGCCCAAGGAAGCTAAGGTTGCTGTTTTTCCTGACTTCATGATGAAATCTGACAAACCGAGCTATCCCTCGGAAAAGGTTTTAGGAAAGTTGTACCGTGAGTGTCGATCGTTTAAAGATAGCATCGCACGGGATATCCCGCTACAGAAACCACACATTACACCGGGGTTGTTGGTGCCAAACTTCCAGAAATACACAGAAGAGGCGAGGGAGGTGTATGAGGAGTACGCTAGCCAGCTCCAGACACTAATGAACTTATACGGTATAGAAACTGAGGGCGAGTTACTCTCAGGCTGTTTCCTAAAGCTACACAGTCGCCTTGGTAGAGAGAAAGTCGAGATCGCCGACATTATTGGCCGAATTCTCGCGAAGATACGCGAAAACTTTCGAAGAAAGTTCTTCGAGGAGTTTGACCTGGCCGATGGCGACCCAGGAATGGACGAAGACATTTCCGAAGAAATGCAACAGAAGGCATCAGCGTGGTACTATGTTGCATACAGTCACAAGAACGTCACCATTCCAACTGAAAACACCCCAGAGGAGCCCCCTCAAATGCAGTTCCTGAGCTTTCCATGGGTCGTGGATGACGTCATGCTGTCAGTCAGACTAAAGAAAGCCTTTCGAGAGCAAGAGTCGCAGAGTGTGGTCACTTCCATAAGCGAAAGCGTTTTCAAGGTGTTCAAACACGAACGAGATACGCTTTTACAAGGCTTTGAGGACAGAATACGGAAGAAAAATTTCATTGCAAGCGCTATCCCTGGAGTAGCCCTCGCTTTGTTTGGATCCTCAGCGACACTTCTCTTCCGGCCAGATTCCGACCTTGACCTTTGCGTTCTTTCTCCCGCAGTTATCGCTCAGCGCGGAGAACTGGACCGAGACTCGCAGATTACCATACTGAAGAACTTACTTTCAGTGATGAGGAAGCTGTTCAAACATGCGCGGCTCGTGGAGTTTGCTAGAGTACCGGTGATTTCCTGTTATAACCCCGCCAAGCGAAGTGGTCCCCTGGCAAACGTCACTGGCGACCTAACTGCATCGTGGGACGGTCTCCTTAAATCCATTGTGTTATCAAGCTACATCAAGTCGTACCCTGGTCTCTTGCCTGTTCTCCGTCTCCTACTGAATTGGGGTCACGTGACGGGGCTTTTGGGACATGGCGTGGACGCAGGAATTAAGTCGAACGTGTTGGTGTTTTTACTTCTGATATTCTGCGTCTCAAAAAAACTGGTACAGAATTTTGACTTGCCGCATGTCTGGAAACAGTGCTTCCATGTTTCAACCGGTCAAGTGAGTGACGCAGTCGCTACTCAAGAATGGCAAAAGGTCCTGTCCGCTTTGCAAGCATTTGAAACCCCAAAGGTTGAGAAGGGTACCCCGATAACTGTCGGTGATCAACCAATTGGTGAGATTCTGCTCACGTTTTTCCAAGCCTACAACACCACTCTCGATACAGAAATCCCACAAACCTTCGCTTCGTTACTGGGCGTGCGCAAACTAAGCGAGTTGCTGGATCCAGAGCATCTGCGCCTGCTAAAGGAACACATGCAAAGAGCTTTCCATCTGTTGGCACTTTACGGAGACGCCGAAGTGCTCCTAACAATCAGCGCATCCGAAATTGACCGCGTCATTTTTCTATCAGAGGCGCTGTCCTACACAATGGCTGGCTCAGAGAGGCACAACGCCTTTGAGCTCTCTAAAAAGACTGGTGCGAGAGTAACCATTCGACCCAGTCTCCCAGGGTCAGGATTTGGTCTTGTTCTGCAAGCTATTGGTACCGAGTCTGCTGTGACGGCAGTGGAGCGAGCGCTGAATGCTATGGCAACGCAAGCGTTGCGCAACAAGGCGGCGGTTATGTCGGTGTGTTTTGTAAAGGAAGCAAAGCACGTGGTATTTGAAGGTTGCCTTAGTGACGACGACCGCGTTACCTTGGTACCGTACTACGGGAACCACCACCCCACCCATGACAGTCTTGCTTTGTACGTACCCATGTTAGCAAGTCCGAGGTCTGGTCTGAGCAGAATAGGCGCCGCTTACACAAGGCATGAGTTCTTAAGCTTCAAAGAAAAATTTCTCACCCAAGTTCAGCTGATAGAAAGAGATTATGTGCCACCAATCCATGGTGAGATGGAATTTGCCGTTCATTTTGGACGCTTTTACGTTTTGAACATCCCAAAGTCCTTCACCGAGGACACAGAATCGCCAAGTGTGCACGTTTTTCAAACAAACCTCGCACGGGGTTACAAACCACGACCAAGCGTCCTGTCGGCGCCTCGAAACATCAGAAAATTCGGAAGACCACGCGTGAATTACAGCAAAGGGAAATTAAAATCTCGCTGGAACAAAAAACGAAAGGGGATTCAAGTGGGAGAAGACGGCAAAAAGGTCCCGAAAGAAAAGCCGTCTCGAAGCTCTTTCTTCACCGTCGTTTCGTCGCAGGAGAAAGCTGTGAGTTTTCTTACCCAGCGTGGGTTTACAGAAGCAGAAACTACGGAGTTCTACTCGATTGAAATTCACACTGATCATGAATTTTGCGTGACCGCAGATAAGGATTTCAACTTCCACGAGATAAAGTTGCCGAAGTTACGGTGGTGCGCCGTGGACGTGAAAAGGGCCTGGAAAGAAAATCCCGAAGATCATGACGTCACTGATCTGGACGGAGTTGAGACTGATGTGCGCTTTGTAATGCAGACCCGCCGTGCATTGCGAATCGATGACATCCGGGGAACCAGTTACGAGCAGTACCGGGATGCATTGCAGCGTCAGCGCCACCCAAACGCATCGCGGAGACCATTCGTAGTTAAACCGGAAGTCTGGAAAGATGTATTCATGATTCGTCACAAAAAGTCCCAGGTATACCGGCCCGGAGCTTCCCTGAGTGCTGTGAGCGAGTTTAAAAAGTCGCTGTGCGTCAGTGTGAACGAGATTACTGAGTATTCCCGTCCTACTAAGCATGCTTCAGCCTTCAGCAGGGTGTTCACACGGTGTGAGGTTGCTGTTAAAGCTGGGTTACCCAACAGCTGGAGTAACAGTGAATCAGTGGAGAAGCTTTTGCGGGATATCTGGGCATTCGGATTTGCTTTTGCCTCTTACTTATCCGATTAGAATGGCGTAAAGATTTAGAAGTGACAATCCACTTGCAGTACCAATGTAACTTCTGAAAGTAACTCAGTTGTCCCCAAAAAGGCATAGTGGAGGTAGTGTGTCCGAGTTGTTAAGCCGCGGCTAAACGTTCCAACATTATTCGACTATTATTCGATTATCAGATTAGAATAAGCAACTACTAGTTTATTAGATTAGTATCAGTTTCGTAATAGTTCTATTACAATTTTCTTTCTATCTTAAGTTTTGTATTTTGTTATTTTGTGTCCCCTAATTATTATGGGATTATCCCAAGCTACATGGTTTGACACGTAAATAAAGTTTCTTACTTACTTACTTTTTACAACATTTGTTGGTCCAACATTGTTACAGCGTTAAGCACCCCATGTTAAATAATGTTTAACCAACATTTTTTGTTGGATGAGTGTTGGAGTGATACTTGATGACTTTAAGCCGCGCGTCCAACATTGCATGGAACGTTTAGCCGCTGCTATAGGGCGCTAGACTTGTAATGCAGAGGTCCTGGGATCAAAGCTCGGGCCGCCAGCCGTAGCTGTTTGTTCAGTCGGCCCCGAGTCTCTCTCCTCCACAGAGGCCTCCTACAGTCGCGTCTTGACTGCACGCTCGAAAACAAAACAAAAAACAAAAAAAACGCGCGGAAGCTGGGTGGAGGGAAAAACATAGTAAAGCGCGCGGTGAACGCTGGGAAGGGGAAAAATACAGAATGGAGGCCTGTTCCCAACCCTCCCGTTTTCTCTGTTTACTTATATATAGGGGCCTCTGCGGAGGAGAGAGGC
>Ga0099821_1145494_pt1 | contig 9497 bp, 3 predicted proteins | sample SidTnscriptome_3_FD_81135 | JGI IMG/M metagenome (GOLD analysis project Ga0099821, IMG submission 81135) | Coral microbial communities from Puerto Morelos, Mexico - Siderastrea T C metatranscriptome (Eukaryote Community Metatranscriptome) | ecosystem: Host-associated > Invertebrates > Cnidaria >... | reverse complement strand
ATTACCCGCAAAGCTCCTTGACAGGGCGTCCGTGACGTAAGGAACACTCTCTTATGACCCATAATTCTTTCCTAGGAGAGCGGCGTGCGGTTCAACATGGTGAATAATTTGAATTCTCGGATGTAAGTCAACATTTTTGTTCCATCAGAGGATTCAGTACTCTAAAAGACTCGCTTTGACTCCAGTATTTTTATCAAGGCTGCGTTATGTTTCACTTCTGACCGTAAAATCTGCAAATTGTGGTGAAAAAGCGTGCATTGTGAAACGGCTGTGAGAACTGGGGAAGCTCGACCTAAACGAAAGCTGTAAACAAAGCTACGGTAATTCGCATTTCTCTACCGAATGGATGACCGCCCAGGCTCCCCAGAGATCGATGTGGTTGGCGATGGAGATAAATCGCAGAGTTTTAGCCATAGAAGTGAAAGATTTTACCACGAGTTAACAAGCTCGAATAGGAACTCGACAAGCTTGCGTTCAGCGAATGAAAATGGCGCGAAGCGCCTCGCGGCAAATACAAACAAGGGAGGAAAGAAGAGCGAAACCGTTAATCTTCGAGTTCGAAACATGGGAGTTATCACCGTAAAAAAGGAACCTGAATCAGACGAGGATGATGGAGGTTCATATTCTCTCAGTTCCTTGCTCGAGGAGTGTGATTTCGAAAAGACTTCGCGACGAGACAAGGCGCCCCTTAGGTCGCCGACTTCGTTTGCGACGCCGAGGTTGAAATCTATAGAATCGATCGCGAAACCTGCGGGTCTTACGCAAGGTCGACCGAGACAGCGCTTGGAAAATGTCATCAGTTCGTTGAAATCTGCAAGGGCGGTAAGTGATAGCAGACCCAAACCTACCAATAGTACATCAAACTTTCCTGTGCCCCCTCAAAGGATTTCTGCAGCACCAACCCCCCCTAACATCTTAAACTCTCCTGGCATTGCTCCAATGGGTGGAATTGGGCCTCAGATTGTCGACGTTCGATCCTTAGCATCAGTTGTGAGACCATCTACATCTCATGCGTCAGTACCAGTCCAACAGACAGTAGGTAGACCTCTAAATGCTGGGCATCAGCGAAGATGTGCAACAAACTCTTCTGCGACTACACCTAATACCCCAGGGACTCAAGGACAGGTCTCTACTGCAACGCCCGCAGTTGTCTCCGGTACAAAACCAGTAAACATTCGGTTTGTTTTGCCTGCCAATGTACCATTTAATACAGATCAATTTCAACAAGTTCTGCAGGCCACCTTATCCTCTTTGAGTATCCAGTCAAAGGCAATAGAACCAGACCAACTACAGAAGGCAATTCAGGCAGCATTAACCTCAGTCACCAAGTCTACTGTGACGTTTAATCCTGATCATCTTCAAAAAGCAATCGAAAATTCTTTAGCCGCTGTAACTGGTTCTGCACCACACTCACAAGCAGCACAATCAACTCTATCCCCAACAGCTGTGTATTTGCCAAGAGATGCACAAAGGCAGCCACAAATTATAGCACCAAAGCCGCCAAATGTAAAACCGTTTCAGCCAACAGTGATGCGTGTTGACACAGTTTATGCTCAGCGTGATAAACTCCCTTCAGCCAATGTTGTGAGCGTGCCAACTGAAAATCAGCGTACTTCATCACCATCAGTTGTGACTCCCGTAACGCCCAGAACAGAAGCAGTAACTAAAGCCACTACTGGCAGCCCAGTTGTAAATGGCAGCAGCAATAATCAGGCAATTTCTCCAGCTGTTAGTTCAACTCATTTGAACTCAGCAAGAGATGCACTTGTCAAGGCTCTACAGAAAAATCGTGTTTTAAACAACCCCGCTTCACTAACATCAACTATGGTTTCATCGCCAGTTACAACTCAAGATTCTTTTGAACTGGACACATTTTTAAGCTCACCCCCATCTTCACCAGTTCAACCCACAGTGGAAGTGCCAACCTCAAGTTCTGATGTGGATGCTGGAAGTACAAGTAGAACTTTAGCTACTAGTGCAAGTTCTGCAGGGTCTGTGCCTCCAACAACAAGCATTTCTGCTATGAGCTCTGCAGGAACTATGCCTCCAACAATAAGCATTTCTGCCATTAGCTCTGCAGGATCTGTCCCTCAAACAACAAGCACTTCTGTTGCCAGCTCTACAGGAACTGTGTCCCCAACAACCAGCATTGCCACTGTTAGCTCTGCAGGATCTGTGCCTCAAACAACAAGCATTTCTGTTACCAGCTCTACAGGAACTGTGTCCCCAACAACCAGCATTTCTGCTATTAGCTCTGCAGGATCTGTGCCTCAAACAACAAGTGTTTCTGTTACCAGCTCTACAGGATCTCTGCCACCAGCAACAAGTATTTCTGCTGTCAGCCCTGCAGGACCCATGCCTCAAACAACAAGCATTTCTTCCGTGAGAGGTGTACAGTTGACCACTCAGAAATCCACTTTTTCCACACAGTTAAACCCTGTAGCAGTTGCAACAGCTCCCTCCTTGCGGAATGTTACACAAGGGTTAAATCCAATGGTCGTCTCCTCAGTACCCCCAGTTCCAGTTTCTAATATAAATTTCCAGATTTCAGTACCTGTCAACTTACCAAGTGCAGTACCTGTAGCTGCTAGCAAATCGGACAGTAACAAACCTAAAACCCAAGGAAGCAAGGCTCCACCTACTGGTTGTGGATGCTGCTCAAACTGCAAGAACAAGCCTGAGTCTGACGAGAAATACATGTGCTATTTTAAGGGATGCGGAAGTGTGTACACGAAGGAATCAGCTCTTCGGAAACATCATTATTTCTACCCCAATCACAAGCCTCGTATTCCTTTAGAGAAGGCAACACATTCAGTTGAATATTTTTTGCCTGCTGATCTTGGTGAATCTCACCGTAATGCACGTTTGCGTGAACTTTTCAGACATCTCACAAACGAAGAGATCAAGGAACTTATCATGCCACGCATGACCAAAACTGTCTCTCTTTTCGAGTTACTGCAACTAAAGTCTATGCGTGCTCAAACATCCCGTGGGCAAAGTAACATTTCTGCCTTTAAAATGTTTAGTGAGTTTGAACGCTTCAGGAAAGAGGTTGAGAATAAGTTACTGGAACTGATATTGTTGCCTCAAGGGCGAGGCATTTCAAAAGTTGTGAAAGGTGCAATGCCATCCGACGCCTTCATCAGTGAACAGAAACCAGAAAGTTCTACAAGTCAACCTTATGCTGTTTCCAGCTCAAAGTCTGACAGTTCAGCAACTGCAAGTAAAACTGTAGAAACAATTGTTATTGATTCAGAAGCTGACAGGACAGCTGCAACTACTGTCACAAGTTCTTCTGCTGACAAACCGTCGTCAAATCAAGGAGAAATCCCTAATGCTGCAACACCTAGTGCTGGTGAAGAAGTCAAGAAAACCGGTGATACTTCCTCTGCAGAGAAGAAAGGAGATTCTTCAGTGACTTCAAAGCAGTCAAGCCCATCAGAGGTAGGAACAAAAGTTACCGACAGCACCAAGTCAACTGATAATAAGACAAGTGCTGATCAACCTTCAGAATCAGATAAGTCAGTGAATACAACAGAAAGCAGTGCCAGTGAGACTGCCGCCAAGGATTCCACATCAGTACCAATGGAAACTGATGAGTTACTGAGGAAAGATGCCAGTGGCACTGGAAAGGAACAGTCAGGTGATGTGATAATAGTAGATTCTCACGAGAAAACAGAACCTTTAAGCAGAGAGGGAGGGTTGGAATTAAGTGGAGAAGAAAAGATGAAAGATTCCAAGGATCATGCAGTTGAAAAGATGGATGTTGATATCAGTAGTGAAAATAAATCTGTGGCTACTATAAAGGACACTGATAAACCAGCTCCAGATTCTAGTGGAGAAAAAGTGCAAGATGTTGGAGAACAAAAAAGTGATTCTCAGACAGGTATTGAGAGCTGCAAAACTGGGGACAACAATGCAGAGAAAACTGGTGATGATAAGACTCGTGCAAGTGATAATGAGCAAACAACTCAAGTTTCCATGGCAACAGACAAAGATGGAAAGGGCAAGGATGATGATAGTGGAGTGGTGGAGCAAGGTACAACAAGTAACGAAAAGAAGTCTTTGGAAGGTAGGGCAGATCAGATAAATGAAGTGGAAAAATCCAGTGAGAAAACTAGTGAAACAACTACGCAGTCTAAAGCACAGAAAGAATCAAAAGAACCTAGTGCTACAAGTGAGAGCGTAAAAGTGACTCCGTCGGTGCAAGAACCATCTTCTAGTAAAGTCCCTGTCTCTGCAGCTAGTACGATCACTGATGGCAGTGCAAGCACACAAAAGATTACTCAGAAGGAAGCTACTCCTCTGAAAGACAAAGCTATCAAATACATTGCTTGTATCACTATTGAAGATGAAGAGGACTTAGATGAAAATGATCTTTTGGAGTTTGGGCTCCCATTTGTAGTAAAATGGGGTAAAGTTATTAAAAAGGTGCGAACGTTTGAGGGCAGGAAACTTGCAAGGAAGGAAAATTACACAGAGCAAGATATGAAACAGTTTATTTATGGCAAACCCAAGGAGGCAGCTAACGCAGTGATATCTTCAGACTGTCATGCCCATCCCAGCTTTTTCCGAGCTTATGTGATGCCAGCTTTGTTAGACAAGCATATTGACGATTTTGGCCTTTTTGGCAAAAAAATTGATCAGTAGACTGTACTTGTCAAGGAAAAAGTATGTGGACATTCTCAGATCTGGTATTGGTCCTGAATTTGCAAAGATCCTGGGGATTAATATCTTTCCAACATTTAAAAGAATACAAGATACATGGCAGAGTATTAAGACAATGACACCTGCAGATAAAACAAAACGAAGCCTGGTGCTGAAGCCTATGCCTGAGGATGATGTTGAAATCCCTGATGATGAGGATGAAGGAGGAAGCAGCCAAGTTGGTAACACTGTACAGAATACAGCAGGAAGAGTGGGTAACACCCTGCAGAATGTGACAGGTGTGCAGAATGCCGCAGGCAGAGGAGTAAGCAACATTGTGCCGAGTTCTGCAAGCAGAGGAAGTGATGTGTCAAAAAGACCAAGTCCAAGTGCCAGTGTACTGAGTGATAACAGCAAGAAGCAGAGACTTGATAATGCAGATGCCCAGAAAGGCACAAGTCAGGCAGACAAAGAGCAGACAGACAGCTCTGACAAAGATGCCATTCAGTCTAGTGATGCCAGCAAAGGACAGAAAGCTGACAACACCAACAACTCTGGAAAGAATGCTACGGATGATAAAAGCAGCCCAGATAAAAATAACAAGAACCAAACAAGTCAACCTGGCCCAGTGGAAAAACAGACGGAAACCGCATCTGCTTCTGATAAATCAACAGCGTCAGTAAGCAAGGCAGGATCTTCAAGCTCAGCAAGTGTGTCAGGAAAAGAATCTGCTGTGGGAAACTCAAAAGATAGCACTACGCCCATGAGTGTTGACAAAGAACAAACATCAGCAACCAAAGCAGGTACTACAGTATCCTCTATTGTCCAAAGTAAGCCAGGCATCCCTCCAGAACACTCAAAACCTTCAACTTCAAAAGACAGCCCATCAAAAAGCACAAGTGCTGCATCAATCATACCAAAGAAGGCAACAATCTACACCAGCGGTACAGGCAAGGTGGGCGCTTCGTCACTACCCTTTGCTTCTGCAAAAGGTTCTCCTTTGTACCTGGTTCCTCTCGAAAAACTCCCTCCCAAGCTTATAGAGCAATTCATCAATCAAGGAAAAGGAGATGGCATTAAAACTCGAAGTGCAAGCAGTGGCAAGAAAACTAAACAAACAAAGCCAAGCTCTCAGGTACTTGTCCTTGTTCCATCATCTAACCCGAATGGCAGTCCAACTATACAGACACTGACATCTGAAGAGCAGCTCAAGGGTGATGGAGATAAGAAGCCGCTGCTGCTGCTTCCAGCAGACAAGGTGCCTAAATCCATGGCTAGTCAGTCACCTGCTGTTCGCAGGAAAATGGTGATAACCATGGTATCAGCGTCAAGTGCAAGCCGTAGTACTGTCACAGGGTCTGCTGCACAGACAACCACAACTACATCCACATCAGGAGGCCAGAAAAGTGATTCTTCTGCTACCCAGGCAGTTCAAGGTCCAATCATGAGTACAAAAGAAGGCAGCTCAGACAGTAACAAACCCCCAGCAACAGTCTTTGAATCATCGACTGCAGACTCAGTGGCTACCTCTGAAGATGCAATGGCAGATGACCCAAAACCTGCCAAGGAAACATCAGATACCAGCGTAACAAGCTTAGTGTCAGTTGACAATAATACATCAGCTGTCAATAATTCACCCACTGAAGATGGCAAGGCTGAAGGTGCAAAAACAGATTCAAGTAGTGGGCCTATTGATGTTGATCAACCTGAGTCATCAGTATCAAAAGAATCTGACTCAAATGCCAGTAAAACAGCATCAGAAACAGGAGAATGTGCGTCAGCTGAGAGTTCTGAACAAAGTTCAACATCTGTTGTAGACTCGAACGAGGCAGTTGACTCAAATGAAAAATCACAAGTTAGTACAACCTCAATAAATGCAGGTTCCGCTGACAGTCAAGACAATGGTGGACTGGATATCTTGGGATCAAGTGTATTGCCTAGTGACGTGACCTTAGATAATTTACTGAAGGATATCACTGGGGATGGCCCAGGAAGCGAAGTTGATGAAATGCCACCCCTCGATGTATCAGAAATCATCAGCAGTTTTGAAGACATACCAGTCTCGACAGAGAGCAGTGCTACTACTTCACAAGGTGCTGCATGTGATTCAGACAGTGAGATGAGAAGCAGCAGCCAGGGAAGTGCTTTTGAAGATGATCGTAATCCACATTCCAGGCGGCAGTCCCCCAGAAGGGCAGCCCTCTCCTCCAAGGCAACACCAGTGAGTTCACTGGCAGATGTTTCTTCACCCAACACATCAGGTGGCTCAAGAGAAAATTCGGACGCTGAAGATGGTAGTCCACCGTGCAAACGCCGCAAAACCCCCACAAGAACGTCAGCGAGGTCCTCGCCGCAGGTGACATTTGTTCCAGATAAAGAAGTCGCTGGAAAAGGCCCCTTTGGATCACCGTCAAGAACTAAAGGACGAAAATATTAACGTGGTACTGAAGAGTATAGTGGCCACTGAATTGCACTGTTGGGGTACACTGCACCAGTTATCGCTTATATTAAGCTATGGCTACTGAACTGTACACGGCCGGGGTACACTGCACCAGTTATCGTTTTAGTAATGGCTTCACTTTGCACCTTTACTTTAACTGCAAGAGTGACCTTGAAGAATAACTGCCTCGGACTGAAATAACTGCTCAACAGCTTCTGTTTAATTGTAATGCTTAAGCGTGTCATCCACAGACTCAATAGTAAGAACCACCTTTTACAGCATTATAAACAGCACCTCAGTCAAGTACTGCTGAATAGCTTTCATTTCAATGGCCACACTTTAGGGATTTATCCAAAACAGCTTCACATAAAACTATTACTCAAAACCTTTGTTTAATGGATTTCATCCACAGACTCAAAAATTAAAACTCTATGGTCTAGAGTAATAAACAGCACTTCCGGAGAGAACTACACAAAAGCGTTTAGCTTATTGTGATTCATCCACAGACTCAAAGTTTACGGCCACCTGGACCACGAAGAGCTGTACGGCTTTTATTTTGTGGTCACATTGAAATAATTCATCCACAGACTTAGCAAAGGTGTCGCTTAGCTTGTTTAAGGAAGTGCAAGAGTAAAAAAAATTCTTAATCATAAAACTTGAATGAAACGTTCCTGTACAACTTCTTAGTTTTTTCAAGCAAAAACTCCATTATGCTCGATGAACAGCGTTGTAAATAGGCTAAAAGGAAGAACCAGTCAGCTCGTACAAGGGCTGGCAGAGATATAAGTTAGAAAATTGTGTTGACCTGAAATTCTCTTCCCACTTTTATTTAAGCGAGGCGCTAACTCCCTCTTCTACGTTCAAAACTTTGACGCGTTCAGTTGGTTGCCTTTGCTTCGCGTCCCGCGAGTCTTTGTCAAAGACGTTGCTTAGCAACATAGCGTGTCTCTGACGACATACTCGTGCGACAAAATTACGGATTGCTCATGATATATTTTGTTTGATTAACAAAAATCTGGACCTTTCCTAGTTGCTTGACGAGAATTCGTTTCTGGTAAAGAAAATTCAGAGTGGGTGAGACAACTTAATTCGCGTGCCTTACTCCACACGCGAGACAGGCAAAGTGTTTGCGCGCAAGGCACGCTAGAGACAGTGTTGCGTGGCGGCTTTCATTTTACTACAGATATTATTTTCAGCAAGTAATGCAGTTAGCTTCCAGTATAACTTAACCCTAACAGAAAATATTGAACTATAATTTTGCGACGTTTTAGCGGGATGGTTCGTTTGTTTCTAAAAGTTCATTAGTTTAATTTTCGTTCCAAAGACAATTTTATTTAGAATATTTAGGAGGGACTCAGCCGTGTTTACGGATGCAGCTAGTTCATTATTGAAGTGGGTAGTTCATCATTATTTGTAGTACACCTCTTTTAAAAGCAAGGTTATGTAGTAATTCATGTTAATTTAGAGGGGTGAGCGGCTAACACTACTTAGGCGTTTCTTTCTCGCGGTGGTTTTGTGGTTGAGACGTTAGTTTTGAAATCTGGGTGCGTTCGGATCGAACCGGGGTTGCTGGCAAATTACATTGGAAAACGAGAATCCAACTACAACGTGAAATAGTACACGTTATTTCGTTTATTGTGGGCTATTGCTAGGTGTGTTCCGCTTTATTGCACTCTACCTTCCATTAGATTTCTATCCCAATGATTTGACGTAATTGGTTAGAATCTCTGCTCTGGGAAGTCATGTTTTTGACTTACACGAGACATTTTCTGCGTATTGTGTCTCTGCCCAGGGATACAAAAAAGAACGATTATGGTTCGATTGACAAGGATACCACCCAGGAGTCGGGGAGGGGGGCGTGTAGAGCTACTGGTCGTTTCACACTAACCTGCGCACAGACAAATTCTGTCCTGGTCGCCTTCCTCAGTGACTCAGAAACTCCCTCGGACCTGAAGGAGAGATTCACCGTTGCCAATTGATTTGCAGAGTGCTTGTAACCGGCATAGTATGTTTAAGTTTCGTGACATTAACTAGTGAACGATTTTATGTTTAGGTAAGCTAAAGGATATAACCTTGAGGAGGGGCTCCAATGTCTTAAACGCCCGCGGAGCGAACGCAGTATTCGCGGTGGGACGCAATGAACCCACTGGCCGCTAAACGTTTGTGTGCGACAAGATTCAATTTTTCAGACAGTTTCGAATAGTGTGGATATTCAAGATTTTTTAGCGTAAATCTGTGCAGTACATTTCAGTTCTTTCATAGGTTTCATTCGCGTTTCGTTTATTATGTTCTTCATGTAAGTGCATTCATGTGGACTTTGAAATGTGTGGGATTTATATTGCTATTAAATGTGTAAGTGCTACCTTTCTTTCGTGTAACGTTTTGTAATAAACTTATGCTATCACTGTCC
>Ga0099821_1092752_pt1 | contig 9548 bp, 1 predicted proteins | sample SidTnscriptome_3_FD_81135 | JGI IMG/M metagenome (GOLD analysis project Ga0099821, IMG submission 81135) | Coral microbial communities from Puerto Morelos, Mexico - Siderastrea T C metatranscriptome (Eukaryote Community Metatranscriptome) | ecosystem: Host-associated > Invertebrates > Cnidaria >... | reverse complement strand
CCAGTTCGCACATCCTTTGAAATCGATTGCATTGATTGCACCTCTCAATCAGCTCAGTCGGGGACCGATGCTGTGAGTTTGAAAAATCTCCGCTTGAGGGAGCGTTTCCCGTTTCACGTCAGTGCCTTCCTTGCCCATGGTTGGAGCGCCCATGAAAGGAACTGACGGGTCAGGTCTAAACCCAGGTTGAAGTGAAACATCTGCTATGTAACTAGCAGCTATGATTCTTGGACGAAAGCATGCAAATACAGCGAACAAAGTGAGGTCCGTAGGTCTGTAATTGGCTGTAGCTATCTGTAGCTTCTTGTTTTTCCATGGAGGTTTCCCCGCGTCTTTAAAGTTGGTCAGCGTTGGTCTCAGGCCAAGTTGGGCTGCCCTGTGGTGGTCATCAGCCGTTCGAAGACCCTTCCTTTCAATTCCACCTTGCGTGCTCCTTTGTCAACAATGGAGTGGATTGGAAGCATCACGTACCTTTCATCCACCTTTCCAACACTGATACCTGTGTAGCCAGCCAGTGCGGCATGCACCGCCATTTGTGCCAGGACAGAGCAATAGATGCTGTCAAAAGCATTGGCCGGCACCGCTCGAATCATGTACGTTGGATCGATGTACTTGATGGAGCATGGCATCTTCAAACTCTTCATATGCTTTGTGATGGCATCCTTCAAGAATGGGCCCACATCTGCCAAGACCTTGTTGCCACCTGCGTCGGTGCCTGCTGCGCTGCTGATGATGGTGTCTCCACAGCCTTCAGCGACCACAATCACCGCGTACTTCTGGCGCTTCATCACCTCCGTGACGTAGTCCATCAGCTTTTCTAAGTTGATATTCATCTCTGGGATGAGACATACATCAGCGTTGCGCGCAGCAATAGTGGAGAGGGCTGCAATCCATCCACAGTGACGTCCCATGAGTTTCACCAATCCAATGCAGTTGGCATTGGTGGTAGCCTCTACGTAGGCCGAGTCAATGGCCTTCCGAGCCTCCGTGCATGCGGTGTCGAATCCAAAAGTTTGATCCACAAGGGTGATGTCGTTGTCGATGGTTTTTGGAACACCCACCACTGCACACTCATGATTGATCTCTGTCATGGAAGTAAAGGAACTCATTGCCCCTTTGTGTGTTCCGTCACCTCCCAGTACAAAGAACTGGCGCACCTTTCGCCGTTGCATCACCTTGGCAATCTCCGAGTGTGGGGGGTTGCCGCGATCGCTGACCAGAATGCTACCTCCCAACTTGTGGATGTTTTCTACGTTGTCGGGTGTCAGATGAACCCATTGGTCATCCATCACGCAACCCTTGTAGCCACCGATGATGCCATAGACAGTCTTCATACCATACGCATAAAGCAGCTGAACGATTTCACGGATGACGTTGTTCAGTCCTGGGCATAAGCCGCCACAAGTAACAATCGCTGCTGCTGCATCTGGTTCGTTCGTGTCAAAGTGAAGGGTCTGTGATGGACCAACGCGGTGGAACTGCAGGTACTTTCTTGGAGCATTGTCAGCTGAGCCATCTCTTTCGAAGGACTGTGTAGTCCACCAATCGTCTCTTAAGAACAAGGAGCCATGCGACTGGTCGGCCAAAGAGCCTTTCAATTGACTTTCCATCTTCTTGGATGGGAACTTCTCACCAAGATTCACACATTGCAAGCGGTTGATCGTGGAATTGGCCGGCAAAATCTCTGCCAATGCCAATGGTGTGGAAATCTTCTTCAGGTAATCTTCTTTGGGCATGGGTTGATACTTGAAACCATCAGGTTCAAAGCGAGGCTGCCCTGTAGTGAAGGCCATTCGACCAAACCATCGGCCCAAGGGATTCACGCGCTTCGGATGTGTCACACAAGCATGGATCGGGATGTAGACCGTCTTGCTATACATTCTTACCACGGAGACACATGTGAGCCCTGCCAATGCGCCATGCACTGCATGCTCTGAGAGTGCACTAGCATAGGCACTGTCATAGGCATTGGCCTTGACCGAACGCACCATGTATGTTGGATCGATGTATTTGATCGTAAGTGGCTTGCCCTTCTCCTTAAAGCGGCTCAACACTTGGTCTCGCAACCAAATACCGACATCACCTTCCATTGAAACACCAGCACTGCGGAAGAGAGTGTGTTTGGCGCCATCTGCCACCACAATAACTGCATAGCCTTTTGTCGCCATGATCTCTTCGCAATGACTCAGGACCTTCTCCAGGTCGACTTCCATTTCAGGCAGTAAGCAAACATCAACGTTGCGTGCTGCCATGGTGGCATTCATCGCCAGGAAGCCACTATTAGCTCCGAGGAGCTTCACCATGCCAATACAATTCGCATTGCAGGTTGCTTCCACATAGGCTGCACTGATGCAATCCCGAGCCTCCGTGCAGGCCGTATCAAAGCCGAAACTGGTGTCCACCATCATGAGGTCGTTATCAACGGTGCAAGGCACTGCCACCAACGAACATTCGTGATCGATGGACTTCAAGACAGACGCCAGTTGCAGGGCTCCCTTGTGAGCACCATCACCACCCAGAATGAAGAGCTGCTTGCAATTGCGCCGGAAGAGCATCTGCGCCATGTCGGCGTGTCTGGCCTCGCCACGCTCGTTGGCCAGGATACTGCCGGGCTTGTTGTGAATGTCCTGGACCATTTCATAAGTGAGCTCGATCCAACTGTCATCCTCTGAAAGGCCACTGAAACCTCCTTGCACTCCGAAGATATGAGGCACGCCATAGGACTTGAGTGTATGGAAAATGCCACGGATTGCCACATTCTCTCCAGGACAAAGGCCACCACAAATGACGATGGCGGAACAGGACATTGCATCCTGCGGATCGAAATGTAGCACTCCACGTGGTCCAGCACGAAGCAGCTGGTAGCAAGGCCGCCCAGCACCTGAATCCACCCGCTCTGTTGTTGAAACTGCCTCCACAGCCCAAGCGTTATTGTCCAGCAACCCGGCGGATGGTTTCAGTGGCGTCTTGATTTCAGCTGATGGGTAGTTATCACTCAAACGCATGACTTCCAACTTTCGGATCTGCCCGTTGCTCTGCATGATGTCAGTGCACTTCAAAGCGCGTTCTTCCTTTACTTCCCCAAAACCATCAAAGGACTTCAGAATGACATCCTTAATCTCCACATTGCCACTCGCACTCTCCTCTTCCACATTCAAGCCATTCCAATCTGCAAAGCTCAGCATTTCCGGCAGGACAGGTGAAGGCTTCTCAGGTTTGGCACGCGGTGCGGGAGGCAACAGTGCCCAGTCATCGCCAGGACCAGGCGCCAGGTTGGGTTGCCCAGTGGTAGCCATCAACCGTTCGAAGACGGAACTCTTCAACTCCACACGCCTCGCTGGAGCTTTGGTGATGGCATGGTTAGGCAGCATGACGTAACGTTCATCCACTTTGCCCACCACGATGCCCGTGTAGCCCGCCATCGCCACATGTACAGCATGAGCTCCGAGCACGGAGCAATAAACGCTGTCGTTGGTATTGGCAGGAACAGCACGGATGGTGTAGGTCGGATCGATGTACTTGATGGTGAGGGGCTGTTGCATCCTCTTGGCATAGGACAGGATCTGATCCCGCAACCATGGGCCAACATCTGCGAGTTTTTTATTGCCGCCTGCATCACGTTCCCCGCTACTCTTCAACAAGGTATCACCACAGCCCTCCGCAACAACGATCACTGCGTGACCTTTGGTCTTCATGAGATGCATGCAATAGCTCAACACTCGTGGGAGGGAAATGTCCATCTCTGGCAGCAAGCATAAGTCCACACTGCGTGCTGCCAAAGTAGCATGCAAGGCAATGAAACCACAGTGACGACCCATCAGTTTCACCAAGCCGATGCAATGCGAGTTGCAGGTCGCTTCCACGTAGGCGGATGAGATGGCACGTTCGGCTTCGCTACAAGCCGTCTTGAAGCCAAAGGACCTGTCCAGCACTGGGATATCGTTGTCAATGGTCTTGGGCACGCCAACCACAGCCACTTCATGCTGGATCTCTTTGGTGCATCTGAAGGTTTCGAATGCACCTGCTTGGGTGCCATCACCGCCAATGACGAAGTATTGCTTGATATTCTTCTCTTGAAGCATCTTGGCAATGTCCATGTGTGGAGGATTTCCTCTGTCGCTCACCAAAATGGTGCCACCCTTCTTGTGGATATCTTGCACCACATGTGGTGTCAATTTCATCCACGTTTCTGGCTTCACCATTCCTTTGTATCCCCCAATGCATCCAAAGACATTCTTCACACCATAGGCCGTAAGCGTCATGACGATTTCACGGATGACAGAGTTGAGTCCAGGACAAAGGCCTCCACATGTCACGATGACAGCAGAACTGTTGGCTGGATCAAAATGCAAGGTCTTTCGAGGCCCGCTGCGTAAAAGTTGGAGATATGCGCGTCCACGATCATCGCGGCGGTTGTGGCGCATCAGTGTCTGTGTGGACCAAGAGTCTGGGCCCATGGCCATCTCGCTCGGGAACTTCAAGGAGTTGGCCACCTTGGCTGATGTGAAGGTATCACCCAGGTTCACCACCTGGAGGCGTCGAATGGTGTCACCGGCCTGGAGAACTTCATTGATGCTGCTCTCCTTGGACAATGCCTCAAGAACATCACCAGCATTGCTTCCGGATGCTGGAACACTGCTGGGAACATCTGGACGGAAATCTGGTTGCTTGGTAGCTTCCTGCATGCGGAAGAACCAGCGCCCCTTGGGGTTCACACGTTTACCCTTCTGATTGGTAATCGCATGGATTGGCAGGTAGCAATAGCGCGAATAGATCTGACCAACAGTGATGCCACTATAACCAGCCATAGCTCCATGCACAGCCATCTGCCCCAAGACCGAACAGTAGGTGCTGTCATAGGAATTGGCTGGTACCGAACGGATCATGTAGGTGGGATCAATGTACTTGATCGTCAATGGCAAACTCAGGCTCTTAAACCGCGCTGTGATGGTATCTTTTAGCCAGGGTCCCACATCTGCCAAGATCTTATTGCCACCTGCATCCTTCTCGCCGGAGCTCTGGATCAATGTATCACCACACCCTTCGGCCACCACGATGACACAATGGCCCTTCGTTCGCATCAAGTGCTCCGTATGCTGCAAAACCTTCTCAAGGTCGATGTCCATCTCATGGATAAGGCAAATGTCAACATCACGCGCAGCCAATGCAGCGTTCATTGCGATGAAGCCACAATGTCGCCCCATGAGTTTGACTAAGCCAATGCAGTTGGCATTTCCCTTGGCCTCCACATATGCTGAATTCACTGCCTTGGTTGCCTCCGTACAGGCTGTATCAAAGCCAAAGGTCTGATCGATCATAGGCACGTCATTGTCAATGGTCTTGGGCACGCCAACGACAGCGCATTCGTGGTCAATCTCCATGGTGCAATCAAAGGTTTGCATGGCCCCCTTGTGTGTGCCATCTCCACCTAGGACGAAGTATTGGCGCACATTCTTGCTCTGTAGCATCTTGGCCATGTCCAAATGTGCAGGGTTCCCGCGATCGCTAATCAGCATAGTTCCACCCTCCATGTGGATGTCCTTGACCAGCTCTGGTGTCAGTTCCAACCAGGTCTCTGGTTCCATGACGCCTTTGTAGCCACCCTTAACGCCATAGATCTTTCGGACACCGTAGGCCCACAGCATATTCACAATCTCCCGAATGACACAATTCAATCCTGGGCAAATGCCACCGCAACTCACAATCGCTGCTGCAGAGGCTGGGTCGTGAGGGTCGAAATGTAAGGATTCTCGGGGACCCGCCCGTGTCATTTTGAAGTAGGGAACATCCTTGCCAGAGTCGATACGATCGCCCAAAAACATAGCCTGGGAGGTCCAAGAGAAGTTGTCACTGAACAGCTTCACTCCCTTCAATGTGGATGGGATGTTGAAGGTGCCATAACGCTCGCTCAAGTGGAAGCACTGAAGAGAACGCAAGGAGATGTGGTCCTGGATGAGGTCATCTCTTGCCAAGGCCCTCCTCTCCCCTTCCTCACCATAGCCATCCATGATCTGCAAGGTAGTTTGTGGCACCCGCAATGTGTCCACTTTTTCCAGGCTACCAGAATTATGTCGTTTGAAAATGCCACGACGCAATGATTGTTTCTTTGGATCGAGTGGCTTCGCGTTGGCCGTGCCAGTGAATTCCAAATTGGGTTGCTGCGTAGTGGTCCTCAAAGCTTCAAACCAGCGGCCATTGACGTCTACAATGCGGCTGGGCATGCTGACTAGCAACTTGATTGGCAAGTACACAACATGTTGATCGACCTTGCCGACAGTGAGTCCCGTGTAACCCGCCATGGCAGCATGGACAGCAGCTTGTGCCAACTCAGAGCAGTAGATACTATCGTTGGGGTTGGCTGCAACTGCTCGCACCTGGTAGGTGGGATCGACATATTTGATGGTAATCGGAAGCTTCAAGGTCTTAAAGTGACTGGTGATGGAGTCCTTCAACCATGGGCCCACATCGCTGATCTTCTTGTTGCCACCTTCGTCAGTGCCTCCTGCGCCGTGCATCAACGTATCGCCACAGCCTTCAGCGACCACTACCACTGCACTGCCACTGGTGCTTACCAACTCCACACAATGATCCAAGACCTTGTCCAAATTGATGTCCATTTCCGGCAGCAGGCAAATGTCCACATGTCGGGCAGCCAGGACCGACATCATGGTCAAATAGCCACAATGCCTTCCCATGAGCTTCACCAAACCAATGCAATTGGCATTGCAGGTGGCTTCCACATAAGCAACTTCAATAGCTTTCAAAGCTTCAGACATGGCTGTGTCGAAACCAAAGGAGCGATCCAGAAGATTGATGTCATTGTCAATGGTCTTGGGGACGCCCACGACGGCACACTCCCATCCAATTTCTTGCATCTTGTCATAGGTTTGATGAGCACCTTTCTGTGTTCCATCACCACCCAAGACGAAGTGTTGGCGAACGCCCTTCTTCTTCAACATCTTTGCCATCTCAATATGAGGAGGGTTTCCACGGTCGCTGACCAGAATAGATCCACCTTGCAAATGGATGTCCTGCACATTCTCTGGCGTCAATGTGATCCAACACTGTGGATTGACAACGCCTTTGAAGCCGCCCTTAATGCCGTAGACTTTCTTGACACCATAGGCATACAGCATCATCACCAGTTCGCGAATCACATTGTTCAATCCTGGGCAAAGACCACCACAAGTCACAATGGTGGCCGCAACATCTGCAGGCTTGAAGTACAAGGTGCGACGTGGTCCCGCCTTGGGCATCTGCAAACGCACCCCTGGAAGGCCGAGGGTTTGTGTCACCCAGGAGTTTTGATCAAAAAAGCTCACCTCGCCGCCCTTCACCTGTTCGATGAGAGTTGTAGGCAAATTTCGTTCTCCAAAGGTCAAGGACAAGTGCTCACATTCCAGGCGCCGAACCTCCTCCCCTGCACCAAGTGCTTTCATCACGTCCACCGGTTCAGAGACCTCTAACAACGGGTTCAGTGCAGCCTTCTCAGGCGCTTTTACCTCCACACCATCTGGGGTGAAGTCGGGTTGCAGGGTCGAGCTCACCAATTCCTGGAACCTCTGACTGCGGAGGTCCACCTTTTTCTGCGGGTTTTTGGTCACACACGCGATGGGCAGCATGACGTAGCGACAATTGATCTGACCCACAGTGATGGCCGTGTAGCCTGCCATAGCAGCGTGCACTGCATTGTGGCTGAGCATGGAGCAATAGACACTGTCATTGGCATTTGGCTTGATGGCTCGGATCATATAGGTCGGATCGATGTATTTGACTGTTAAGGGCAGCTTGACCTGCTTGAAGCGCTCCACAATCTTGTCGCGCAGCCATGGGCCAACATCTGCCAGTTTCTTGTTCCCACCACCATCCACTTCACCGGAGCTTTGTAGCAAGGTATCTCCGCAACCTTCAGCTACAACCACCACACAGTGGGCCTTCGACTGCATCAGTTCCAAAATGTGTTGAAGAACTTTTTCCAAACTGATGGTCATTTCTGGTAGCAGCACTATGTCCGCATTGCGGGCCGCCAATCCAGCATGCAGCGCGATGAATCCAGAGTGTCGTCCCATCAGTTTGACAAGGCCGATGCAATTAGCATTGCAAGTAGCCTCCACATAGGCTGCCTTAATGGCTCGTTCCGCTTCCATACAGGCAGTGTCGAAGCCAAAGGTACAATCCAGCATGGGGATGTCATTGTCAATGGTTTTAGGAATGCCCACCACTGAGCAGTTCCAATTCTTCTCTTTCATCAGTTCTGCCATTTCATGCGCACCACGATGAGTACCATCTCCACCAATGATGAAGTGAGCACGTACTCCCATGTCCATCAAAACTTGCGATTGCTCCTCTTCTGTTGGGTTTCCACGGTCGCTGACGAGAATAGTCCCACCCATCGAGTTGATGTCCTGGACGCTGCTTGGGGTCAACTCCATCCAGGTTTCGGGTTTGATCACTCCTTTGTAACCTCCACGGATTCCGTAAATCTTCTGCACCCCGTACTGTGCCAACATCATGACCAGTTCACGAATCACTGCATTCAAACCAGGGCATAAACCACCGCAAGTCACCACAGTGGCTACCATGTCCTGGGGCTCGAAATGGAGCACAGACCTTGCACCTGCCAGCGGCATCTGGTAGAAGCAATCAGGGCTGTCGAAGGAGATAGCCTGTGTTGCAAAGGAATCCTTGGACACAAAGCGGCTCACGATGTCAGTCAAAGGTGATGGCACATTCTTTCCAGGAAATACCTTGGACAAATCGTCGATGAGCAGTTTTCGTAGCTCCGCTCCGGGCGGGAGGACATCTTTGGCCTCCAACTCGCGCAGAGTCAAGAGTTTTCCGTCAAAGTCTTCCACCACAAAGGCTGGATGTTCAAAGCCCTTCTTGTGGGGCATTAGGCGTGGCGGCTTCTTCTGCATGGCCCGACGCTGAGCTGGTGCCACTTGTGTTGATGGCGTCGGGGGAGGTGCTGCTTTCACCACAGAATTGCCAAGGTGATGGGCCATATAGGCAAATGGATCATCCGGTTTATCGGCCAGCACACTTGTCATGAGGTTCTGAATGAAGTGTTGAAGCTCGTGTTTCTTCAGGTAGGCCTCTGTTTCACTGAGCGCATCCTCTCCTCCTGATCGTCCTTTTGGTGGCACTGGTATCGACTCTTCCGTGCCGACTCTCAAATCACGCACCAGCAGATCCAAGTTCATCTTTTGTCCTTCTCCGAAGCTCACAGTGTAGCGATCTGTCTTGGGTCTCAAGACCACGCGGGAAGTGCCCAATGGAGCAAAAAGGTCCACCTTGAAAGGACAGGCATCCATAAGGCCTGTCTGAGCAAAGCGCACAGGTTTGTCGGCTGGCAGTGTTCCCTGTCGTCGCACATTTCCTGCCCGGATGGACAGGATACTTCCCTCAGGGATGTTCGACGCATTTTCCACGACCACCTCCATTGGTCCACTTGACTCGACTCCTGGATTCCCAGGATCTCAACCGGACGTGTGCTATTCCAAGTCCGTAAACGGCAAACAGCCACCTACGCACTATTCAACCTGGAT
>Ga0099821_1145594_pt1 | contig 9558 bp, 3 predicted proteins | sample SidTnscriptome_3_FD_81135 | JGI IMG/M metagenome (GOLD analysis project Ga0099821, IMG submission 81135) | Coral microbial communities from Puerto Morelos, Mexico - Siderastrea T C metatranscriptome (Eukaryote Community Metatranscriptome) | ecosystem: Host-associated > Invertebrates > Cnidaria >... | reverse complement strand
TTGTGCAAAAGTCAGTCATTACAATAAGATCTATGCATCTGCGGGTATTTTGACGTAATAACGTAACCAAAGTCAAATAACAGTTTATTTCAGAAGCTTGTCTGGGGCTGTTTAAGCCTTGAAGGAAAGCAAAATGCACCTAACTGTATTTTGGGGCTTTGCTCTCCTTCTATGGTCCCATGGTGCTGTCAGCCAAGGTAGAAAAGAATGCCAACCGGGTCAGGTCCATTGTCAGGACACAGGAAGTTGTGTCCCTCGTTTTGAGTTCCGATGCGGAAACCGAGGGTGTGGAGGAAACAAAACTCTCTGCGGTCCACCCTCAGGACACCCACTGGAATGTGCTCCTGGAAACGGATGTCCTGACAGAAGTGGCAGCCTTCCTTCCGGTGAAGGCGACATAGATGGTGCTGTAAGACAGTGCTCACCCGGTCAGGTCCACTGTCAGGCCTCTGGTGCTTGCGTGCCTCGTTTTGAGTTCCAATGCGGAAACCGAGTCTGTGGGGTGAACAAATCTCTCTGCGGTCCACCCTCAGGAGACCCACTGGATTGTGCTCCTGGAAAAGAATGTCCTGGCAGAAATGGCAGTCTTCCTTCTGGTGAAGGAGACAAAGATGGTGAGGTCAACCAAGACAGAATGGAGTGCCCACACGGTCAGGTCCACTGTCAGTCCTCTGGTGCTTGTGTGCCTCGTTTTGAGTTCCAATGCGGAAACCGAGGCTGTGGAGTGAACAAATCTCTCTGCGGTCCACCCTCAGGAGACCCACTGGATTGTGCTCTTGGAAAGGGATGTCATGACAGGAATGGTAGTCTCCCTTCTGGTGAAGGTGACAAAGATGGTAACAACTATTATCCCGAAGACGATGGAGTTCGCAGCCACATGCCCCGCGAAGATAGCAATGATGATAACCCATTCTTGTCCCGCTGGTTTCAGCGTGGCGAACACGACTTTGATAGAAGCGATCTCAGACGCGTACTGAATGATACTGGATTGAGGAGAATGCTACGCCAGTCTTTCAACCGCTCAATTTTCAAAGAAATAAACGATCATGGATCACTTGATGACAGAGATGACCCGCATCGGGATGGCTGTGACAAACGGTATACTCCCTGCATCAAAAACGCGCTCAAGAATGTCATGCTTCTTAAGGCTCTGGATGGGCAGTGCTGCAGGATGAGAGAGAACCCGCTACGTTTTACGTTAGGCCTGCGGAACTTCACTCGGCAATTCCATTGTCCCAGGGGGACCAAGTTCTGTCCTTTTCGCTTTGTCATCAGGGGCAATGGATGTATCCCTGTGGAACGAAATTGCTCCGCTAGGCTTGGAAATCGCTCGGACGACCGCAATCCCTCGGAACCTCACTGGACTCCGTGGGGAAGCAAATCTCGCAAAGGTTACAAGTATTGCGAGATTTTCAAGGCGAACATTCCTGACAAAATGCCGTGTTCTTACCCTGTTCTGATTAAATGGATGGCAGCCAGGAACGACAGCGTTTCTCCATTTGGAAAGGCGTGTCCTCGTGGCACCAGGTTCTGCGCTTCAACCTTTGATTGCAGGCCCAAGGAAAAAGGGTGTGGCACTGAGGGGCTGATCCGTTGGGCGTCTAAAATTCTCTGCGGCTCCTCTCAGCGTCTTTGCGTTAAATGTGGGATTCATTGCCGTTTGAAGGAGGAAAGATGCCCACGTGAAGCGAACATGAGTATGGCGATGCGCGAAGCGGCACTTAAGCTTGAACCAAGAGAAATCGGAGATGAAGCTCTGCGTAACCTTACAAAATCAGGTTGGGCTCCGTTTTGCCTGCTCAGGAAGATCCTATTGGACCGTGTTCTGAAGGAGCTAAGACAATGTATGTCCCGCGAGGCTCACTGTCGTGAAAACGGATACGAAGAACACAAAAACTGCGTCGCAGGCGAAGAGTTCTGCCAGAAACTCGTGTCTTTCGTTCGGCCGTTTTCCACTGGGAGTCACCACCGTTGCCATGGCCTCAAAACTGACCCGGTCAAGTTTGAGGAGAAAATAAGGAGCAACTGGACTAAGAAGCCGTGGGGAGGGGAGTGTCGCAATGGGCATGTTTTCTGTCCAACCTCGATGCGATGCGTGCCTAAAGATCGTTTGTCTGAATGCACCGTGGATGAACAGTTTTGCAAAGCAGGATTAGCGAGGCCCCCTTGGAAGATGAACCACTCAAAGGAAGCTGGCGGCAGATTTTGCTGCCTGTTTATGAGCTCTGCTCCAAATGGCTCGTGTTCTTTCCGCGTGATGCTCGATTGGTTGTCACGCAAGGACAAGAGTTGCTCGCCTTTTGGCCAGTGTTGTCCCGGAAGTCAAAACTTCTCGCTATCGCAAATGAGATGTGTGAATCCAGAAGAAAGAGGAAACCGTAAGCTTGACGCGAATGACACGAAGTGTGAAGATGATGATCACGTGTTCTGTGAACACCTTCACGTGTGCCTTCCTAAACACGCCAACTGCACAAAACCTGAGAGGTTCAACTTCTTTTCTGTCAGCAAGTTTGCCAACCAATCCGGCTGGGCTGCTCTGTGTCAAGTTCTTGTTCCCTTTAATGCGAGGCTAGATTATGGCTTACGAAAGTGTCGACAGTTTCTAAACCGACCAAACGGTACTTGTCGCGGCAAGATCTCTTGCTCAGAGAGAGAAGAGTTCTGCCGCCGTGTAGGAAGATGTGTTCCAAAGGGAAACTGCAGCAACCACCCAAAACCTACAGACCGCAGTCCGCCCACTCCAACCCCGGCTACTACCCACAGTCCACTCTGCCATCCCATGGACCCTGAGCTGCGAATGCTGTGGGCTAGAGAGCCTCTGAGGAGACTGTTTGCACCAAATCAGGAGGTTCTGGGTCTCGTGGGTCTTTTACCACCCAGAGAAGTTGGGGCCGAGTTGCAGTTTAAATTAGAACAGGGAGACTGGAAGGATTTTAAAGGCTGTGGGCGTGGTCAAATGAGAATCGTTTCACTTGAGAGCACTCTAAGGCTTTCTTCTTGTGCCCACGGCTTCGTGTCGTTCGACATTACATTCAGTCCCGATGACTCTGCGCATGGTCAGTGCGTCAACATTCCAGACTCGCCTCAATTCAAGGAAACAGTCGCCATGGCGTTGTTACCAAATTTAGACCACTGTGCCGCTAGCCTGGATATCGCGGTAACTCGTCGGAATATTACCACGAAGGAGGACCGCCCATCAAATACGAAACTGTTCTCCAGTTACGTTAATGTCACAAGAAATCCTATGAATTGCAGTGTATTAGACGTGGAAGAATCACTTTCCTGCCGAATCTCCAAAGCATTTAGATTAAGATACAGGCAAGCTGTGAGGCAGTTAGAAAGAACGGAGCTTGGCGTGGTTGCAGTAGGTACCGATCCTCCTAAAAGTGTTCAGCTGAAATGCTTCACTCCTCAAGGTAGGCTGGTAGGTATACCTCCAGGCTGGTTCCTCAGAACGGACCTGATATGTGGTTTTCATCCAGCCCTGAACGCAGTTGGCCGTGTTACCGTTACAGTGGCTCCAGCATGCAAGGCTCCTGCGCCTCAGGCTCCAAACTTCGACGCAGTAATACAGGAGGACTTTCGAAAGATTTATGAGATTTTCAAGAGTCTTCCAGATTTGGTGAAGAATGGGGACCCCGAACGCATCATTGGAGAAATTGTTCGCCTGCTTAATGCCGCAAGTGATGCGATGTTAAAGAGAAAAATCAGAAATTTTGTGAGATCCTTCTTCGAGCCTGATAGAAAGGAATCATGTAGGGCGCCGGATAACTGTGATTGCAGTATAGGGACAAAGGAGGCTAAGCTGAACGTGGTGATTCGACCTGTAAACGATCGGCCAACTCTTCACTTTGCCAGATACCAAAATGTTATTTTCTTTCCACCGGTGCCTGAGAATGCGAGCGACATTGAGGGGAAATGCATAGACGTTTCTGTGCTAACCAAAACGAGCCAAACAGTTATTCATGAATATATCCGAGGGAGAAGAGGAGGTGAATTGTTTAAAAGAATGGCAGCAGGGGAGGTGCTTGGCCTCGGCAGGGATCCGCCTCTTGTGAAAGATGCAGATAACAAAAGAGTTGGCTTAGCTATCAGGGAAGCACCCGATCACCCGAAGTTTGGGGTGTGGAAATACAAGCTGAGTGGCGATGGCGTTCTCCGGACAATGAATATTTCTTCAGGCTGGGCCCTTCTGTTGAAACCAGGCGACTGTATTACATTCTGTGCGACTAGAGGTGTTTTCTGGGGGAAGGAAACTTCACGTGACTTAGCCTTCATTAAAGTGCGAGGGTGGGACTGCTCGAATAACCTAACATCAGGATATCACCGGCTGAACGATAGCTTCATGGACTCTCAGACGGCTTTCTCCCTCGACGCTGCCAAATGCGTGGTGTTAAAGCTGGGCTGTGATAACGTGGCGGGATCAGAACTGGAGAGGGACAGATGCGGTCTGTGCCTGACAAGAGAGCGGGACAGGAATAAATGTGTAGGATGCGATGGTATAGCATATTCCAATAAGAAGAAAGATGAATGCGGTAACTGTGTAGGACGAGGAGAAAAGTCACCTTACTGCTCTAGGAGTTGCAGGAAACCATCTTACTTTGACGAGTGTGGAGTATGCCAAATCAACGGCAGCGAGACACCCACCACAAGGGACTGCAATGGTGACTGCCATGGTAGTGCTAAAAGGTCTTGCAATAACATTTGTGTTGGCGGGAAAACCGGCAGACCTCTTAACTTAGGAGAAGACCTCTGCGGGAAATGCGGTGACAAAAACGAGTGTGTTGACTGCGCGGGGGAGATACATGGCAAAAAACGTTTGGATTCTTGTCAGCGCTGCCTGGATCCCGAGGACCAGTTATTTAACAGGTGCCCCAAAATCATTGACGTTGATGTCAGGGCGGTGATTGGGAACGAGTCTACTAAGCTGTGCGTGACTGTTGCTGGAATGAAGGACAGTATCACGTGTTATCTGGAAGGAGGAGATGGAAGCCGATACACCCTTAACTTTATAGAGGCTAAATCAAAGAGGAAGGTGATACTGGCCACACCCGTGGGTATACCTCCTGGTGAATATGCATTAAACTGCACCCTTGATGACATCCCAAACAAGATCGGCTTCAAAGAGAAGATTATCGTTTATAGAAAACCGAGAATCATTGAGGTTAGTCCGAATGAAACTATGATCAACACCGCAACAAACGTCACTTTAACTGGGGAAAAATTCTTTAATACTGCCGCCCTGCAGTGTGTTTTCTTTATGGAGAATGGAAAGTTTCTGAAGGTGAAAGCCACGTTTGTAAGTGCAATAACCATCGTTTGTCCGCTGCCACCTCATGCGCGATCTCAGCATGGTTTTATTAGCGTGATGTTTAACGCAAAGAGCGAGGATCTCGCCAAGGCAATGAAGAGGAGGTTCAGTATTTACGAACTTGTTCCCGAGCCCACAAGCTGCAAGTTTAGCGAAAAGCGCAACTATCTCGAAATCCTTTTTAGCAGACCAGTTGAATGTGGTAACAGAAAATGGGAGAGCTGCTCACGCTATTTCAACGCAGTCGCACGCAGTAATCTTACAGAGGTGTCAAAGTGTCGCTGTCGGGAAGGCAAGCTCCTTGTTCAGGTTGCATCGGGCTCCAGACTTCGTCCTGGTCAAACCGTTGGTGTTTTACTGCGAACCATTAAACCTCTGAGATGGGGTTATACAAAATACCCCTCTGAGGAAGAACAGCTCATTGTCCAAGATTCTGCAAACCCCGTTGAATTTACAATAAAGCTTTCTGCTCCGGAGGAAGTTGGGTTGTGCGACTCATTTACTGTCTCTGTAGAGACAAACCAACGCGCAGCGATGAACTGGTCAGCGGCATTCGACAATCCATCGTCCGCCACTCCTGCGCAGTCCGCTGACCTAGAGCAGCTAAATGACAGGCTCGCGAACGTTTCCTCAAAGCAAAGGAGGGTGCGGTTTAGTGCCAGGGATTTTGAAGTTGGTGTATTGTACAACATAACGGTGTGTGGGCTAGAGGAGTTTAGTGGTCAGGAAGATTGTGATACAGTAGCCATTCGACGTGTTGGTAAAACGGTGCCCAAGATTATATTCCCTGCATCAAGGATTGTAATTGGTCCTTCTATTCGGGTAAAGTTCAGAGCCAAGGTTCAACCTCCATCGTGTGTGGCTCGGAACAAGCGATTTATGGTGTACTTGTGGTCGTGTGATGTTAAAGGTCTTGAATTTGATGATGAGAACCCAAGTCTTAGGATTGGAGCTGATCAGCTAACTGCAGGACAGGTATTAAAGTGCACTTTTACTGCTTACATAAGAGGCGACGACTCGCTCCGTGCACGTGCAAAACTAACCATAGTGGTGAAGAAGAAAAACGTGGTTGCCAAGATTAAAGGAGGTCAGCAGCGTACAATAGGTGCACACGAAGAGGCAGTTTGCGATGGCGGTGACTCTTATGATCCTAACAACCTCGCAGGCGATCCCATCTATCTCTGGACTTGTGAATGTAAATATGACGACGGCTGGAAATCGTGTATCCACAGGAACAAGACAACAGGGCATCTCAAGGCAGTGATTTTGCCGAATGAACGGGTGGTTCGCATTCCTCCCGACACGTTCCCTGCTAATAAGATATGTGCTGTTAAGCTGAGGTATTTCAAAGACGACATGAACGCCAGCACTTCTGTTTACTTTAACGTGAAGGCGCACGAAGTGCCTTTTGTGAAGATCGTGAAAGTGTTTTATGATGATGCCAAGATCAAGTTTATAGCAGTTGTCAGGAGCCCGTTGCCCGACTTAAAGATTGAATGGTCATGTAAGCAAGTGGACGAAGAAGGAAACTTGTTGGACTTTGATCTCGAGCGTTTAGCCGTCGTTCGGACTTCCCTGATTGTGAAGAAGCGTCCAAACAAACTTGTGATCAAAAGGCGAGTGGCTCTTGTCTTCAGAAGATTAGAGGATGGATTGAATGTAAAATGCAAATGCAAAGTTTCGCGCGAAGAAGTGGAGGCTTTTGCAGAGGAGGAAATGAAAGTTGATGTACCACCTATAGAGGGAAAATGCCACGAGTTAGAGAGGTCCGAAGATGGGAGAATTTCTATAGAAGCAGTTGATTTTGAAGATCCCGTTGGGGAAGTGTTGAAGTACCGCGTGGGATATTTATCCAGGGAAGGAAAACCACAATTTACCACTTCTTGGTCCATCATTAGTGGATGGGAAAACTTGGATTTACCTTCAGGAGATCCCGACAATGGTGACGTGTTGAAATGTGTTGTACTAGCAAGAAACACACGTGCAGCCACAACAAGGACTGTTTGTCCAGTTGTGGTTCCCCCTCAGAACTTCAGCAAAGAGGAAATAAAGAACACCACGGATGAAATCAGTGAAAAGTTAAATCAAAACAAAATCGCTGAAGTGCAAGCGAGTGTTAAAAAAATGTTGAGCGGATCGAACGATAAAGAAGCAAATGAGGAGATGTTGAGTGAGCTGACAAAACAAATGGCTGATCAATTTAAAGCAATCGTAGAAAACGAAGATGAGCTAGAGGACAGGGAGGACATAAACGAAAACTTGGAGACACTAAAACTAGGCTTATATGGGGAGGAAGACGAGAACGAGCAAAGTAGGGAAGATGTGGGAAAGAGAGCCCAAGCTGCGGGAGATGTTGAAGAACTGGCTAAAAATATGAGGAAAATGGCGTCTCCGCAGGGCAAAGAAAGCGATGGTTTAGCTCGGAGAAGACGAAGAGCTGCTGATGGTGACAACGGTGGAGAGGAGAGAGAGGAGGTTGAGGCAAAGACGCCCGGCGAGGTTGAAACCATACTGAGCATATTCGACGCGCTCATTCAAGCTAGTAACTACAGCAACACGACAGTAAAACAAGAGCTTGTGTTGCTTGTTGATGACCTTGGTCGTGGACTGTGTCAAAGCCTTAGTACAGGAGAACCCGCTCTGGTCGCAGAGTCTCACATCGCTGTTATTAGGAGCGAAAAGAACAGCTTCGACACCGTGGACGTTAATTTCACGAACACTGCATGTGAGAACTGCAGCTACACTGTTCAAGCTAGTGCGGAAGTTTTGCTGGGACAGTCGTTGAAAGACCGCTATGAGACATGGGACTGTGATGAAGATGGATGTAATGGCGCATGCATTGTATCCGCTCAGTACCCGTCCGACTTGCTAGCTGTGTCCAAAAACGAAAGCTCCGTCAGTGACGTGGTTTATGTCAAACTCTTTAACCCAGAAAACGCCGCTCCTTTGTCAGCCAACGGTCTTGATGAACCCGCCACTTTCAGGATACCTCTGAGAAGTTACAACGCATCTAATGTCACTGTAGCGATGTGTCATGCTTGGGACGAGTCTTCACTGTCATGGAAAACAGATGGTGTCACCACCACAGTCATCCCAGACAAAGGAAGCGGAGGTGTGTCTGTGGACTGCAAAGCTTTTAGCCTTGGATTCGTGACAGTTTTAGCCGTCGATTCCTCCGTCCTCCCACTGCAATCTTCCACCACCCAGTCACCAACTGTTTCTACTCAACACATTGCGCCAGAAAATGAGGTTCATATCCAGTTTAAACTCGTTGGCAATTATGAGGATGTCATTACCGACTCAAGCAAACCAGAGTTTATAAGCCGGGTTACACAGGCCATCGCTGATGCAATGGGCGTCCAGACCTCTCGTCTAACTAACGTTGATGCTCGACCAGGGAGCATTCTGGTCTCGTTCACCTTGCTACCGGGAGGGCCTGGCGAGAATAATGTCTCAACAGCCGTTTCAGTATTAAGGGAACTGGTGACGGGTGGAAACTTTTCAGTTTCTCTGGCAGACGGTCGGACATTGGTTGCTGATTCGGTCTCTTTCCAGTCCTCCGCGAACCCATTCTCACCAGTTACATCCCTCTCTCCCGCGCCCACAACACAAGAGGAGGAAGAACCGTCTGAGACCTCTTCGAAGCTCAACACTGGTGCGCTGTTTGGAATTATCGTAGGCTCAATCGTGGGCGTGACGCTTTTGATCGCTAGTGTGATTTTATTCGCAAACATGAGAAGCAGATTTTCCAAAGTGGATTACGCCTCTGGTAAAGAAAAAGAGATCAAACCGGCCTTCTCCCCCACATCAGCTCACGATAATAAAGTAGTGTATGAAGAGTTGCCTAAAGACGAAAAGAAAATCAACTCCTACACTATGATCAACCTTCGAGAAGAAGCCGACATACCATTGCCGGGGACTCCATGTTATCCTGAAGATGAAAAAAAGTGTGATTAGCAATGACACCAGTCCAGTTTCTTCGTCGCTTCTACGGAACATTGGCGAATATAGCGTACAGTGTGACATTCAATATTTTTAAGGCACTAGACTATGAGCAGTCCCTTTTTCCACTCAGGAATAGTCGAGCGAGTGAGCGTGACAATTGCCGCGTGGAAACGACAATAACAACAACAACAACAACAACAACAACAAGCTTTATTTGCATGACTATAAGTAAACAAAGTATTACAGCAGTTACGTGACGCGCGTGTGGTTGCTCACTACAAGTCCACGCGGCAGGCGATTTT
>Ga0099821_1132236_pt1 | contig 9666 bp, 4 predicted proteins | sample SidTnscriptome_3_FD_81135 | JGI IMG/M metagenome (GOLD analysis project Ga0099821, IMG submission 81135) | Coral microbial communities from Puerto Morelos, Mexico - Siderastrea T C metatranscriptome (Eukaryote Community Metatranscriptome) | ecosystem: Host-associated > Invertebrates > Cnidaria >... | reverse complement strand
TGACATAACCCCTTTAACACTATCATTGTAAATTCAATTAATTAGTCACAAAGTAAAATGCTTGTAACCATTGTGTTAATCAGTGCAACATGTGATTTAAAAATTAATAATTGCCCGGTGTACCCTTTTCATCTTTCATATTAAGGCCAAGGCATTTGTTTGCCATGTGAACACCTAACCAGACTGTTTGATGTAAATGAAGTAAGTACGGTCCCTTGCTGTGTTTGCTAATCGAAAGTGTTAGGTTTTAAAAGCAGAGGCTTAATTGTTTATTTAAGATAATCTGACTATTGATAAATATTAATTAATTAGTTATTTTGGTTGTTAATTAAATGTTAAATAAAGATAGCTCATAAATGTAACACGGTGTAAAATCAACAAGGGCTACAATAATATACTCTCACTTAAAAAATTATGAGTGAAATGATCTTAATGTTTAGTATATTGAATTATAATTTATTGTCTTGATTCAATATATTGTAAAATTGGTAGGGTATATAGTTTTGAGTTATTGATTATTAATAGTGTATTGTCTGTTGTGTAATAAAGAAGAAACTGTCAGTTAAATTTTGTGTGAATATAAATAGATTCATTATTATTTACGAGTACATTTCATTCCCTGAATGATGCTTTCTGTATGTTGTCAGCTTCTATATTTGTTATGGAAATAACTCTATTTCAATAATTTTATTCTTAAGTAGTAAATAAAAGTGACCTTAAAATTCTGGGAAATATATTTTTATTATTGTCTGTGAGCAATCTCTTTCTTCTCCTAAAAGTTTAACTTAAGATCTAACATGAGAGTTAGTTAGACATATACTTAATACTTTTGTAACGTAATCTAGTTAGGTGTCTGCAAATAACTACTTCATTGAAGATGCTAGAAGATGGGACACGTAAATAAAGTTATTATAATCAAAGTGTGAACTTTTTACCATTGACTTGCATATTTAAACATTTCAGTGATGATATTAGGATCTGAGGAAAATATGCCGACTGCTTGCAAATATGGCAAACTTGTGCTTATAAAAAAGTTGCCCTATACAAAATCCACTGATTTTAGTATCTAGACTGTAGTTTTGGGGGCTATATTAAGGAAATACAGGGACAAATGAAAAAACAAACAAACAAACAAAGTAAAACAGAACACAAAAAAATTGAAACAAATGAACAACAAAAGTGAGCTAAACTTGAGTCTCGATCAGTGCCTTAGCTTACATATTTGAACTCAAGGTTTTTTTTTTCAAGTACAATTGTGCTCTTACCCCAATCTAGGCACTCGTAATAATCATGATAATAGGGATTTTGGTGGTCTAATCAAACTTTGGATCTAATAATGGATACTAGAAATAAACAGCTTCAACAAATTTGGGTGACAGTTGAGTTTTCGTTTCAAATGTCGTACATCAATGAATCGGGTGGTGAACATAGCAATCAGAGAACTGTTATTTTCCACAAGGTACCCAAATGGCCACTTTAATTTGCCACCGGGTGTATTATGTGCTGCTATGGTGTAGTCATAAAATTAATCATCAGTGGGGAGGACAAATAAAACATTAAGCAAACAGTTTTCCAAGAGCAAAGCTTGAGGAAAACTATAAGGAGCTTCAAGCCGATGTAAGTTCTCCTAGTCTGTTACAATTAGCAACAAAATACTGACATTCCATCTTGAAGTTTAGAAAAAATCGTATTTAATTTAAAGCTTTGGAAACCAGGGGAAACCTATATTAGGTACTGGTCAGGATCAGTTTTAATTGTGGCATTCCTACAATGTAATGTAGTGTTGTAATATTGGTGCATTTTGGCCAATCAGATGCAAGCATAAATATATTTGATGGATTATAAAGTCCGAAATCACATTTTTGGAGAGGTGATGCTTAACATCATGCAGTTCATGTTACGAGAATCCCTTTATGGCATGATTTGAAGGGTGTTGTAATGTTCCATTTCAAATGATAAAACCAACAACAAAAAAAGATTCCACAATTGAAGTAGCATGTCTCTTAAGACATATTGTTTGACATCAAGTACACTTAGAAACCAGGAAGTTTAGGATGAGTGCTAAGACCCGGTACTCAGGGTACAAAACCACAACTGTGGTGGGTGCCAAGCAAGGACCAGATGACTAAGGCATGTTTCTTGAAAAAAAGAAGGGTAACTCACCAGTAGTAGAATCAGGCTTGCCCCAGGAAGCCTTGTTGAAAACATAATTACCATAAACTTTCAGTTCTTTTCACTTACAAGGTGCACTGTTTTTTTGAAAAAGGTCCGACTCGGTATTTCTGTCAAAAAATGTTGCTAGGTGCAGGGTGCACCAGTTATAGGCAAATCTTCCATCATATTTAGGCTGTAACTAAAAGAAAAACAATGTTGGTCATTGAATTTTTTGAATTTTTTAGACAGGGAGGTTCAATCTGAAAAGAACTTGGGTGGCTTTGTGAAGAACTGTTTTTATTTCGACAACTCACCAGTCTTCACTCATGCTGTCGGTAAATTTTGGCCATGGCCATGGTTTTGGTAGCATGTTGATATGTTTAACGGGTTGGAGTAGGCAGCCTGGCACTGTCCTCGTGATGGCTTGGAATGGATACTGATGGTGTATGAGAACAATTTTACTCATAATCCATTTCCTTGCACTTTCAACACTGTTATTGATAAACATTGATTTACACTCATAAGCTATTCACTTTTTTAAATCAAAAATTAGTTGCCAGTATTTCACTTGTGACTTACACCTTCAAAAACTAAATTTTTACAGAGGGTGAAGTGATGATTTTTAACCATAGATTATGTATTACCAACATCCCTTAATGGTGCATAAATAGGCAATATTTTCTTTTTATTGGTGCATGTTTTTGAAAGAGATTGTTCAAGGACAATGGCAAAATTTGTTTTTAAACCGTACAGTAAACAACTTTTTTTTACAAAAAGGATCTAACTTGTGATCAGGCCTACTTTTTCTGCACATTGATTATTCTTATAGAAGTTGTTTCCCAAATTCAGCCCTGTGAAAATGTTTCGAAGTAGAAGCCAACGTAATAGGAGTGGTAGGCAGGGTCTCGCTCCCTGTTAACTCTTTAAGCACCAACAGTGAAGAAAATGAAATTTCTCTTTACATTAACACTACTTGTTCAAACAATACAACGAGTGATCATCAAAGACAAGATGTCTTGATATTTAGACAAATTCTCCTTACTAGTTACAAAAGAAATGTATGAAGAACAGTAAGGAGAACATTTTTACATCAGGGCTCACAGTATGAGGTCCCTGGCAAAGTTCAGCATAAAGTTAGCAGCAAATATAAGTGACCAATGATGGCGAAACTGCCGGCTGCTGGCACATTTTGACAGGGCTGCAAGGTAATGTTTACTTTTAGTGAAAAAATTAAAGCCTGATGTCAAATTATAATTACCCCAAAACTTAATGCAAAATAATAAATTGTAGTGACTAACAGCTGTCTACTGGCAAGTTTTCCTCCATGCTGGATACCACTATTTTACATTGCCTAGAGTGTTCATCAAACTTAATAAAAATTGGTCTTTTACAGTGATGTTAAATTATTAAAAGGGGATGGGTGATGCTTTTTGGAAACCTAAAAGAAACTGCTAAAAGGTATCATGACCTTGAAGATGTGGCTGCAATTAATTTTTAACCCCTAAGAGGTGCCAAAGCAAAGAATGAAAACAAGTGTTTTCACCGTTGTTATGGTTAATAGTTACTACATGTAGTATAAGTTGAAATGTTACATATACCATTTTGAAGATTTCCTACTATGAAAAAATGAAGAGCATGTTGCCTGTGAGAATACAATGTTCTTTTAAAATAAAGAGCTGACATTTTGTTCTCTCACATGTATATACCTATAACACAGTCTGTCACAGACAGAAAAAATGCTTTTATTCCTTTTAGTGGTCCTTGTACATTATTATAGAGTAGTAAGCATGGAAAAGTGAAGGATCAGAGGTAAATACAAGGAGACATGTTCAGCTCAAACATGGATAATATTGATAGATGTAAAGATTAACTGATTTTGTTAAATAATTTTAATTGGTTCAAAGAAAACTGCTGTAAACAAAAGTGATTTTTGTTATCCTGATAAAGCCTCTGTCTCTCATTCCTTCAAAAATTAACTTGAAATATACAATGTAGCTAGCATCTGCTAACTGAATGCAATCACAGGCTACTGAAAGGATCCATGCAGACATTTTCCTGCAACTAAGGAAATCTCTTTCCATGCAGCATAATTTTTCTACAGCAAGTCAAAATATAGCACTCAACCACATTTATTTACAATCATAAAACTCTCATGAATTGGATTTCTTCTCTATGGAGCTCACAGACCACTAAAATAATAAAAGCCAAGGGCAATGAAATATGTATATCTGTACAAAAACTAAGCTAAATGTGTTTAATATGCCAGATTACCATCCTTGAAATATAGTGGATTGACAATCTCATAAAAAACTGGAATTGAATCATGATCTCCTCTTTTTCGGTGATCTTGACCGTGAACGTGATCTTGAACTGTGTTTCTTCTTCTTGTGTGACTTAGATTTTGATGTAGAATGTCTGTCTGACCGACTCTTCGACTTTGAAGGAGACCTTGATCTAGACTTGCGCTGTGATCTCTTTGGTGACCTTGAATGTGACCCTTTTCTCCGTGAATGTGATGACGACTTATGATTTGACTCAGATCGTGACCTAGACCTTCGACGGCTTGAACGAGATGGAGATGTAGAATGTCTCTTTCTACTTTTTTCTGGCGAGTTTGACTTGTCACGTGACCGTGACCGGCGTCCTTTCGACTGGGACAAAGACGGTGAAGAAGAATGACGTTTCCTTTTAGTTTTACTAGATGGTGATGTAGATCTGGATTGTGAACGCGAACGTGACTGGGAACGATCTTTATTAAAACGAGGTGTTTCCTCAACCAGTTTTATTTTCCTTCCAAGAAACTCTTGTTTATCAAGAGTTTCTAAAGCATTCTTCATATCTTCCTTACTAGCAAACTCAACAAGTCCTTCACCAGGTCTCCTCCTGTGCGTATCTGCAAAAGTCACTTCGCCTGCTATACTCATAAACTCTTTGAGTTCCGACCACTTGGCTCTGGCGGGAAGGTTTTCAACGCGAATTCTGTGATTCGTTCGCACAGGTGGAGGTTTAGGAGTGCGAACTCTTGCAGTATAACCACCAGCCACAGTGTACCCACCAACACCATTTCTAATATCCTTTGCTCGCTCTACAAGAATACTCTGCCCCATAAAATCTTTGCCGTTGAGTTCTTGCACGGCTTTGTCGGCGTCCCGGTAATCTTTGAACACCGCGTAAGCATAACCTTCCTTGAAATCAATATCACGGATTTTTCCGATCGATTTCAGCAGCGATTCTAAATCCTTTTCAGCAGCATTGGAAGGTAGTCTTCCACAATAGATTCTCCCACTCATGGCTGTTAAAAGAGCGCTTCTCGACGAAAATTTTTGGATAACTTTACAAAACCACGCTCAAAATCCGCCATCACAGGAGCAAGACTCCAATGCGCATGGCATAAAAGAAAGACCGCTGGGTAAGGAGAGGTTACAAAGCACACGTGCACTGTCATCTTGTTGTGTTGTTCGCCATGTTTGCAGCAAGAAGAGTTACATCATCGTTTTTTAGCAGGATTTTGAGCCGTGATTATCACAGATTGTGCAGACCACTGAAGCATTGTTGTCATATAACGAAATCCTCGCCGTTTCGCAATGGTTTGGAGAGCTTACACGCAGGAATCGAGCGATACACAGTAGGCTTTGTGGTTGGTCGACATACGGTCTGCACGTCAGCTAACAATCCTTGTGATAAGCCTCCACGGAAAGAAAGGTTTATTGATTTCTTAGATGGGGACTTAGTTTTATATCCAAGAAGGTACTTTAAAAGTCAGAATTCAAACAGCAACAGTGCGAGCTCTCAGTCCTCAGAGGGAGCCAGTGGAAGTGGGAATGATGATGGAGATGGTGGTGAAAAGAAAGACGATGGGGCTGAAGTGGTGATAGAGGACAAGGGCGGGGCTAAGGTAGATCCCTCTCAAGGGGCCCTGGCACAGGTCATTGTCCCAGATGTGTTCCCTGAAGTGCCTTTGTTACCAGTTCACAGAAATCCAGTTTTCCCACGATTTGTCAAGATGATGGAGATAACAGACAAGGATCTGATAGAGCTGATCAGAGTCAAGTCTCGATTAGCACAGCCTTATGCAGGTGCTTTTCTGAAGAAGGAGGATAGCAATGAAGCTGAAACCATATCCAGTCTGGATGAAATCTACCAAGTGGGTGCATTTGTTCAGATTACTGAAATGTATGACATGGGCGATAAAATGAGAATGGTTGTTCTGGGACACAGAAGGATTAAAATCACAGACACTCTGGAGTATTCCTCCCATGCTGAGGAGAAAACAGATCCTGTCGCTGTAACAGATCTACCATTGGAACCGCCTGTACAGGAGAAGAAGAAACCAATCCTGATGGTTAAGGTTGAGAATGTGCTGCATGAACCATTCAAATTAACAGAAGAAGTGAAGGCTCTAGCAGCGGAAGTGATCAAAACCATTAGGGATATAATTTCACTGAACCCTTTGTACAAAGAATTCCTGGCCCAGCTTATTGAAGGTGGCAAACGAGTAGCAGACAACCCCGTACATTTGGCTGATTTTGGTGCTGCACTTACCAGTGCTGAGACAAAGCAGTTGCAGGAAGTGTTTGAAGAGACCAGGGTTCCTGTGAGATTACGACTCACTCTTGAACTATTGAAGAAAGAGCTGGCTGTCTGTCTTCTGCAACAACAACTGGGAAAGGAGGTGGAAGAGAAAGTCAACAAACAACAGAAGAAATATCTCCTTCAAGAACAGCTAAAGATCATCAAAAGAGAGCTTGGTTTGGAGAAGGAGGACAAAGATGCTGTGGGAGAGAAGTTCCGTGAGAGAATCAAGGATCTGCACGTTCCCAAACATGCTGAAGAAGTGATTGAGGAGGAACTCAATAAATTAGCCTTCCTTGATACACATTCATCTGAATTTAATGTGACAAGAAATTACCTGGATTGGTTAACCAGCATTCCTTGGGGCATTCATAGCGAGGAGAATTTTAAAATCAATCAAGCACGAGAAGTACTGGATGAAGATCATTATGGACTACAGGACATTAAAGACAGGATACTGGAGTTCATTGCTGTAAGTCACCTGAATGCATCTGTGCAGGGTAAAATCCTCTGCTTCACTGGCCCGCCAGGAGTGGGAAAAACAAGTATTGCACGATCTATTGCCAGAGCCCTCAACAGACAGTACTTCAGATTCAGTGTTGGAGGGATGACAGATGTCGCTGAGATCAAAGGGCACAGGCGTACATACATCGGTGCAATGCCAGGAAAAATTATCCAGTGTCTGAAAAAGACCAGAACAGAAAATCCTTTAATACTTATTGATGAGGTGGATAAGATTGGGCGCGGTGTCCAAGGAGATCCAGCGTCAGCTCTACTTGAACTTCTTGATCCTGAACAGAATGCAGGCTTCCTGGATCATTACCTGGACGTACCAGTGGATCTGTCTAAGGTGTTGTTTATATGCACCGCAAACATAACGGACACAATTCCTGGACCCTTGAAAGACAGAATGGAAATTATAAACGTGTCAGGATATGTGGAAGACGAGAAAAAGGCAATTGCCAAGACATATCTCATTCCACAAGCAAGAAAAAGCGCTGGTATAACAGAGGAACAAGTTATAATAGAGGATCCTTCTCTTTTGCTACTCATCAAATCTTACTGCAGGGAGAGTGGGGTCAGAAATCTACAGAAACATATTGAAAAGATATTTCGTAAAGCTGCTCTTAAGATAGTACAAGGTGCTGAGGGAGCAGTGGAAGTGACACCTGAAAATCTTCATGAATACGTTGGCAAGCCGCTGTTTAACAGTGACCGTATATACGATCAAACCCCAGCAGGGGTGGTCATGGGACTGGCCTGGACTTCACTTGGTGGTTCCACACTTTATATCGAAACTTGTCTTAAAGAAGCGTTGTCTACTGACGATGCAAAAAGTCAGCCATCTCTGGATGTGACAGGGCAACTGGGAGACGTTATGAAGGAGAGCTCACATATAGCTTACACATTTGCTAAGGGCTTTTTGTCGAGACAAGATCCAAGCAACGACTTTTTTAAACGAGCAGCAATCCATCTTCATGTCCCAGAGGGAGCCACTCCTAAAGATGGACCATCCGCCGGCTGCACCATCATCACAGCGCTCCTGTCTCTAGCAAAAGACAAACCTGTCCGACAGAATGTTGCCATGACAGGAGAGGTCTCCCTCACTGGAAAGGTTCTACCCGTTGGAGGAATCAAAGAAAAGACAATTGCAGCTCGACGAGCGGACGTCAACTGCATTATTTTGCCCGAAGGAAATCGAAAAGACTTTGCCGATCTGCCGGAGTTTGTAAAAGAAGGACTTGAAGCTCACTTCGTGTCGCATTATGACGAGGTTTACAAAATTGCCTTTGATTCATGACATCGGTGTAACTGCTTTGCAGTTGGAATTGACTTTTTAGAATACAGAATTCATCATCAGAAAAAGAAGAAATGTCAGCTGTTCTTCTCAGATATCCACACTGGTCTGCGCTAATGGAACCAAGAAAACACGAACACAGAGTAGTCCATACAGTCGTTAGCAACTTCATTACGTAACATACAGAGACCGCCATTGCCTTCTTTTCTCAAGGCATCATCAAAATGCAACTGAATCCGGTTGTCTCGATGCTCTCGCTTGCCAAACAGAAGCATTTTATTTTCCACACCGATAACAGTAATTTATTGCCAGCTGTCTCAAATTTCTAGCTATCTCAGACGCTTACAGAGAACAGAAAGTCATTTACCCCGTTGGACATTGTCCTAGAATAATTCAACACTAGGTATCTTCTCGAATAGTTTTTGTTTCCTTTAGTATTCAAGTTATCTCGAGTCTTCTGCAAGATGTTGTTAAAGATGTTCTCAAAGAGTACGTCCGCGAACCGTTGGTTGGATCTTTCGGACAGACTAGTCCTTTCCTAAGTGGTAGGCGTCTCCTCGTAAAGCTGGCCCTGCCCTTAGGTGTTGTACTATTAGTAGGGTGGGTGGCGACAGGCGTGGGTGCGGGTTTCTGAACAAATTCCATGGCTGTGTCTTGTTGATGGACCGGTCCTTTCGTTAATAGTAAGCGTGAAGTCGGCCATGGTCTTGCTGTACCGGGGTAAGGGCCCCGTAAGCGTAGGCGTACGTCCAGCAATTCTTGAAAGCTTTTGCCGGATTTGGGAATTTATGTACGGGCTTTTGATGATCTTCTGTTTTTTTTCTTTTTTTAATGAGAACTATCGATGACACCTTGTGGGTGTAGTCTCAGACTTAAGGCTACCGTACATGTACCATCAAAACCGTTTCTTTCAAGCTGGTAAGACCTGTCAAGATCCATAGCTTGCGAAAGCTTCAAGCACTGAGATGAATTGTTTCTAAAGAAATATGAAATTTAGATGTTCTCGGACACTAATAAAAAAAATAATAGCTCATTAATTCTACATTACTGACTATTGATTGTTTGTTTGATTGATTGATTGATTGATTGATTGATTGATTGATTGATTGATTGATTGATTGATTGATTGATTGATTGATTCA
>Ga0099821_1133527_pt1 | contig 9951 bp, 4 predicted proteins | sample SidTnscriptome_3_FD_81135 | JGI IMG/M metagenome (GOLD analysis project Ga0099821, IMG submission 81135) | Coral microbial communities from Puerto Morelos, Mexico - Siderastrea T C metatranscriptome (Eukaryote Community Metatranscriptome) | ecosystem: Host-associated > Invertebrates > Cnidaria >... | reverse complement strand
TGTCATGAAAGATGTTATTCATCGTGGTTTGACATGATAGCTCAGTTAATCGTTTGTCGCACGATTTAGTCACTTTGATGTTGATCGAGACGTTTCGACCGCTATATACTGCTGATCTTCATCAAGCGATAGTGTCGACTGGTTATGTATCAGTATAAAGGAGCACCTTGGTTGCTTATGATTGGTGAATTTTGGCCCTCATTGTTCGGATTTGGGAGCTCAACTGCTCAAAGGTCCGCTTTGCCTTCCTAACCAACATCGCATGGGTCTGGAAAGAGGGTGGAGCGGATGGAGGGGGGACTCCGTGAATTCAGAGTAAGGTTTTGTTTAAACTCTGTGGACTGCATGTATACTATTATAGGTCAAATATTACGGGAATGAAATTTCATGGTGCTCTTTCTAGTGCCGATGTTTTTTTTCCTTTTCCCAGCCGAAAAGCAGAAGGTATTTGTTCAGAACAGGGAAGCGTAGCTTTCAGGGAGCTTCCGTGTTTTCCTAGAACCGTCCATGACGTCAAATAGGTCATCCTTGACGACCTTGTCGCTTAAACCTCTTCACGTCCAATAAGTCTCTTTTCTCTTTATCTCTTTATATACGGCCCAAACGTTCACTTTCATTTCCACTCTTCAGTACTTCTTCGAGACTTAGCAAGGTCTCAGAAAAGCCTTTCGATGGCAAGGAATGTGTCCGAAACCTAATTTATTTGGGTTGGTCATACAGTCGATGCGGTCACTTGTGAGGAGAGTTTACAAATGTTTCCTTTCAGTAACAAAACTATTATAAAATTCAAACATGTCATCTTGGCCTAGCAAACAAAAGCTCTTAAGTTTGAACGTAACCTTGTACTTTGGTACCCGTGTTGTACACGTGTCTTTCAATTGATTAGATTTTATGAAAAGAATATTTAAGTAGTTCACATGGTTCAGTCTTTTGACTCACCGAGTCAGCACTTTCCTTGTCCTTAGCTTCTTTGAGAAACCGAACATGGTCAGCTTTTCTTCTGTTGATGGTTGTTCATGGATGTTTTGCTTTCCGTTCTGGAATTAGTTTGAATTTTTGATGTATTTCTTTCAGATATCAATGTGAAATATCAATATGAACTGCTAGGTGGACCTTTTTTTACTAAGCAGTTCTTTTGTGCTCTGTTGAAGCACGTGCTCGTTGCTATGCTGTACTTTTGGACCAAAGGGCGTCTTTCAAACAAACAAACAAACAAACAAAAAAAGACCCGCTTGCTTGGAGGTTTGTTACATCAAGCGTTTAAAACTACTTCTCGCTTATAAGTTGGTTATTTTGCCTTCTGACGAATTCCAGTCAAATCCTTAACCCTGCGTTCATCAGAAGCTGGTGCTTCATTCCGAAAGCGAGCAAGTTGCTCTGGAGTTAACCTTTACTTCGTTGTGTGCTGGAGTAGAAAAATCCATGATCTCAGTTCCCACTCTACACTACGAGCAGTCTCTTTCATCTCCTAATTTGTTTTAAACAAATAACGCGAAAAAAAAACGCTTTAAGGCCTGAATATCTACACTTCCGTTCTGAGGAAATCAGGACGACTGCTCGCAGTCTATTCCACACTGGAAAAACTTATCGTCACACAATATACTTTATATATCGCTTGGTTTAATGTTTCTAGGCTTCCAAATTCCTACTGGTTATAGTTGTGGTCTGTACGGTTTACTTAAACAATCTATGTGAAAACAAATATTCCTGGGCGGGCCTCCTTCTTAGAACCGCAAAAGTGAAACTGCTGAGGAAGCAATTCGCAAGTGTGTAAAACTACTAAATTTGGCACTAAAAACAATCAGCTGAACAAAAAGCGGAATTAAACTTCTTTAAATTTTCCTTTAGTTCCCGAAGCTTTTAGGAAGGACGAACGATCAGGCACATTTCGCAGCTGTTCTCTCGAAGCAAACCGCCGCTTTTTCGCTTGGGAGCAACAATTCCGAGGTAAGCTATTACCGCTTTCAAAGCTTTTTTTATGCAACGGGCGGTACATTCGTCGCACTACTGCAATATCAATATGCGCTTCTCGATGGCAACAAAGAAATTTAGGTTTTCCACCCATCAATTGACCTGCATGGTTGGGGCCACAACTGTCACTCCTGTTCCAGACTTTTCTGCGGTGAGGCTGGTATCCGACGCTGATGCCAACGAGTACGTGATTGCGTTTACAAAGCATTAGTGATTCCTTCAAATTCCACTCAAGTAACGGCGATACGTTTATAGAAAACGGAAAAACGTATTATGTTTCTAATAAAACCGTCCCTTTTCCTGAAAAAATGCCTCTGCGTTATTTCAACCTCTGCTAGTTCTTCGTCCCAAAATTGTAGGTTGGTTATGCGTCCACGAGTGAACTCTCCAGTCTAGACTGAAAAAATCGCTGAAGGAAGTTCGAATTTTCAGACGGGGACACTTAGGAGGCGCAAAGTACCAAAGGCACGGATTGCTGTGCATGATCCTCGCACACCCGTTTTAGCTAAATCTTACACTCCGTATTCACGCTCGCTCAAGACTTCTTTGTCTCAGTCCACTCGGAGTTGTAAGCCGGATTGCGGACTAACTCACCCCAAAATCAGGCGGACTATGTTGCAGTCCAAGCGAGCTTTTGCGTGACTGGGTCAATGAAGAAACATTCAAGAAACTTCATTGCATTTATCAAAAACGTTTCTCTAATTCAGTTTTGAGATTAACTAAGTACATTCGAACCTTATTTTCCTCTTTCTTTTGGCGACCGCTAATAACGGGAAAGACGGTCGACTATGGGAGGTGATCACTAAAGAGAGGTCCCAAAGGGTTGATCTGGCTGAAATAAATTAAGACGGAATCCATCAGGAAATTGAGTAATTTTAATTTTCTGTGGACAAAAACCTTGTACCAGAATAATTTAAAGCATATCGCATTCTTTTTTACATTTTTAAAGAGCTCTAGATGTAATTTGTTATCTGTAATAGCCCCAAAGACAATTTCTTATGGGAGCCAGAGAAAATAAATTTCAAATTTCACAAAATGAAATCTTACGAGGAGGGTAATACGACTCTCCTAAAAACGACTGCGTGGGAGGCTATAGGTTGTTAGTAGGTCAAAACTAAGCGAATTGAATTTCCTTTGTATTAGTGTGATAACGTAACCATAAAAAACTGTGGGGGCCTGACGCTCTTATCGTTACTCTCTCCTAGTGCTCAGTCAAACGCTTTATATGTAGTCGCTCGTAAGACACCATTTCCCGTGAGCTACCCATACTCGAAGACAGTCTCTAAAGAGAGACCAGGAATTGCATCAGATTCGCGTCTGCATGGAACAGCACATAGTCACTATTCTTGTTTCTGGAGAATTCACTAGGGAGTGGTTTGCCGCTCACGCGATTATTTGCAGACAAAAGAAAGAATGCTTTGTAGTCCAAACAAGTACTGCTTATTTTAAATATTTTCACTTCATGAGCGATCATATTTACAAAGGAGGCGATAAAGCGATTGTTTGATTAGCCTTTTTACACAGAGCAAAGGGCGTCTGCGTGGGATGTTTTAATTAAAAAATGGTTTATGCTTAGAGAAGAATGTCGCCTGCAAAGCTGTTTGCATCGATACAGGCTCTGGATCCGTCTTCCTCCTCAGTAGACTGGCTCCACAGACTTTCCGTGTGGCCAAATCTTGTGGCGTGAAAGGAAGGCGGCACCATGGATTTCAAAATTCGTCTGTGCGCCCTCTCGGATTAGCAAAAAACATCTAACTGGGTCGAGAGAGACATTTTTAGTATCACTCCGGCTCCCCAAGTCGATTTTGTTTCTTGCCCCAGATCGATCAGCTCTATGTCTTCCTGATCCTAGATGGTGGCATGAAAACTCGTTGGAGTATTACCCACTTGGTTACTCAAAATACGCCTGCACTTACGGATAAAGCAACGAGAAGCAGAGTATTAGTATTCAAGTTGGGTTTTAATTTCAGCGACTGATTTGTTTCGACGGGTATATTCGTTGTCTTTCAGCCCATTCATCATGCGGAGCCTCCGTTCTTACATACCTATACCCGGCGTGCCTAATCAATAAAAACCGACAGTCAATATAATCAACTTTAATCGACAATAATCGTTACCAGTGCGATTGATATCGATTGATATTAACAGAACTGTATCGATTTAGATCGATTTATGTTGCCTTAATCGATTTTCAGCAATTTTGGTGGTTTAATTTCAGTAAACGATCACACGCTAGACGAAAGATTAGATTTTTTCACGAAAAGGGAAGAGACATCAACAAAGGATTCAGTTACAGGGTCGCCATGGTCAGGGAGAAGTCAGGAAAAACAACCTTTTCAAGATCCGGGACTCGTTCAGGGAATTTTGCAACTTGTTAGCTATAGGGAAATTCTTCATTCCGCCGCAAGCTTAGTGAAAAGTCAGGGATTGTTATTTTTTACTTACCACTAGGTTTAATAAGGATTTCATGTTGTTATTGTTTTAAACCTCGGGGAGAGGAAATTTTATTTTCAACTTTTGATGCATGTATGTTTTTACTTTTTGGGGGCAAAAACCCTGGGGGAGGGGGGCGTGGTGCCCCCGGTCCCTCCCCCTGCTACAGCCCCACGCCGGGTAGCTTTGCATGGCCAGATGGCTAAGACAAGTGGTCACGAGCCTCAAGTTGTGGCAATCACGCGATTTTTATTTTATAAACAATATTTACCAGTTCATTCCTACATGTAGTTGCTCACTTTGGTTCGCGCAAAACTCTAACTTCAGTCTACAACTGCTTTGCAGGCTATGTAAAAAAAAAAAATTATAACCTTTTCCATCTTTGATTTTCATCCTTGGATTGCCGACTTCTCCATAACTGACACTCCAGGGACTACAAATCGTCTTTGGAGGGCTCACCGGAACGTATTTGGGTTTCTCTGGTTTTTATTCATCCTATGTTGTCTGGAGGTTTTGCAATCAGTGATCTAAAGCTCAACTGAGCGAAGAGAAATCCAGGTAACAGTTTATTGTAGCAATTCATCATGATCGGTCGAAAAAAACGCTAAAAAAGCGCTTTTCGAATTTCCACAGAGATCCCTGTGCGACTGTTCACCACTGAGTGCAAATTTTAGAGAACGAAAAATGTTTGTGGAGGCGAGAGTCTTTTCAGATCTGTTTCGAGTTCTCTGAGTTTCGCGGGTGTTATCATAACTTTGACATAAACGCTAACAATAATTACTTATGTTTTTACAAGGTGCGTGTTTCATGAACCAATCACGGCATGCCTAGGAACCAGAGAATTTGTGAGCTGACTAGAGTTGGGGTTCGAATTATGAAAAAATGCCTACTGATTTTAGTATTACGTAGTGTGTAAATTTAGTGTTAGACAGAATTTTTATTGTTAGTTTTGAGGTAGTTAGAGTCACTGCTTACCATCATCCTAGAAAATACCTCGACCTCGAATCGAATTTAACTGGAAATCAACTCGTACTCGAACTCATGATTTCTCGATGACATGGCCGCCGCCTGAATTTCGAAACTTGTGATGTTTCAGTTTCACGCAGTATCTAGCTTATTAGTTTCTGTCACTGTCGCCATTTCATGGCAGCAGCTTGGTCGTTCTTCGCTATTTTATGTACTGTTCGTGCCGTTATGTCGCTTGGGTGATAGTATAAAGGAGCAGAATGGATGACTTGGAGGAACTGCACTGTAGCATTACGTGCAGAATTACGTTTAGAATGAGTTAATCGAAGCGCGACAAGTGCAACATGTCATATGCAATGACTTTCTGCACCATAAGTTTCTTCGAGCAATTCCAAGTGATACCGAGACACGCAAAGAAAGAGAGCTAAAGAGGCAACTGACAACAGACACGACTGGGCCGGACTGGCTGAGAGGAAGTTGCCAGTTAAACACGACGTTCACACGGATATTAGCCTTTTGAAAAATAGAATTCTAGTGTCTCATTCTGTGCCCAACGAGGCACTTTGCTTAGCTCTTTCTTCATTATGCACAGCTGACGATCAAGATAACCTTTCTATACATTGCATTAAATCAAAATCTGACGTGCGTGGTGGTGTAAAAAACATGTTGAAAATATTCAAAAATGTAGTCCGCATGAAAGGGCCCTGGGAGCAAGGCTGGTTATTTCGCAGTTGTGGCGCGAAAAAGTGATTCCGTGTGTCATTCCGTATGTCACGCACTCTGGGCCTTCCCGATCGGGTAAATCATTCCGTCTTTTTACACCGGTGTCGCATGTCGGAATTTAGCCTGAAGGGCCACAAGAGATGTCAACTTGCTTGCCAAACCTACATCAGACATTAAATCTTGTAAAGCCGCTTTTCCGAGTATAGTTATACCGTCATTTTGATTATTTTGTGGGTGACCCCAAATTTCCTTGCGGGTTTCCTTCTAATGAATGAATAATATCACGTCGTGTATTGAAAGGTGCAGTAAAAATCGCACGAATGTACTCCTTTCTTGTTTTGTTCTACGAGCCTTCTTCAGTTTATAGAACTTTTGACCACTATCTACGTGCCTAGTCATAGATCATTTTTCGTGCTCCTCTGCAGACCTGAACTGAAAACTTCAGGACTGAGAACCGATAGACGTGCAGATAATATTTTCAATCCTTTATGAAATTTTTCTAATCTATCGCTGGATTGACTGCTAGTAGTGGTTATGTCTTTGGTTCAGTTTTCGCCCAATAAAGACATTGACCAAAACCCGCAGGCGTGACTTTGCGTTGCCGTCCCTGCATTTTGTCCGTATGATTGGCTCATTTCGGTGTTAAGTGCAGTATAATTGGCTAGATGTGATCACTTTGGACAGTCGGATTTTTAGAAAGTCACTAGAGAAACTGACAGACTATGACAATTGATATTTTACAAGCATGAGCAAGAAATAAAATACTGAGTAAAATACTGAGTTTCTTTTGTCTTCTGGGTGAAATGTTTGAAGCCAGGTTAACATGGCCAGCATTTATCTAGGATTCTGTTCTTGCAGATGTGACCAAACTGTGAACTAAAATGCTTCATGAATGAAGTATGCCTCAACCCTGATTTTAAAAGGTGAGTAAAAGAAAACGTAAGCTTGCTATGTAGTCAGCTAATTTGTTTGTGCTTTAATGTTTTGAGTGAGGATTCCTAGATAAAATTATTTCTCAGTTTCGTTTAATTGTTTCCCTTTTCCGCTTGGGGAATAGAGGTCTTCTTCTTTTTTTTCTTCTCATTTAATTACTTTCAACCCTGTATTTAATTTTGTGTGGCCTGCTTGGTCATGCACGCTTGTGTGTACGTGAGCACTTAAAAAGACCGTTACATCATTCCCAGATTTACAAGAAGCCAAAGACTAAAACTTTTGATCTTGTCGGAGTTGAGTGGACGAAAGCGTTGAAGCTTCGTAAATGGCTACGTTGTAGCTTCAATACGACTTGATTTTTTGTGTCTCTGGAAGTCGAACTAATCTGCAAACGACAAGATCGTCACAACAGTGTGAATTTTTGTCTATCACATATCATTTTCATATATTTACATATTTACCAAATATAACAGCTTTAACTTAAGAGAGGAATAATATCAGCAAAAAAAAAGCATTTGTTAAATAAGATTTTCGAGTATTTTTTCTGCAATCTGCCACTGCAAGTGATCTGTATAAACAGAATTGATTTTTCTCGAACATACTATTGAGAAGTCGTTTGGATGGTGAAAGTACAACGACAAAAAGCGTCCACTAGTTACGGAAGCCCGTATAAATCGGAGGGACACACGTGCGAGTGGGCGGTATAAAACTGCGTCTGAAATTACCGTATTTCCTCGAATAAGCACCCGGGCGCATATCTAAAATTTCGGCTAAAAGGAGGGGCGCTTATTGGAAGGAGGGCGCTTAATCGAGGGGGGCGCTCATTTAAAAGTTTTCCTTTCAACGAACTGTGACTTTATTTTGGCTAAATCTTTAATAGAAAAACAAAAACTACAACATTATCCACGCAAACGGAACGTCAATATTAATGTCTTTTTTTTGTTACAACAATGGTTGGTATCAAGCATACCGTCCTCCCATTCAGTACACTTAAAAGAAATCTGCAAGCACATGGAGATAGAAATAACTAGAAGTGACTTAATAGAAAAGAAACTATTCTCCTGTACTGATGCGGCTGTAGTTGAAGCTTAAAGAGTTATAAATAAAGTGGCAATAGAAACAGGTTTTCCTTGTATCCCTGCTGTTTAAGAAAGTGAGGGGGGAGGGGAGGGGGGCGCTTGTTTCATATTATGACCTCGGGGGCGGGCGCTTATTCGGGGGAGGGCGCTCATTAGAGCGTGGGCGCATTTTCGAGGAGATACGGTGTGTAATTCCACGACGCCTACGTTTTTTGTGGCTTCGCCGCTGGGATACGTCGCACAATTTTTAAAAATTGGGAAACTGAGAAAGTGGCTAATAGCATCCAACTTCTTCCTTCTACACCTTCCTGAACTCGCCCTCGAGTGAGAGAGAGAGAAAGGGAGGTAGAGAGAGCGAGGGAGGCAAAAAAGGGAACTGAACTTCAAAGGCGGAAAACGTCTAGTTAACACATTGGATCAGTGTGTATAAATAGGATAACCTCAAAGGCAATTTTTGCATTAGCAGCCGATAAAATTCAACTTGTTTAAATGCTTGCGAAACGATGACACATTAGGTGCGTTCTTTACAACTAATAGCAGCTGGTTCCAGATACGAGAAATAACGTAGTATACGAATCATGAAAGAATCTACTATTATAAGAATTTTGTTCAACGTTTAGCCCTCTACCTCTAAGATTGTATGATGTAACTCGGGGTTTGAATAAATTAGCTATATAACATGGGCCATTTTCCTTAAAACATTTAAAAAACATACTTTTCTATTTGTTAAATGTTTTCTATACGTCTATGTTCTAGTGTGTTCATGTCCACCATCCTAAGAACTGACTCATAATTAATACTTTTTCCCGTATTCGATGCAATTCATAACACTTCAAAATATGTTAGTACTGTTCATATTAAAAAAGTGAAAATTCAATATGTTTCATGCTATGTTGACCCTATATTGGCTAGCAAGTTTAGATGATCAACGAGCTTGTCTTTTTGCTCTTTTGAAGCTCACACGTCCAACAAGAGCTTGAACATAGCGTTTTGTGTGATCAAGATGGGCTCTTACACTGTATGCATGAAGACAGAATTCAAACGAATGGGGAATAAGACAGTCAGTAGTCCCGGTAGTAGTGCTCCTCCAACTTCTTCATGATTGATTCAACATCAGTTACTTTGACATCCATAATGGGAAATTTGCCACCCATATCTGTACTGCTTTGTCCACAGACGACCTCTTCTTCATAACAGCATCTATAGCGCGCGAGCGAACAAATTCTGCAGTTTTTTTGGTAGGGAATAGACCAGCTTGTAGCTTTTCTAAATATACCATTTTGTATTTCGATTCGGACATGTCAGGTGTGCATTTTGTAGTTCTGTGAAGCGGCTCGAAATTTTGCAGACGTTGTAGCGCCTGAAAAAAGTCTCAAAACTTGACTGAGTAGGCCTAGATCATTACATCTAGGCAAGAACAAGTTTTGCTAATTAGAAGGTTCTTTTTCCTTCGGTATCGATGGTTTTTCTGTCACAGCCGATATGCAAGTGGTCCATCATTTGTTGCGTTGTTGCGCACGTTCTTGCAGGATGTCATTCGTTCCACCGTGCAACTACGAAACAGGATCTATTTTCTCCATCCTTTTTCACCACTTGAGATGTTTCGTTTCTTTCTCTCTGTAGGGAGAAGGGTAATATGACTTCCCCTAAAAACGACTGCGTAGGAGGCTACATCGATGCGTGGGTTCGGTGGCCTTTTGTGTTTGTTTAACTACACGAGGTATCTTTAGCTGACCTTGGTGTCAACTAACTTCATCCTAACGTCTTCCTCGTGCTTGTTCATTTCTTTTTGCAAGTTAGATAGAATTGCATTTCACTTTTGGTTCCTTTGGTTCATTATCATCAA
>Ga0099821_1148794_pt1 | contig 9984 bp, 1 predicted proteins | sample SidTnscriptome_3_FD_81135 | JGI IMG/M metagenome (GOLD analysis project Ga0099821, IMG submission 81135) | Coral microbial communities from Puerto Morelos, Mexico - Siderastrea T C metatranscriptome (Eukaryote Community Metatranscriptome) | ecosystem: Host-associated > Invertebrates > Cnidaria >... | reverse complement strand
GAATCCGAAATTTCTGATTTGAAGAGTTCTCTAAAAAAGGTACGAGAAGAAAAACACGTCGCATCAACTGACTTAAAGGGAAAAGGCTGATTTAGAGGACACGGCGCAGCAACTGAGAAATGTCATAAACAGTCAAGAGAAAGAATTAAAACTTCTGCGACAGCAAATTGAAGACGTTGAAAGCGGTGCACAGGACACGAAACGAACTTTGGAAAAGAACGCGGAACTGATGACAGAGAAAGAAAAAGAACTGCGCGAACTCGTGAACGAAAGAGTTAGAAAGACGAGTCAGATTGAGGGTTTGGAAGCAAGTTTGAGTAACGCGCTTCAAGAAAGAGACTCCGTACTAGCTGCCAAGGAAGAGGCCATTGAACGGCTCCAAGAAGAGAACCGACGATTGGAAGTCGAGGCTGACCAGCTCAAAATGGACATCCAGCAGCAACTTTTGGACTGGCAGCAGAAATCGAAGATTGAAGAAGACTACAAAGACCTTACAGGCAAGCTTAAGGAAGCGGAGCTGAAGTATCTACTCACGAAAGAAGAGAAGGATAAAGTTGAAAAGGACTTGAAGAACACCACTGAAAGAATGATTATGCTGCAAAAAGGACTCAGCGACGCGCAAGCGACGATCAAAGATAAAGAAGACAAGATCAAACAGCTGACAGCAGAAAATATCGATCTGCATGCACTGCTAAAGGATAAGGATGAGAGTTTACAACGAGAAGGGAAGCTGCGCATGGAAAACATGAAAAGTTTGGATGCGCTGAAGATCAAGATGGAGAAAATGGATGCGGATGACAAAAGGCAGAGAGAGAGGCTGTTTAGTTTGAAATCAGCGTGCTCTGAGGCGAACGAAGCGTACGAGATAGTCAAGAAACAAAACCACGAGATGAAACAAGAGATCGAAGAAGTAAAGAAGAGGCTCAGCGAGAAAGATTCTGCGCTGGAGGCCTCAGAGAAAGAAAAAGGAGAGATGGAGGAACACATCTTGAACGCGTCCAGAACAATGGATGACTTAAGAAAGAGCGCTAGCTTCCGCAGAGACGAAAGCGTGTCACCAGATTCTGCGCTTGGAATCTCTCTTACGTCCGCTTTTGAATTCAACTCTGGTCCTAGCAGCCCGAACTCCGTAGCATCTGATAACGCTTTCTCTGGAGATAGTTTTGGTGGCCAGGAAACCGGTCTGCTATGCAAGATGCCGACAATGATCGAAAATTTCCGAGCCGTTGTTAGAGAAAACGAAGTAATGCGTGGCAAGCTTTACGATTTAACCCTCAGCAAGGAGAAAATCGATGGCGAAATGAAGCACCTTACAGAGCTCAACGAAATCCTGAAAAACGACGTTGCTGTTAAAGAGAAAAGCGTGCTTAGTTTAGAAGATAAAGTCAAGGTGTTGGAGAACGACTCACGAGATGCGAAAAACAAGGTTGCCGATCTAGAGCGCAGCTTTGCCGTTGTGTCAACGCAAGCTGACCTTTTAAAATCGACGCTTGAAAACCGCGACAAGGATTTCGCAGAGTTACAGGAAAAGATTGAGTTTCAAGAAGAGAAGGAAAAAACACTGGAGCTGTACTCCAAATCGGTGGCTGAAAAATTCGAGCATGAAGCTTGTGAAAAGAAAAAATACGAAGACCTATCACGACGGCTCCTCGAAGAAAGCACTCTTCAGAAAAATACGCTGCAAAGTATAGAGAAAAAACTGTCAACTGTGCCCAGTAATCGCAACGATATTTACCTTTCCGGACAAGGTAGTGTTCCCATGGCAACCGTGGAAGACAAAGTGGAGGTGCTGATGAAAAGCAAGAAAGATTTACAAGTGCTAGTGTCCAATCTCCAAGCGGAGTGCGCAAATTTGCAACTGGCAAACGGAGGCCTACAAAAAGATTTAACTCAGTACTTGGAATCCGAGAAAATGAGGCAAGAATTGGAAGGTGAACTCAAGGCAACACGCGTTCGTGACGAACTATCAAGTGCTAAAGTTATTAAGCTCGAAGAACAAAAGGCGGTTTTGGAAAATGAAAACAAAAGCTTGGGAGAAGCAATTGTACAGTTGAAAAAGAAAGAAGAAGACGTTGGAGTTAAAGCTGACGCTATGAAAGACACCATCGCAACGCTGGAGAAATCCAACGAAAATTACCGAGAGCAAACAGAGAATCTGAAGAATGATTTACGGAGGGCTGACGAAGAAAACGCAAAATTGGCCATCGAGCTAAGGTCATTCCAAGCCAAGATGTCTGAAATTGAGACTACAAACGACGCATTCCAAGCCGAAAACGAGAAGCTGCGAACTGACATTATGGCATTATCTGAAGCAAAGTGCGAAGTAGAGTTGACGATTTCCGAAGCCGAGAGGCAAAATAAAAAGTTAAAAGAATCCGCTGAAAAAGAGAGGGCGAACCGAGAGATTATTGAAACACAGAAGAACGAAGCTTTGAATTATTCTGACACGCTGAAAAACGAGCTGGAAAGAGCAAAAGACCGCATAGCAACGATGGAGCAAAAGCAGAAAGAAGCAGACAAAACTATGGAAGAATTGCAAAAGAACAACGTCAATACAACCTTGGAGAACCGAAGGCTTGCGGACGAGTTGCAGCTTGCCACGAAAAACCTTTCGGAAATGGAAGAACGGTACAAGAAATTGGTCCAAGAAGAAGAAAATCTGCAACAGAAATTATACCTTGTAAATCTGGAGATAGCTAAGCTGACGACCGCACACGAAAGCAGCGTGAAGAGAAATAACGCCATGGAAAAGAGCCTTGTTGAGTCGAAAGGAAAGAACGAAGAGTTAGAAATACTGTTGGAGAAGACTCGCTTAGAGAAAGCTAACATTCTCAGAGATGTCAGCCAAAAAGAAGAAGTCATTCAAGCGCTGGAAGCGAAGAAAAACGAGCTCGAAGAAGAACGACATAGTCTCACAAACGACTTGTACGTCGCGACAAGAAAAGTGTTGGCACAGCAACAGAATGCTGAGACGTTGATGAACGAAATAAACGTGCTGAATCGCGAGATGAAAGGCTCGATCAAGAACGCCCTGAGTAAAGATGTACGAAGCACCGAAGAAGAAGTATCCTCGCCAAGAGAGGGAGACACCAGTGGATCGAACAGCGAGGTGGTAATGCAGAATTTGAGACAAAGTATCCGAGCGACCGAAAGAAACCTCGACTTTTTCCGATCCGAAGCGAAGGTTCCCGAACATGAAACGAAGAGCTACCAGCGAGATGTCGAATTTATCAACAAGGAGTTCATGCTCCTACGCAATCAGCTATCAACATTCGCCTCCACATCTCAGAAGCTCTGCGAAGAAATTAAAAAGCTGAAGGAAGACTTGGCACAGAAGGAGTCCGTTCTTCAAGAAGCGAAAGAGCAGCATAACACTGTGAAGGAAGAAAACCTGGAGAATCGCGAGTCGATAATTCAACTGCAGAATAAGTGCGCCGAGTTGGAGTCGCTATTTGGCGAGTACGAGAACAAGGCGGAACAGCAGCACGCTGAGCTAGTCCGTGCTAATCAGCAAATATCAACTCTGGATTCCAATCTGTTGCGAGCAGAACAGAAAAAGATCGCGCAGGAGAAAGAGCTATTGGTTGCGCACGAGAAGATTTCGCATTTAGAAGCAAACTTAAGAGCGATGAAAGAGGAAGGACGCAGCGATAAGAAGAAGATTGCAACCTTGGAGACGGAGTTTAACGAGAAGCAAGCCCTCGCGCGGGAACTTGACAACACGGAAGCAACTCTCAGAGATCTCAGGACAAAATTCGATGATGTGTTGAAGGAGAAAGAAGAGGCAAAGGCTGAGCTTTATGGAATTAGAGAAGAACTTCGACAACAACAGGTCGAATTAAAGAATGCTCGCAAGGAGGTTGAGAACTTGAAGAAACAGATGAATTCAGAAAAAGACACCAGGCAAAAAGTTGAGCAGGACTTGACCGAAAACACCGCTGTCTGCAAGACGTACAAGAACAACCTGCAAGAGTTAGAGCGCTCGCTTGCAAGACTGCGCGAAGAAAACGGCGATCTAGAAGAAAAAGTCAGCATTTTAGAGACAACAGGAAATGTTCTGAGGAAAGAGACAGAATTACAAGCCATAGAGATGAAGAGACTGGAAGAAGAACTTGCTGACACTAAGCAGCAGTACAGAAGCATTTGCAAGAACCAGGAGAACAGTGAAAAGGAACGAAAGAGGCTAACAAATGAGATGTTTGCCGCAGACGAGAGAATCACAAAGCTGCAAGGAACTTGCGATGAGTTGCTTAAAGAAAAGGAGATGAGCTCCGGTAAAGTCTTATCTCTGAACGAAGCCTTGGAGGTAATCATCGCCAGTAATGAAGAAACCGTAGCAAGTTTGAAAAATGACCTACTAGTAGCAAAGAAGGAACTTTCCGTGACAAAAAGCGCGCTGGAGAGAAGACAAAATCAAATAGAAGAGCTTCAAGATGAACTGAAAAACGACGAACTCAAGATCAAGTCACTAGAAGAAAAGAAACAAGAAGTGTTTGAGAAGTACTGGACCAGTCAAAATGAGCTCACAGAGGCGGAGGGAAGAATAGACAACCTGAGTTCAGAGAACAAAGAGCTAAGAGAACAGAACGCTTCCAGCGCACAGCGGATTCAACAGCTCCAAGACACACTACAAGCTGAGAAAGAAACCAACGAGAAAGAAGTTGCGGCATGGAGCGATCAAATGAGCAAGCTGAAAACTCTTCATCAGAAGGTGGTCGAAGAGCGCGGAAACTTTAAACAAGATTTGGAGCATGCTCAGGCTTCACTGGCAAAGACCGAAGAGGAGCTGAAACAAACGAGCGAAGTTCTGGGTGAGAAGGAGAAAACTTTCAACGAAGATACTAGCAGGCGCGATCAGGCGTTAGAAGAGCTATCAGTGCAGAATGCAAGCTTGAAAAATGAGCTGGTGAGAACTACAGATGCGTTGAATAAAACAAGCGCCGAAAACGAAGACCTCAAGGAGCGGCTAGAAATAACAGCGGAGAAAGTGGAATGCCTAGAAAAGGATCTCCAAGAGCGAAACTCCGACATTGAAGATCTCTTGGCCGAAGCTCAAGCTAAGCTGAACGTTGTTCGAAAGATGAAAGCTACAAACAGCGGCGAATACTTTGCTGAGCTACCTTCATCCGAGTTCATGGCCCGAGAAGATGACGAAGGTACCGACGGAGTCGACGCGAGCCCAGTTTCACCCCGTGATACATCAATGAAAGATGTGGTGGTCTCTTTCCACAAGGCGTGCCTCGCCTCCTTTAACGACAACAGAGGGCTTCAGCAAGAGTTAGCCGCAAAATCGGACGAGATAGCGCGCCTAGGGGACAATCTGCAAAAAGAAAGAAACAATGCTTCTGAGACAAAAAGGTACATGCATGACTTGGAAAAAAAGAAAGCGAAGTTGGAAGATGACGTCAAACGATTGAGAAGGCGCCTGGAAGCTTTGAAACTTAAAAGCGTGGAACTGGAGAAGGAGAAGGATAATGAGATAACGGAGACGAAAGGAGAGAAGATCTTGCTTGAGAAAGATTTGTGGAACACCAAGGAGGCTTTGGAAGAACTCAAAGCCAAGTTGAAAACGTCTGAAGAAGGGAAGGAACGGTACGCCAAAGATCTAGAAGCCTCGCGCAAGCAGATTGTCGACGCGAAGAGTGACATCAAAGGAAATCAACAACAGCTGGACGCTCTACAGGAAAACATCCTGCAGCTGAAAAGGCGTACGTATGAGCTAGAAGCGAACGATCGAGCATCTCAGCAGCTGATTCAAGACAACGAGAAAGAGCTAAGCGCTAACCAGTCGAAGATTGATGAGCTAGAAAAGCTGTACAACGACGCAAACGAGAGGAAAGCAGAGCTATTCGCAAAACTTGGCAGAGCTGATGAGCGCATCGCTGACTTGGAGAACGACTGTCAAGAGAAAATCAAGGGAAAAGCTGCTCTTGAGAGTCAGATTACAGCTATAAAAGATAACGTTGCGAATAAGAGCACAAGGTTAGAGAAAACAGAGGAGGACTTGAAAAATTCGCGCGACAAATGCGAGGAGCTAGAGATCCAGCGAGGAAGTTTACAAGCGACAAATGAGATCCTCAAACAGCAGTTAGACGCCACAAGGAAAGATTGCTCGCAGCTTCAGGCCCTGCTGCAAAAGGAGAAGGAATTGAGTAGTGCTTTTAGCAATCAACTTAGCGAAGTCAAAAGCGAAAAGGAGAACCTTGATCGTGAGTTGAAAGGCATTGTTGAACAGAAAGAACACATCGAAGAGCTGCTGAACAAATCGGAGGAAAATTTGAACATTGCAGAGGAGAAAGCTGTGAATTCCTTCCACGAAACTGAGAATCTTAAACGACAGATAATGAAGGTACAAAGTGGCGCATGCGCTGATTCTGCGCGCAAACAGCTCGAGATTGGCAAGTTGAAAGCTGAAGCTGAATCGTTGAGAAAGGAATTAAACGAGAAAGAAAAAGAGCACAACGAAAGCCTTACCAAATTCAAGGTCACAGAGAAGGAGAACGAATTCCTGAAGAAAGACCTGGCGCAGAAAAACAACCGGGAATCGGAGCTAAAACTCGACCTCACTACCACGAACAGCAAACTTCAGAGCTATGTGATCGAGAGAGAATGCTGGGAGCGCGAAGTGAAATCTGTTCTCAGTGAAATAGAACAGCAAAAGAACGCCAGCCAATCAAAAGAAGAGAAGATGGAACGATTGCGCACGCGTTACGAGAACGAGGTAAAATTCCTCCAAGAGCGCGTGGATACAATGGAGCGTGAAGTGCGGATTATACAAGAAGCTAATGAGCAACAGAGACATGCAGATGAAATAGCAGCTAAGCTCGCACTCGAGTCCAAGGACATGGAAATTGACAATCTGAAGTTACGACTACAAGCCAGCAGAATGGATACAAGTGAGAAAAGCGATGTGTTAGATGCCGTGAAAGACAAGCTACATGAGCGAACCAGAGAGATCGCCGATCTTATGGAGCAGATACGGATGTTAAAGGAAAGTTACCATCTCGAGTTAGGAAGCTTGCATGCCGACCTTAAATGCGCACAGATGGAGAACATGTTGTACAAGCGAGGAGAACTGGGTGTGAGCTTTAGAGGACCAAGACAGGAAACAGAACTACTTGAAGCCATAAAACAGAGCAGGAAAGAATCGGAGCGGTTGAGAAATCTGTTGAGAAACAAGCTGAAGGAAATGAAGTCCCTGAGAAAACACATTCTGTCGGAAAGAGTGAGAGGAGCGAGAAAGCCTGGATACACAATGTACTAAAAACGGACAGTGATGAATGACTTAAGTACGAGCTTACGTACGAGTTATGCAATTACTGCATGCGAACTGTTTGTTTAAAGAACTTCTCTTTCAGAATAGAGACTACTGAGTAGGTTGTAATTGACTTCCCAAAGAACATTCGTTTCCCTTCGTGTTGAGCCAACAAGCGACTCGTAAGGAAGCAAGACCAACAACTTTCGTGAGATTTCCCGCGCAGGTGATGACCGGTTGCGGCATGTTTATATTTCGGATCTAGTTGGGTCACTGCGACATTCGTATAGGCTATGATTGGCCAGTTATGACCGCATATTAGACACTTACAAAGGCACTAAAAACAGTTAGCTTTCCATGTATTCATACATTTATCGGGCGTGCTATGTAGTTGATAAAGAATCGTCATGTATATTATGTTTGACGAATAATTTAATGAAGGTTTACAAAGTGACGAAGACTTCAAGAGAAAAAACAACTTTTTCAGAAAAAATCTACTAATATATTTCTATTTAAAAACGGTATTTTTCTACCATTTTATACGAATTTAAAATTTTAAGCTGAGTTGCTTGTAACTAAGAAAATGTTCCAACTTCTTGAAGTTCTCTGGTTTATTTCACACTGAAACTACAAAGTCGACCACTGAAGTATGTTTCAACTTTTCGTTAGGGGAAAAATTCAACTTTAGTTAATATTTTCAATTGATAAATTTTGTTGCTTTTTGCCAGGGATAGTAGAGACAGTGGTGGCGAAATAGCTTTTCAACCAAAGAGCTTCTTGATTTTAGATAAAAGAAACAAAATAATTCTTGTAAATTAAGCTTCTAATGTGTGTATTTGCAGTAAAAAAAAATCAAACTAAATTTCTTATGTGCCTTAATCACTGTTGTTTAATTTAGCCCCATGCCTCGTTACGAGGGTCTATGGGTTAAGCAAATCCAAAATGACGGCGACTCGCGCCAAAGAGTAAGGAGTCGCTGACGCCATCTTGGATTGCCTATCCCAAAGACCCTGGGAACGAGGTTGCTTGGGACATCCAATCAGATTGGGTTATAGCTTTTGCCACTTGGGTCTAAAAAAAAGTAGGGGTATGGTACCGAAAAAGGAGTTATAGATTGGCTGACAAACCATGTATTTTCAGGTTTTTCACACCGAAGCAAAAGAGTGGCACACCCCAGCCAAACTTTCCAAGATTACTCTTACTAAGACTCTAGGTTAGTTTCTGTAGTAAAAATATACAGCAATCCGAATCACAACAAGAGAGCTTTACAAATAATTCCCACCATTTTGCTTGTTTTAAGCCGCCAAGCAAGGTGACCCCAAACTCTGACAGGATGCAATGCAAAAAATAAGTTTGTCCGCGGGCCACTAATATTCCAAGAATATGACGCATTTTCAACCATCAAGTGAACTTTATTTATGCTCTGGGTAAGACCTGCACTAAATTACAACGGTTTGGATTCTTGAAATTACTCATTACTAAAAATGCCTTAATTTAGAGTTAAGTGAGACCACTGCAAATTATTTAACATACTTTCGACAGATCAACTATCCTAATCAGAGTGCGATGACAACTTTAAACTCAAGGCACACGTGAAGATGAGTTCGTTAAAAGTACGCTAATTAATTCTAAGTCGTCACTGTCTTAAACGCTTCGCTGTAATGTAATGCGAAACCAATGTTCTATTGGTTTTGGAGTAGATTTACTGACGACGTACTTTCCCCGTGATTTTTGAACCCAATCCTACTACTTGTGCGGGCTTCCCAACAAGAAAATTATATTTCCAAACGTTTGTAAGATCGAGAAAAGAAAGTGAGAAGCCATCTTTCATATTAAACCTTGTTTTTCACTTGTAAAAGATACAAAAAGAACCAATTATTTTTCTGAACATACATCGTCTTAATTGAAATATCTGTGACCTTACAAAAACCAGCACACTTACTTCATTAGTCCATCAACTAAATTTACAATGTGCTTAAACTATAAATATTGAATGTTTCACAAGTTCGGTACTTTGTACAAAGCTCATTAAAACCCCAGTTTATACCTTAATCCTACCCTTGCAACAACATAGAGAACATTTTATGAACATTTAAGAACATTTACAAACTAATCATTCTACTTAATTATACATGGAATTACACTAAATCATACATTTCACAGTCCCAGTAGATTGGAAAAGTTTGAAATATTAATTTGACAGCACAAGACCATGAACGTTGTCCGAAACATAACCCCGGTGAAACAGGAAAGAATGCCAGAAAGAAGTTGAATCGAGTCGTTCGTCTGGAATAGCACACTTGTTCCCAAATTACTACAAAATCTCCCCAACTAGGATATTAGAAATATGTTGAACAAATAAATTAAGAAACCACCACTGAAAATTCAATTGGCTTTAAGTGCTGCAGTGAAAGGCTAACTAAATCTACAACTAAGACAACTGCAACTGCCAGAATCTTTGCATGTTACACAAGTTTGAAATAAATAAATTCTCTCAAAATTCAAACACGAGATTGCTGAAAATTTGTTTCACAGGACGTAAACGCATCAAATGTACTGTTTTAGTTTTGTGCCAGCATTTCAAAATAATTAAATTATTGCATTATTGTGTCTAGCTGAACAGGTGGGAGAAGGAAAGTAAAAGGAAGATTACTTTTCAAACAGACATTTAGTTTCCTACCCATTCACACATCTGGATTTCATTCCTTTGTATTGTGTTTAAAACCAAA
>Ga0099821_1059756_pt1 | contig 10085 bp, 5 predicted proteins | sample SidTnscriptome_3_FD_81135 | JGI IMG/M metagenome (GOLD analysis project Ga0099821, IMG submission 81135) | Coral microbial communities from Puerto Morelos, Mexico - Siderastrea T C metatranscriptome (Eukaryote Community Metatranscriptome) | ecosystem: Host-associated > Invertebrates > Cnidaria >... | reverse complement strand
AAAATGCAAAATTTCAATTTTAAAAAAATAAACAGACTCCAATTAAATATTTGATATTTTTTATAGGAAAATAATTGATAAAGATTTTGAGACCGATCATCACTATAAATTTTGAACTGCTTAAATTTTGGCCACAGTTTTTGAAATTTGAAAGAAAATGAACATATAAGGGAAAACGATCGGTCGATCGGCAAGCCCAGTTCACTGGGTGTGTGGCTCGACTTATTATGGGCAGACGCCCAACTTGGTCTTACTCGATTCTTTTGATGCCCTAAAAACCTCGTTGCTTCGTTGGGTTCCGTCCTTTGACGACTCGAATCTATTGGATGATGTGCTTCGATTTTATTTTGAGGTTCTTTAAAGGATTGGCCTCCGCCCCCAAAAAATTCATTGAATAATATTGCATCAAAATTCCATTTTTTCTTTTTTTCATTTAAAAATATATGATGATCGATATATTTTTGATAAAAATTTTGAAAAAAATGGAATAAAGGAATTCTTGTTATTCCACTTTGTTGAAAAGAAACCCAAATTTTTTTTTTTGAATCAACTTCGAGACGCACCCAGGGGCCACTTTTTGAAATAATTTCAGCATAAAAAAGGCGAGAATTCTTTTTCTCTTCGGCAGTTTCTTTATGAAAATAAATACCCGAACTTCGTATTATTTGATTTAATATAATACGTGGAGTCCCATTAATAATAAAATGACCTCGACGCGTTAATAAGGGGAGTGTTCCTAAAAAAAGCCATTTCATTTCAGTAAAATTTGTTGAATGATCTAACAACTGAACTGGCATATAGAAATGACAACAATATGTTTTTGAAAACAGAATGGATTTTTCGATATTTAAAGGAGGTTTAATAAATTTATAATTTTTAGAAAAAAAATGGATCGTTGTTATTCTATCGTTTGCTATCCTCGGCGGTATTTTGTGAATGGCCTTTTCCCCCCTTTCTCCGCGGCGCACCCTGTTTTGTCGGTCTTTTTCTTGGTATTTTTCTGTTTCGTTGAGATTTGTTAAAGTTGGATAGGAAAAATTGACGCTAGGGTCATTTTGGGAAATCGGTGCAGCGCTATTCGCCAGGTCCAATGGGTTTCGCCTTTCTATTTGGCTTTCAAGCGGCTGTCCGAAAGAGAAAGGGCGGACTTCCTTCGAAAATTGAGGAGTCTTGGTCACAGCAAGGGACGCGCGATGGCTCTTCCGAGACTTGAGCGCGCCCCCGCGTGGGGGCTGGCGCGCTTCAAGAGACGTGCCTGTAGAAGAACGCACCTCCGTCCTTTGACTTCGCCTTTGTTGGCGAAATTTCTGGGTTGACGAAAAGTCGTTCGATCGCGGCGAAGCGCCGTGCGCTTGCTTCGGGCTGGCCGAAGGCCCCGTTGGCAAAGCGAACCCCGCTATATCCCCGTCTTCGCTTGGCCTTTGCAAAAAGAAGCCAGTAAGTGGCGCACTTCTTTGTACCATTGGAAGTTTCTCTTTCGGACTTGTTCCAAAGGAGTGACCAGTTTTATAGATAGGGTTTTGCCGAAACCATAACGGTTGGATTTTGGTAAACTCGTGACTTAATAATTCATTTAAAAACAAATAAAAACTTTTTCTTTGAATTTCTAAAAAATCGGAAAGAAAAAATAAAAATTTATAAAATAAAAAAATCATTCAAACGACTGTTTAAATTTTTTCTGAAAAGAAAAAAGACTGGATTATTCCTTGTCTTCGCTGATAACCGAGGGACCCGCCCTCTCGCGTCCTTGTTTTTTCTTTATCAGCACATTGTCCTACATTTTTAATTAGGGAACAACGCCTTACTCATTCAACAATAAAATATTCAATACCAGCTTTGAAGCTCCAATACCTTCAAAAATAAGGACTTGCCGCTCGAATGATCGAAAATCCTGAGTCGCAACGTCGCCCTTCGCCTTTGGGAAAGCGCTTAACAGACTACTCATATCCTTAACAAAAGTTTTCACAAGAGAGTTCGTCCAAGGAGGTATGGATGGATATTTGTTTGAAGAAAATTGAAACCTAAAGAGGAATTGACGGCCCTTGCTACTTGCTGCGCAAGCAGCGCCCTCCCAGCTACTCAAGCCCGATGGGCGGAGGGGGCTTGAGTAGCTGGGAGGGCGGAGAGGCCCTTTGGGTCGCCGATCCCACACTCGCGGGCAAGGGCGGGTGCGGGCCCAGACTTTCCTTTTGTATAAAGAAAATGATTGAAGGTTTAATTGGAGAAATTAAAGTTCATCTAAAGATTTCGTTTAAAAACCTATAATTGGGTATATTTTGTAAATGTGTACCAAAATTTTTATGTATTCGAATATGTAAACAACCTTTTTTTTTCGGTTTTTGCGTTTTTCGACTTTTATAATGACAAACCCAAGGATCTATTTTTTTTTGAAATTCACAACTTCGTTTTTCATAATTTAAACCTTTGCTACGTATCGAAAAAACTAAAAAATCCCAAATTATATCAATAAATTGTTGTGAATTCGGAAACAAATACCAATTTTGAGGGGTTAATATTTGTTTTGCAACTAAAATCTTCTCAGCTGGACTTTGGCTGAGCCTGAGCCCCCGACCCGAACCATAAAATAAAAAATATTCAAGAATTGGTGTAAAATACGACTTGTATTTTTGAAAAGGAGAAAGGGGGTGGGAATTTAAAATATCTTCATTGATTCGATGACTTTGCCGTAAACCGTGATATTCAAAAATACATTTATCTAGAATTTGAATATCTAATTTTAAATATTTGAGAATTCGTAAAAAATTTTGACGATGAGTAGGATTGACGATTGCTGGATAACCTTGTTCTAATGTTTTTATGGAAATACCTTGATTATTGATAAAAATATCTGCTTTTGAAGAATTCTTAGATTTCCAAATATTACTTTTTTCAAAACAATACATGAGTTCTGCTTTTGTTAAAGTGTGCAATCGAAATAAGGTCAATTTTTTATTTTTGATAAGTTGAGTTGGTACATTTTCCAATTTTTGAATATCGCCTAAAGCGGTTTGTATATGTTGATTCTGAAAACATAATAATTGAGCTTTTACCATACATTCTCCCCATTCTCCATTATTCAAAGAATGGCCTAAGTTGAAGATCGCTCCTTGGCGCTGGTTAATTTTTTGAAATTGAGGATTTTGTCGGCAGGTCCGCTCAACGGACCCCAATTCATTGTCATTTCGTTGTTGAAAATACTTTTGTTGTTTTAAAAATTTGAGAACTTGTTTTCCTCATGCAAAACTTAAATTTAATGGAATGGTATTGCCCATTTGTTGATACTGACTTGTTTGAGACCCACATAACTGAAAATTTTTTGGAAAATTTTGCAGTAATAAACAATCTTTTATGGATAGGCGATATGTCAATTTTAAATTGGATTGAAAAAGGGTAGAGCCGTCCCAATTATGGCGATTGCCTAATGGTGAACCTCGACCACCCACACGAATCGTACGAGCGATTTCTTGGTTTAAATTTTTATTTAAAAGTTCGGATAAAGTGCATTGAAGGCCTTTTTTAGGCGGAAATTCAAATATATGTCGGCCGATCGGGCTTGCCGCTTGCGCAGCAAGCGGCAAGTCGGGTTCGTTGCCAGTGTTTGGCGATCGATCCGCAAGCTCCATTCGTCGTATACGTTTGTGGAATCCAACAATAAATAATCGTTTTCTATTTTGGGGTATGCCATAATCCGAACAATTTAATACTTTCCAGAAACACTCATAATCTAAATCTTTTAAATGGGTTAATATTGTTTTCAACACCTGTCCCTTTTTTAAATTTACTAATCCTGAAACATTTTCTAATATAATACACGGTATTTGTTTATGTTTTAATATGTTTAATAATGGGAAAAACACTTGGGATCGATGATCTTTCCAAGCTTTTTTCCATCCTATATTCGACTTGACAAGGAAAACCCGCACATAATAAATCACTTTCAGGAATTTTTTCGAGTTGAAGATCAAAAATATTTTCGTGTGGTACAACGTTATAATTTAAAATATATGTCGAATTTGCATTTTGATCAATATCACACGCCAAAACACATTCTCCACCTAATTGTTTTAAACTATAATGAAATGAGCCAATACCACTAAACAAATCTATAAATGTAAATTTTTGTTGTGCAACCATACCATTTAAGTTGTTGGGTATAAATCTCGAGAACCCATCGAAAAATCCAATAGGTTCCATTGTCGGCGACCTAGATAATTTTGCACTGTCAACCGTCGGACGGTTTGAAGCGCTCTCACTGGGAGAAAAGAGCAATGAAATAGACGGACCGTAGACGGCTGCTTTTTTAAAGGAAGAATGGCATTCAATCATTTATTCAAAATTTATAGATTTACTTAATAAAAATCGTCGAATCGCCTTTTTCGTCAGACCTTCATTCACCCCGTCTACTACTACGACTATTATTAGGAAAGCATCGAGCGAATAGGAAATAAAAAGTGCACCCAAGGCGCTTGCGGCTCAAAACGGTCGGTCCCTATCATTGTTACCTAACCCATATAAGCCTTCAAGCGCTTCTTCCTGGAGGGCCTATTCTGTCGGAACGGCGGAAGACTTCGGCCGCTTTGGCCCAGAGGGCCAAAGGGGTCGGCAACGTCATCTTTTCATCAATAAAATATCTTCTTTTTGTCAATCCATTCGACTCTTTAATAGATTGATAAACCCGGTAAGGTTTCCGTTTGGCCGAAGGCCCAGTGAAGTTGGGTTTTTGTTACACAGGAACGCGGACAGCCTTCAGCATGTCAGATAATTGTAACTCTTTTTTTCAAAATATCTATGCGGCCGCCCCCAAGGGCCGAAGGCCCCGTTGGCCCAGAGGGCTAAAGCGGAGCCCCTTCGGAAATATTGGTGATTGTGATGGGTCCATGTTGATATATAACCCAATTTTTTCTCTATTATGGGTTTTATGTAGAAAATAAATAAGTAGACCACATAAGTATCGTCGACCAAGTATCGTTGAATTTCGACGCACCAACTTGTTTTGAACCAATCGGTTTTTTGAAAAGTTTTGTCCAGTTGGACCCCAAGCAAGCGATCCACCCAATCCGATCGGCTATTGGCCTTGAGATAGCCGTTATGGACAAAACGAAAAAATAAATAGAAATCAAATGTTTTAAACAACCGTTTTTCTGGCGCTGGGGCCTCCCCTAAAAAGTGTTTCCATAAAATTTTTAAATCTTCTAAAAGAAAAAAACCACAGCACAAGACCTCCCCTTTTAGCCACTTCAAGAATATTTGGGTTAAAATTGGCTGTGTGCGTAAAAATGCAACACGTATTTCTTATTGGGCAATAAATTTGAATATAGGCCAGGCGACGTTGATTCAAATGGGGCACAACACTGTATTCTGTATCCATGGGAATAACAGGATTGTCTAGGAATAACGATCGCCACACGGCGGATGGGGGGTCGATCAGAACTGTTGGGTTATTATTAAGCCGATCCGATACAGCCCCTCAGATATTTTCCATATATTGGCTTTTCTGTTTCGATATATTTTTCCATTGATTAATAAACTTTAGCCGACCCTCCGCGGATCCGTCCGATAGGTCCCTGTCCGCTTTTAAAAAGAGATCGCCCGCCTGTTTCGTTTCGAACCGAGGCTCGTGCCAGTTGACGCCATGCATCCGCCCTTTGGTATTGAGCCCAAAAGGTCCCGTTCCTGGGCCTTCGGCCAAACCAGGACGTGGGAACAGCCAATATCCGTTTATCGTATCGTTCTCCGTCTTTTCGATTCCCTGGCGGAAATCCTATCGTTTTTTTGGTGAACCCCTTGAAATCGACCAAGAAATCGGCGGAGAAAGAGGTGGACCTTCATCGGCTTTGTTAAATAATATTGTTTCTACTTCTTGTTGGGTTTTTTGTAAGATTTTTGTCGCTTCTTTTTTTAAACTTTTAACTTTCGTTTTTATTTCATCGACTTCGATTATTATTTTATCTCTTTTGTTTTTCTCTGGAAAAGGAATTGGTATCTTCAAGAAATTTTTTACATTAAGATGTTGAATAGTCGAACCGCTACTTTCTTTCTTCACAAGCTCTTTATACACCTTGAGAGATAAAATAATCTCTAAAAATTTAGCATCTTCGACGTTTTTACAAATAAGTCTTAAAAAAGCGCCGCTAATAATATAATTTTCTTCTTGAGTGACGACAAAACTTAAACCAATCGTACCATCTTTTGTATATAATAATTCGCCGGTTTTCGGTGAAAATTTTTCTTTGAGCTCTTTAAATAAAGATTCACTTATTTTTTTTTTTGTTTGTTGTAAGTTCCAATCATGAATATCCGAAACTCGAACAAAGGGAATTCCATGACGAACGTATTGATCCGAACCAACTTCTATACCTTTTTTATAATCGACTATAAATTTTTGAATGATCTTTGGATTTTTGAGTTGGGTGAAGAATTGTGAGCTTTGGAATCGATGATACTCGACATCCAATCTTTGACCTTTCATGTGCTGGGACATCAATATAAAAATCTTATCCTTTAATTTTCCTTGAAACAGACCGACAGAGAAATCTTTATTCAGCTGTTTGAGCACAGTGTTCTCCAGAAAATTCAAAAGTCGTTCGGCTTCGGTATTTTTTTCTTTGTGAAGAGCACAAGCACGATCCATTAAGACGACGATTTGTGTTTGCGTTTCTTTAGGAGGACAGGGCACTAAAATTTTGCCTAAAGCACTTTTTGTTATGGTTGGATAGGTTGTTCCACTGCTCAGTTGTTCAAACTGTTTCAAGGTTGAGGGTAATCGCAAAGCATAAAATAAATATTTTCTATTGATTTTTTTGATTTTTCGGACGACGGCAAAACCTGTTGAAGCAATAAAACCATCAAAATTTTTATCAATTAAACAAATGGCTCCTCGGTTTGGTCGGGTTTTGGAGATGAGAATATCCTTCTCTCTAACAACTCTTTTTGCACTTTTTGGTGCATTTGTAATCTTCATCTCTGAGATATTATTGATCTCGCCAGTTTTGATATTGATTCCACCAATTTCGATATAAGGAAACTTATGAATCCAATTATCCTTTTGATTCCACGTTTCTCCCGCGAAGTCCGTCAGTTTTCCGAGTGGCCTATGAGGCTGACTTCGAATTTTATAATAATTATTCATCAACTCTGGCTTATAATAATGGGGATCTATCCGACCCTGTAATTTGTCCCGATTGATGAGAAAGCTTTTGTTTTTATCTTCGAAGGCCTCGACGCTTCTACCCACTTTCCAAGAACCCTTTTCAAATTTTTTGTACTGCTTGAGAATTTCTAGAAGATCGTTTTGATCGGGCGTTTCTCGCCCAGCCGCATCATAACCAATATGTTCAGCTATTGCCATAAAGATAGGGTAATGATCAGAAGAAGCACCTGCCTTTGGGGAGCCCGCTTTTTCTTCGGAGGACGAATTTCTTTTTTTTCGCACAAATAAAAGCGAAGTTTTAACATTAGCACCATAAGGGACAAAAGTCTTTTGTGGTAAAGATATGACCGCAAGTATTTCACACATCGCTAATAGATAATCTCTTATGTATTGCGAGCTGCTATTGTTTAAAATGCCATCTGGCAAGACGATAGCCATTCGACCTCCCGTTTTTAGAAAATTCACACAACGTTCAATAAAGAGACTTTGAATAAATTGGTCTTCTCGCAGTTTGTTTTTGTTATTGACCAATATATAGCTTTTTAAGGATTCCTCCTTCGGGGAGCCCTCGGTCCCAAAGGGCGGGTTTGTGAGGATAAGATCGAAATAATTTTTTCTGAATTTTTGATTCAAGGATGCAATATGTTCTAGAGTCTCTAAACTATTCGTATTGATGATATTGGAAGGGCTCGCCGCGTGTAGAATCATATTCATTTGACAAACGCGCGCTATTTTCTCGTTAATTTCTATGCCAAATAATTGGTTTTTTCCAAACCCGTTCCAGTGGTCATAAATTTCTAACGGGTTGATAGATTTGTCTTCCGCATATTTCCGAACGTATTCCATCGTATTGAGCAGAAAACCACCGCTACCACAAGCGGGGTCAAGTACGCGCATACTATTGTCGGGTTGCATCATAGCTATGGCAAAGAACACCACATTTCTTGGAGTAAAAAACTGCCCACTTTTGCCTATAAAATAATCTTTCATAAATGTTTCAAAAGCAAGGCCTTTGGAATCTATGTCAATTTTATTAATGGCGAATTCCTGTAAATGCTTCAGGCAAGAAAATAATTTTTCTTGGGACAGTTGTAGATCTCCGAGAAAGATTTCTTCATTTTCTTGTTGAGCCTTTTTATATATAATGTCTATACGCATGAAAATATCTTTTGGTGTTTCTTTTGTGCCAATTTGACATTGATAAGCTGCATTTTTGACGGTGGTTTTTTCATCTGTGAGTTTACAAAATAATAATTTCGACAGTTCATCAAAGGCTTCCGTTGGACCGAGCTTTCCCCCTTCCCAAATCGTGTCATGACACTTTTGGAAAGCGTTGATAAGTGCTTCACGAGATCCAATATTCAAATCTTTTCCTTTTTGTTTATAGTATTTGTATTTTGGCGGCTCTCCGTATCGAATAGGAATATCACTAATAATATTCTTTTGTCTTTCTCCGCTTTTATAGTTTTTCACATCAAAACATCGTACCTTATTCCCAGACATAACCTTCAGATACCACGCACGTTTGTAATTGGCGTATCTATAAGCTTGTTCAATCGCTCTTTTAAAGTTGGCCTCGCTGAGTCCGTTTTTCTTACACTCGATCACAAGGTAGGGATCTTTATGTTCCTCATCTTGATAGACCAGGATATCTATTCGGTCTTTATCTGGTTTGGTCAGTACTTCGAATTGTATACGATCAGCTGGATATTGATATTTTAATACTAATTCACAAAAACAAACAGCTCTTACGGGCTCTTCTGGATTTTTGAAACTTATGGTATAAGGTTCTTGGATATGATAAGTGATGAGAGTTTGATCTTGGTTAAAACTTATAAGTTGATTTTGTAAACCTTTTTCTATAGAACTTTCAAACTGGGTCTGCCACACACTTTTATTTTTTATATATTTTTTGTTTTTCATCGATCTTCTCCTATAAAAGCTGTTCGCCTTTTTGTAGATATATTTTAAATTCAAACCTCCGAAGTGTCAACTTTTGAGTTCCTAAATTTTCTTGAAGAGGGCGGGTGTTGGCCCAACAGCCGTGATTCTTCGCTGCTTGCATGACAATCCCGCGGCTTGTGGCGTAAACCAGCAGCGAGAGGTCGATAGCGCATTTTGGACCTCCAAGGACACCACTGGCGGTCCGTCTTTGAAAAAAGGACGACCTTTTTTATGCAAATGAAACTCTATTTTGTTTCCCTAAAAAAATTTTTATTCCAATAAAACCGTCGTGTTTTGAATTTTAGACATATTCATTACACATATAAACCGTTGCAATGCAAAAAAAACAACCGACCAACCGCCAAAATATCGGGGTTGTCTCTCCATATTTTTTGAACTTTTTCCATGAAAAGGGCAAGAGGTCCGCATATTTCTCCGTATATTTCATTTGTTTCAAAACCATATAATGGTAGGTAAGAAAAACTTCAAAAAGTGTTGCCCCACTACCCATAAAAGGATCAAATATATATTTGGAATTTTGACCCTATCCTTTAATTGATTCATCAGCCACTTGGTGGACCCTTCTTGCTGGGTAAGTAGGCCATCCATGGGTGCTTTCTTATTGAGCTTTCTAAAATCCCCCAATTCGAATATTTATATCTTATCTTCGTATAGTGAGGTCGTTGCGCTTCCCAAACTGGAGAGAGAAGAAAACAATAATGCCCTTCAAAAACAAATATTTTGGATCCAACGAACTGGGCCGCACCCCCACGGGCCCCTTGCTGCGCAAGCAGCAAGCTCCAAGCGCCCTCGGGGGAGCCCTAGTTTTCTGAAGATTCGGACGCCCAGTTTTCCATGTATTTCATTGTTATTCGGGAGGATTCTTCAACTTGTTCAAATCGTCATCCTTTGGATGACGAAATAAATAGACGGACAGTTTTCTCACGAATTCTAAAGTATCCCGAACGTAAAAGTCAACTGGGCTGGCTGC
>Ga0099821_1510736_pt1 | contig 10549 bp, 1 predicted proteins | sample SidTnscriptome_3_FD_81135 | JGI IMG/M metagenome (GOLD analysis project Ga0099821, IMG submission 81135) | Coral microbial communities from Puerto Morelos, Mexico - Siderastrea T C metatranscriptome (Eukaryote Community Metatranscriptome) | ecosystem: Host-associated > Invertebrates > Cnidaria >... | reverse complement strand
CCACGGACATGCAGGACGCCTGTTGTGTACTTCAAGGTGAGAATGGTGCTTTCGTCACTCAGGATCCTTTGTGGGCACCAGATGATCGCATTTATGTGCGTGTGTCTTCGTTGGGAGATGCTGAATCCGCAGTTACCTCGGATCCTTCGGGTGGTGCTGTGAATGTGTCCTTCAATGGAGTACCTTGCCCTATCGACACGGTGCGCAGCTTCTCTGGTGAATCATGGATCGACTTGGGCTGCAATTTGGGAGCAGTACCTGGAGGTTTGGTCGCCTTCCCCTCTGTGGAGACAGAGAAAGGTGTTGCACTTGATCAGACTACTTGGATTTTTACCAGCTTAAACATCTCTGGTGCCGAGCCTGTGGATGATAGCATGTTGGCCACGAGCAGTTCATTGGGCGGAGGCTGGCTACTGAATGTCACTGGTGAAGGTTTTGCCCCTCCCAAGGGCGAAGGTGCTGATACCTATGTGGAGGTGACCGTTTGTGGTCGTCCATGCGAGGTTGTGCAAAGCACGCCAAATTCGTTGGAATGCATCGTTCCGAACGTCACGACCCCTGAAGTGCTCAACGCTGCAGCTGATGCTGCAATTGTCTTGCCGGCAGCTCGGGTTCTTACCCGAAATGCTGGAACCGTTAGCAATGCACCGTTGTGCTTCCACGGTGTGGGCGAGCAGCACTACGAGGTTGGTCATTCCACTTGTGCTGCCGTCTTTGATGATGATCCTGAAGTGGTGGCAGGCACCAGTGGTTCCAATTGCCATATTGGTGTTGATTTTGGACAGTTCACCAATGCACGTGTGGAAAAGATCCGATGGCATCCTCTCTACGACTTCCTGGAGGCCAATTCGTATATCAACAGCAAGTTCCAGATTGGGAGCTTGGTGGAACCACAAACTTGTGATGAATTGAGTTATGGATGGCGTGGTGTGGCCTATCAGGGTTGCCAGGATGTCTCAGAACGAGGCAATCCCTGCAAGAGTTGGACAGATTCCGGCTACAGCTTTGGGCACAGCTACTGCCGCAATCCGCTACCTGGAAGTCGTCCTCGTGGTATTTGGTGCTACTTGCAACGAGGAGGCTGGGAATATTGCAACCCCAAAGTGCCTGAAATCACCTGGACGGACGTCTACACTCTGCAGGATACGCCCAAGATGCTTTGGAATGACATTGTGCTGACTACCGCAGTGGTGGGCCGTTTCGTTCGCTTCTTGTCACCTTCAGGGAATTGTCAGATGCAAGAGATGCAGGTGGTTGGACAGTTGGTGGCACCTACTGAGACTTGCGAGGTGGCGGTGCGCAATGTTCAATCCATGACGGGGCCGAATCTCCATATGAACCTCGGACGCTTGGCCTGGAGAGGTGGTATACATCACTATGAAGAGTTCCCACAAGCCATGAGCGAGTGGGTCAGCAGTGTGGATGCCACTATCACCTTCTCAGTGAACAAAACGCCTACTGTTACCCACATCTCGCCTATGAATGGTACAGCGCGTGGTGGCACGAGTGTCACCTTGTACGGTACGAACTTTGGACCAGCTTGGATGGCAGATCCGGACGACGTCAATGCCACTACACCAGTGACCGTCGACTTCAATGGCTATGAGTGCAGCGTACAACAGGTGACCGCCAGCAGCGTGGTGTGTGTGACAGTTCCCCGTAGCGATGGCATCAAGATTCCCAGCATGACGGTCACCGTGGAAGGTGCTGGCAATGCTTGGATCAAACCCGGAACTCGTTATCGCTACTTGGACCGTTGGTCTTTGCTGGATACCTGGGCCAACCAGGAACCGCCCATCGAAGATGCTTTGGTGTCCATTCCTCAAGGGCAAGCCATCCTTTTGGATGAAGATACTCCCATCCTGCTCATTCTGACAGTGGAAGGAGTCTTGGTGTTCGACAACAAGGACATTCACCTGCAAGCGACCTATATTTGGGTCAAGGGTGGTACCATGGAGATTGGTACTGAACAGAAGCCTTTCCTTCATCGGGCCTTGATCACGCTGCATGGGCAGAAGTACGAGACCATCCGATTGCCTGTGATTGGTGGAAAAGTCTTGGCTGTGTCCAACACGCAATTCACGATTCGTGAGTTGGGTGACAATGCTGTGGAAGAGGGATCGATTGGTACTTTGGATATTCACGGAAGGCCACGATTGAAGGTGTGGACTCGCTTAGCACAGACAGCCAATGCGGGTGACAATGTCATTGTGCTCCAGGCCACAGATATCCCACACAAGCACTTTGATGGCAATGGCCTTCATGGCGCACCGCCCATGGACTTCCACAACGAGCGTGTCTTTGTGCAGAGCGTGGCGGCAGATATGAAGACCATCACATTGACTGCTCCATTGAAGTTCACCCACATCAGCACCTACTACATCCGTCCTCTGGATGACGAATACATTGACCTTTCTGCCGAGGTGGCGCTGCTTTCTCGAAATGTGAAGATCCAAGGAGAAGAGTACCACTCGGAACGTGATCAATGGGGTGGACACACCATAGTTGCATTTGGAGGTATCTATCGATTGGAGAACGCAGAGTTCTTCCGCTTGGGACAAACTGGAGAAGTGTCCAGGTATCCTATTCACTTCCACGTTACGCAGGACTATGGCCAAAATTGCTACGCACGATACAACTCCATCCATCACAGCTTCCAACGTGCGGTGGCCATTCACTCCACGAGCTATGTGAATGTCAAGGGTAACGTGGCCTTTGACATCATTGGTCACATGTTCTTTATCGAGACTGGTATGGAGATGCATAATGTCTTGGAAGGCAATCTTGGCGTCGGAGCCATTCCACTGTTGTCTGGTATGTTGGAGAGTGACCAGGAACCTGCTGGTTTCTGGACGGCAGCTCCGAACAACGTATGGAGAGACAATGTGGCTGTGACTGGCTCTGATGGTTGGTACTTCCAATTGCCTGGTACCCCCATCTCTCACAATATCGACATCTACAAGGATAGCATTTGCCCAGTGGGTTCACGTATTGGTGAATGGCGACGCAACCGTTGCCATCACTTGCCAGGCAGTTGTATTCGAATCTACCTCACCTGGATTCCCAGAAAGGAACCTTGCAATACCGACAGTGCCGAAGATCCACAGATCTTATTCAACACCACCTGTTGGGGTATCGGCAAGGCATGTTACAACGCAATGAAGATGGGTTCGGTGCACAATCACCACATGACGGCGGTCGAGGGTGGAAAGCAAGATTATGAATCTATCAAGTTCATTCGTGCCGCAGCGGTGACGCATGGTAACAAGTTTGAGACCGATTTTGTGAACATTCCACACATCAAGGATAGTGTCTTTGTGCGCATCTTACCGCAAAACTTGGGATTGAAGAGCTCCAAGATGAGTATGTCCGTCCAGTTGCCTCAGAATGAGCAGTTTTTGGTGACTGACTCTATGTGGGTCAATACTGGAGAGACTCCCGTCTTCAAGGGTTGCGCCAAATGTTGGTCCTTCGCGAAATGGCGACAGGGTGCACATACCTATCGCTCCACCGGGCTCAGCTTTGTCAACGTCACCCGACGCATCGAGGTCTTCAAGAAGGATATTTATTGGGACTTGGACGGTTCCCTTACTGGAACAGCCAATTCTTACACTTCTTGGGCGGATTCGTTCAACTATGGACATCCAGATTGCGTTTACACTCAGGTGATTTTCAACAAGTCTGACGATGGCACGGAAATGGAGAGCACTTGGTACAGCAATACGGGCACGTCCACGGATTCTCCATCTATCTTCAAGTCTGGACCTAATGTGTATCAACATGAAGTTCGAAATCATACCTTCATGACCTGCACTACGCCAATCCGGAAGTTCGGCATTGCGTGGCCAGAACCACAAGAGGTGCATTTGCGTCAACTGACCATCACCAACTTGGACACAGGGTACTTCTCGCAGCACGAGTTTGAGAAGATGGAGCTCTTTGGCTGGGGCTTTCCGGTGGTGGCCAATCAACGCTTAGAAGTGCGACCAAACTTCCTTGGCATGGACCTAACGGAAGGTGGCATTCAATATGGTTTCAACGACTTGTTGGCCTCCAAAGCGAGTGATGCTTTGAAGAACAAGCAAACCGCCACACCCGAGTGGTTGCAACTTCAACTGAAGTTTTGGATGAACTACAACCACGTGAAGTTGACGAACCCTTACAGCTGGTGGGTCGGCACACGCTATGGAGAGGCACCAGAGTTGAGATCTGTGCGATTTGAAGAGAAGAAGCCTTACTTGACAGAACCCACACCTTTGGAAACACCGGAAAGCTTGCCTTCAATGACACATGGTATGAAGGATCAGCAAACTTGGGCCATGAACTTCCGATATCCGAAGCCGGCAGATGCTCCTGCATGGGAAAATGTGCCTTATGGCGCGCACTTTGAGGCCCGCAAGTGCCCAGATGAAGGCTGCATCTTGAATTTGCCGGATCGCAATCAGAACTGGAGTACCTACACCTTGTGGAGTGAGAAGTTTGGTGATGTCACGGGACAAGCTGTGGAAATTGATGCCGCTGACTGGATCATGTTTGATTTGGACATCGTCGTGTTGAAGAATTTGACCATCAAAGGAAAGTTGTCCTTCGATGACAGTCAAGATCGTGTATTGAGAACAGGCAACATCTTGGTCTGGGGTGTCTTGGAGATTGGTACTTCTACAAATCCTTGGGGCGAGACCACCGGCAAGACATGCCGCGTGGAACTCACTGGCAACGTGCTCGACCTCGCGGATTATATGTACATCCAGGAGCAGTCTCTTTGGGGCAAGGTGATCACTGTCATCGGACAGGTAAATACTTTTGGTGCCACAGTGAGTAGCACTTGGTTGCGCTTGAAGAGCAGTATCGGTGCATCAGAAGAGAGCGCTTGTGTGATGAGTAGCACGGATCCGAAATGGGCCACTGGACACCAAGTTGCCTTCTCTGTGACAGAATTCGACAATCCTTGGGCGCGTACCATGCAACGGACCTTAACCTCGGATGCGGTCTATGAATCGGCGAATGATTGCTGGAGGTTTTCCTGGTCCGGCAATTTGGCTGAGACGCGCTACGCGGGGGACGTGGACGTGGGCAGCGCCAACGTGTCTTTGCGTGCCGTGGTGGCCCGTGTGGACCGATCTGTCGTCTTCGCTTCTGAAGCGATTGACACGACGGGTGGTAGTGCTTATGGCGGCCATATTGAGATTATCGATTTGACCTTGGACGATGTGGCTTCCACCAAATGGGTGGGTACTGTGGATATGAGGTACACCCACTTCGACACCTTGGGCAAGGGTGCCCTTAGCGCCGCAGTCAAGGTGACCTACAGTTCCAACTTCGAACCACCACCTGTCATCGCGTTCCATGGATGTTCTTGGACGAATTCCCAGGAATATGCCTTGCACCTGGAGTCATCAAATGTGCCTACGTTGATCACAAATAATGTGATGGTCAAATCCTACAACGGTGGTATCTTCCTTCAGACGGGATCTTCCGTGCATATCAAGGATAATGCCATCTTAGGTGTCACATTGGCAGACACGGCACCGCGAGCGATTGCTCAAGATGATTCGCAAGTCATTGTCATGCAATATGCTGGTATTCGAGCTGATGAGTTGCCAGTAAGGATGATTGGCAACGTGGTGGCTGGTTCCAATGATATTGGTTACCTACATCCGGCCGAGTCCTGTCCTCCTCGTGGTATCTTCAACAACGAGGCCACGGGCACTGTCACTGGAGTCTACCTCTTGACCCAGAAGCGGGGATCTTGCCAAACCATCAATCTTTACACGATTTGGAAAGCCGCTCATGTGGCCTTGTTCCTTTCGGATGTGATGCCGTCCCAGACGCAGTTGGCCAATATCGTGATTGCAGATTCTCACATTGGTATGATCCCTTACATGAGTATTGGTTCAGCCTTCAGACGTCTCTATTTGCGAAACTGCATCTTCATTGGCACCTCACCGGCTGGCACGGACTGCTCTCGTTCGGTGCAATGCCGCACTCAAACGCTGACGGATCCCTATATGGAGACCTGCAGTTCGATGTACCAGGGGGCTGGTTTCCGTCGCGTGGGGTTTGCGACACCAATCCAGACGGTGAACAAAAAGACTTGCTGGACCACAAAACCGGCATATGAATGTCGCTTGCTGTCGCCAGCGATGCCACTCTTGAATGATTGCCATCAGCCATGGGAGAAGGACATCCACATGCAGAAGGGATTAGGTTGGACGTTCTTCGAAGATACCACTTTCGCCTATTTCAAGTCCTCGGATTGTGGCATGACGGATCGGGCGCTTGCACCCAACATGTGGGGTGCAGAGGTCAACTTTCCTGCCACTTTCACACGGACTACCTGGCACGAGACCGATATGAACGCGCGGTACGAGCTGAGCACTGAATGGTTAGATGATTCCTATGGTGGTCGTGCTTCGCCGTGCAAGAGTACTGGTGGTGGCTGCATGGGCTTGGATCAGTTGCTTTTCCAAGACACCGATGGAACTCTGACAGGCATGGAAGCATCTCCCATGGCCGTGGTGCTGCCTTTGACGCCGCGCACGGAGATCGTGTGGGCACCATTATGCAATACCACTGTGAACGGCGTGGCGATGGGAGCGCAGGTGTGCCCCAACATGGTGGTGGATTTGTTGGAAATGAACAACTTGGACCGTGGTGCCAAAGACATCAAGTTCGGACCGTTGGTCATGACGCCGGATGTGCCAGAGGATAATGGTTTCGAGGGAGGCGTCCTTAGCAGTGTTGGACCCTTCTATGCGTCCTGCCCCTGCGGTTGGGACTTCTCCTTTTATCACGTCCTCATCAAGCCGAACACGACCTACTACACAGAAGTCATGTCTCTCCCAGAGAACTTCAGGCTGCGTTACTGGTCTCCTCGCCCTGATGACAAAGTCTTGTTGGAGATCTTCTATCCAGACAGTCGTGGTGTGAACGTCTTTGTGGGTGGTGAGAAAGAACCTCAGATGCTTCTGCGTTTGGGACGCAAACCCACCTACGCAGATCCGCATGGTTCTCACGTGGTGGATGCGCAAGCCCTACGTCTCTACATTGTCCTTTGGGGTTCTGTGGAGGGTTTCAATGCGCGCAAAGATCTGGTGGTTCGACGCACGCCCACGGTGAAGCTGAAGATGAATATCGAGATCAGTATCACGGAGTTCAACGCTGATCAGTTCCAAACCAACTTGGCGATCTTGTTGGGCATCCCACCCGAGCGTATCGTGGTGGCTGCAGTCTCTGCTCGGCGGCGCTTGGCTTTGTTGGATGCCTTTGAAGAATCTGACGGTGGAGATAATATCGATATGTTGACTGGAATGCCATGCCTTCCAGGAGAGCTTTGTCAGACACCACGTCGACGTTTGGTGGTGAATTCCCAGACCGCCTTGGATGTCTCCATCTCGCCCTCGACCGATGCGGCAGCAGCTGCCTCGGGAGGTGATTCAGCAAGCACAGGTGCAGATGCCTTGAATGCCCAGACCAATGAGCTGACGGAGGTCTCCAATACCATGGCTGGCTTATCCACAAGTCCGGAGTTGGCAGCTGCTGTGGGTGCAGAAGTGAGTGTCTCGGATATCCAACCACCTGCCACCGTGGATGAGGGCTCCAATGAAGCAGTGCCATCTGCAAGTGAGACGGCAGAAGTTCAGGTAGTGGACATCACTGCTGTGGCCAGCACGAGTGCTAGCGCAGAGGTGTCGGCAGAGGCTCCTTGTTTGACGGCCTTTGGCGTGACGGTGACGGTGGGTACCACTACTGGCATCGTGTACTTGACGTCTGATCTCGCCAATGCTGCCACGACCACATCGGATTGCAATGGCGTGGATAGTGGATATCAGGGCTCCATTACCTTGTCGTGCAGTGCAGGCACCTTGAAGGCGAATGCAGCCAGTTGTACGCCAAAAAGCTGCACCACTTCTGACAGCGTCAGCGTCACGATCGGAAGCACCACCTCCTCCATCTCGCCAACATCGGATTTGGCCTCGGGCATTGTGGCCACCAAGGCCTGTGCTGATGTTGACAGCAGCTACACTGGAAACTTTGAACTTTACTGCAATGGGGGTGTCCTCACCTATGATGTGACGTCCTGTAGTCCAGGTTGCGCCACCTCTGACAGCATCACTCTGACCGTTGCTGGCAGCACTTCCTCTTGGAGTCCTTCAGCAACCATGACATCGGGACAATCTGAAACCACATCAAGACTTGCGAGCCGATCAACAGCGGCTACACGGGCACCATTTCGATTAGTTGCTTCTTCGGTGTGCTTTCGGCCAACCCAGCTGGATGTGTTGCCAAACCCTGCGCTGCGGGCAGCACTATATCGGTCACATTGGATGGAGTAACCAATACCCTGACCACAGGCAGTGAGATCAGGTCAGGCTTCACCACTTCGGCCAGTTGTACCGATGTGAATAACGCTTGGGGCAATGACTTAACCTTGCGATGTACCATGGGAGCTTTGAGCGCTGATACTTCCACATGTCAGAAAGCTTGTGCCAGCAGTGATTCCGTGGACTTGACCTTGGGCAATTCCACCACTTCGATCTCTCCAAGCAACACCATTGCCAGCGGTTCAGCAGAGTACAACAAGCCCTGCTCTGACATCAATTCTGGTTTTACAGGCACCTACACCTTGTCCTGTAGCACCGGAACCCTGAGCGGTGATTTGCTGCTGTGTGCTGAAAGTGGATGTACTGCCGCGCAAACTGTTTTGGCATCTTGGACAAATTTACCCAGTTTCATGAGCTTCCTTGGAACTTGGTCACGGTGGGTGGCACCAGCACTACTGTGGCTGCCGGAGAAGCTTTGGATCATGGAAGCTCAACCACATCCCTTTGTGAGACCGTGAACTCAGTGTACACTGGAACCTTGCAAATCAACTGTGAGTATGGTGCCGTCTCCCTGGCTACTAGTAGTTGCGAGATCACCCCTTGTGAACCTTGGCACTTCGTGGCGGCCACCTTGCATGGCACCTCTGGTTTGCTGTATCCACGTGCTACCATTGCAAGTGGTGCTTCAGGTGTTGGTGAATGTGGCGATGTCAATGTGGAGTACAGTGGTGACTTTACGATGTCTTGTGTGAATGGACAGTTACAGGCTGATAGTGGAGACGCCTGCAAACGAACCTGTTCGACCACTTCAGTAACACAGTTGACTTTGGATGGCTTCACCTATGATGTCTCGCCTGCGAATCGCGTTGCTCACCTTGGTACTGGTGTGCAGGCCTGTGGCAATGTGCGCTACGGCTATGGTGGCGAGGTGCAATTAGCATGTAACGACGGTACGTTGTCGGTGACAAGCCACGCATGTATTCCAGAACCTTGTCCATTGGGTCTATTAATTCAGACCACCATCTATGGAAGGCAAGGTATTGGAGCTGCAATCACGAATGCTTCGCATTTGGGTGTTGTACAAGTGGAATGCAACAGCATCAATCCAGAAACCGTTGGAATATTTGAAGCCACCTGTATTGCCAAGAGCTTGTTCTTAGTCAATGAGACGGCGTGCTCACGGTCATGTACTTCAGATTCTGTGGTGGATTATCAGTTGGATGGCTACACATACTCTGTGGCGCCAGTGGGCATGATTGTGCACAACACTACTGCGACACAGAATTGCAGTGACTTTTCTTCTGGATACAGCGGCACCATTGACGTGAAATGTATGGACAATGTTTCCACGGTGGTGAGTCATGCCTGCGTGGCAAATCCATGTCCTGATCCTCGTACCAACGAAGCTACGACAGTGGAGGCCAACAGTCAATACACACAAGCTTGCTCTACCATCAGTGATCTTCTGGTGGGCGACGTCACATACTCCTGCATTGGTGGACAAATTCGTACCAACACTTCGGCATGTAATGCTCCTTGCAACGAGACCACGGATGCAACCGTGCATGGTGCTGCCGTGAACGTGGCCTGTTCGGGCTTCTTGGGCAGTGCCTATGATGGTCAAGTCGTCATGACGTGCAATGATGGAACTTACAATGCTAACTCGACAGCCTGCACTCGTGCATGCTTGGTGGGTGAGTTCGACACTGTGGTGGTCAATGGCAACAGTCATTCCGATGCCACCGTCACAGAGCGGTTGTCTTCTGGCAACTCTGAGACTTTGCAGTGCAATACGTTGGACAGTGACTACCATGGCACCTTTGATTTGACTTGTACCAACGGCGTGTTGAGCGACACCTCAAGCTGCCATGAGATGTGTGTCACCACCGACAGTATCACTGCCACGATTTTGGGTACAAGCTATACATTACAACCTGTGGCCAACATCAACCATGGTGAAGTTGGAAACGTGCCATGTGCAAATCATATCACAGGCTACACCGGGAACATTGCCTTGTCCTGCACAGAGGGAGTTTTACAGGCCACTCCTGCATGTGAAGCACCATGTGCTTCTGGCAATACTCTCGCAGTGACTTTTGGCGGTGCTTCCCACACGGTCACATTGACCAGTCAGATTCTGAGCGGCAGCACTGGCACCGAAAGTTGCTCTGCTGCGGACAATGGCTTTACTGGAAACTTGGTGATGTCATGTAGCGATGGCACCC
>Ga0099821_1062373_pt1 | contig 11299 bp, 3 predicted proteins | sample SidTnscriptome_3_FD_81135 | JGI IMG/M metagenome (GOLD analysis project Ga0099821, IMG submission 81135) | Coral microbial communities from Puerto Morelos, Mexico - Siderastrea T C metatranscriptome (Eukaryote Community Metatranscriptome) | ecosystem: Host-associated > Invertebrates > Cnidaria >... | reverse complement strand
CGGACATGATTTGTTCAAAGGTATTGTGTTTCCCCAGCAAATTATGCGATATTTCCACGCTATAATGCAGCACTAAAAATGCAGCAATATTTCCACAACAATGTTTCTTTGTTTGCACAAGCCTAAAGCTAATGTTTCTATTGTTGTGAACGGTGAAACAGGACCACAAAGAATATACTGAACAAAAGGATGTACTATTGAATCTCACTGAAGATAGATTTGCACTGTAGTTTAAACCAGCGATGAAATGCAAAAATGGGGGTCATCGTGTTCGTTTCCGAGATAAAGTGTGTGAAACGAAATTTTCTGTACAATCCTTTCTCGCCGCGCGCGTTCGATACATGCCGTAGCATGTGCCACTGCAACATGAATTGTGTACCACATAAGCAATTAATTAGGGCAAGCGTCTTAAATGTTGACCCCATGTCAACCCGAATAAATTCTCTTAACTAAAACGGTCCTTACCATAGAGTACATTTGAGCGGTTTTATTTTCTTTAGGAAAAGTGAACACAACAATTTAGTTTTGATGAAATGATATCAAAGCGATTACGTTAGACAGTTTACATTTCTTGTAAACAGTTTGGCAATGCACTTACTGGTAATAAATCAACCTCCTCAATCCCTCTTATCAGTTTTGTTTTGTCGCTGAAAAGAAAGCTGACAAATTGGGCAGATCCTCAAAACAAGATTGACTGAGTGTTTTCATTTGGGGAGAAGGAGAAACGGCATTTTGCGTTCGTCTCAACTAGTTTGTAGATTGTAAGTCCTTTATCTTACGGCTCGTTGTAGTAAAGCAACGTTTGATGCGGACAAACTTCTTTAGGCCAGTATCAACTATTAGCTCAAACTTGATTTCTGAGCTCGAAAATAATACTTTAAAAAATAAGCCGATTATCATGTCAGACCACCTTGACTTGACTTGAAAAGGCAAATACTTTATTAGCTGTATATTGTTGCAATTCGGGACAAGCCTGGCACTGTGCCCTATCCAACGTTCCACCAAAAAATAAAGCATTCTACTATTTATATCTCTCTCGACTTTTAGCTATGATGATCTAAATAAATAAAACTATTCATGCCGTTGCTTCAACTCAACGGAGAAAAAAAATGAAATGTCCTTACCTAAAAACATACACTAGTTTTAAAACACGTGAATTTCAGCTGTTTCCGGCGACTTGAACGAAACAGAAATAGAAAAAACTAATTTTAATAGTTATCTTATAGCACGCACCTGTATGAACGTATGACATTTTGTTTTGAACGCTAGTCAGTTAACCCTTAAACTCAACGTTTCGAGGTTCAAGGTTTCGATTAAAAATCCCAAATTTCGCTTGAGAAGCAACTTCTTGTGATCATAAAACTATTTAACTCAATCGAGGTAAAATAGGTATAGGCGTTAATATAATCTGAGTATTACTTGGTTAATTGAATAAATAAATATCATGTTTTTTCATCCCTTCTGTAGCAAACTACAAATTGACAATCCAGATGGTTTCTGCTGTCAGAAACATCTGGGGACTAAATGTAACTATATACGTCACATGTGAGAGGAAAGATCTCTTTAGATTATCGACCAGGCTCCAGTTGTTCAAAAGTTGGACAACAGGGGCCAGTTAATTAGGATTTAACGAAATGGGATGGGTTCCTGCTAAAAAAAGAGCTAGTAAACAAAGAAATTACCAAGCAAGCTGATTGATAATAACTGCGAAAATGTAAAAATATTATCTATAAAATTTAGTTTATACCCGTTAACGTTTTATAAATATTCAAATCAAAATGAAGAAACTCGTTAATAAAACAACTGAAATAAAGCTAAAGGCTAGCCCGAGCGATGAATTTCATGGCATCTGAACTAGGAACCCTCAATAGACATCACGCTTCTAAAAAAACAAGACTCTAGTAAAAATCTATTACAACTATTAAACTGAGTAAAAATCTATTAGACCTATTACAACTATTAAACTGAGTAAAATTCTATTACAACTATTAAACTGAGTAAAAATCTATTACAACTATAGCTGAGTTTGCACCCGTTTTATAAATCACCAAATCAAAATATAGATTAGCAAAACAATAGAAACAAAGCTTAAGCCTGAGCGATGAATTTTCATGGCATCTGAACGAAGGACCATAAATAGACATCACGCTACTAAAAAATTCTAAATTGAAACCAGCTTTTAAACCCAGAAAAAAAAATCAACGGCAACAATGTGTACAATCTTAGAGCCTAACAAAAACATAAATACACATCATATCTGTATTCAGGTAATAAACTTCGAACTCAGTGTATAATTCAGGTTTGTTCCTTTTGAAAATCACCAGATCAAAGTAATGACTATGAAGAGAAAATCTGACACTAAAAGTTGTGAGTCAAAGCCGGAGGCAAGTTTGTAACCTAATTCTTAATGAATATTACACCTACAAGCAACTTTCAACTGATATCGACTCAATGCCAAAACTTGCTGTAATTTGACCTCGAAAAAGTGAAATATTTTGTCTACATTTGTATGAACTGCTTCGTAGGCAATACAAATAAGTATTGATGATGCTGAAAATTGCTTCAAGTTGAGATAAATGGAAACTACAACTCCCTATGTCCAAACGTAATTGCGCGATTTAGAATTTTCCTTTAATTTTCCAAGCAATGAAACGTTCTCAAAACATCCTAGGCTATAACTACAAGCAAACGAAAGACAAATCCAACACAGTGCAAACTAGCAAAACTGTTAGAAAAGACCATGAGGCTAAGTGGTTATCATGTAGGGCCCGCGAAAAGTTACCGCGTAATAATACACGTTTATGTCAACTCACAACTTCGTCGCAAGGAAATGAAATTTGGGAATGTTAAACAAATTGATGGAAAAGAATTGAAACTGTTACGTTTTTTGTAAGTGTACTTATTCAAAGACCATCTGTGACCATCTCAACTAAGCAGCGAAACCAAAAACTAGCCAATTCTTTTTATTACGAATGGTCGCGCTTTAGGGTTTGTATCCAGTGATTTTAAACTCCTAAACGCCTTGTACAGGTTATATGATAAACACTGTTAACAACTTTTGAATAGCGTTCGTTTGAATGGGCGCTCTCTTAAAAGAGGGGAGGGGAGGTTGAAACAAACCATTCAACTTTACTCCCACAAAGAACTCAAAAATCTTCTTTACGTCTTCGCAAACACTTTTGGACTTTGTCCTGATACGAATAAAGTAAAGATGACTACTCGCCTGACGGGAAATTCCTAAAACTATGTATCGATCAAAATGTTTCAGAATTTATTTTTTCAAAGACGTTTTAGTTTCCCCCAAAGTACATCAAGGCAATATTTCCATATCAGTGCATGTTTCTTCGATTGCGCAAGTGGAGGCTAAAGCTAATGTTTTTTATTGTTTTGTAAAAAGTTTAGGTCAGGACCACTAAAACAGTGTACTCAAAAATAGTTTCTTTTGAACAGCGACAGTTTGGAATCTCACATACAGACTTACAGTAGTCTTCCTTTATCTCGAACGTACACAGAAGGGAAACCAAAAATTTCTCGAGATGGAAGGATTTTTAGACATCCAATAGCAAATAAGCGAGCAACATCAGCCCTAAGGAAACGACTTACATTTCAAGATAAAGGGATCTGCTCTAACTACGTTTAAGTTAATCGATGATGACTTAAAATTGTTTAAACAGTCAAAGACAATTATATACATCATCGTCTTTTTAGTTCATTGGCCTCCTTTAGGTCATCTAACTAAAAACTGCGCAGGAAAGGCGTTTAAATTACCGCGCAAGTAACCTTTAAAGAGTTTAGTCCAAAATGGGGAATCTCTTTACGCGGGTTATTTAATTTCGTAATTTAGCTGTAAATCGGGGTCTTAAATAAGACTACGTAGTCCTCAGCTGGAGTTATTCTTGCTCTTCATCACCACCGCAAAATTACCCCTTTATAATTATTCCAAAATAAAGTAACTTCATGGTCATATTAGTTAACTCACATGTAACTCCACTTAAGGAGATTACTCTATATATCTATAGCTGAATTTATTCGATAGTATTAGGGCGTAAGATCACCTATTGTCGTGTGTTGAATGCATGTAAAAATCTTACTGCGCCTTAATTTCAATTCAACTTTTTAAGGGGTAAGGTTGGTAACCATTCAAAATCAGTCCACTCATTACCTTAATCTACCTAACCCGAATCGAACTCATAAACGAATGTGAAATGGGACAGACATCTTACAACACCATGGCCAGGGAATAAATTTCCCTAATCGTTTCGGTGAAAAAACAGACGTTGGTGCCAACACACATGTATCAGTTCTACAGGACAGTATGCGGCTTCTTATCATTGATTGGGATCCGAAGTTTAAAGTTGATTTCTAAACTTGAAAATAATAGTTTAAAAAATAAGCCGATTACTACATGTCACACCACCTTGACTTGAAAAGGCAAGTACTTTTGTTAGCTACTATATTGTTGCAAATTCGGGACAACTCTGGCACTGTGCCCAATTCAACGTTTGATCGCAAAGAAAGCTTTCTTCGATTAAGATAACTCTCCCGACTTTTGTCTGTGTTGATCTGCACAAATAAAGCAATTTATCTGTTTTCGTCAGTTTAACTAGTAATTTCGTAACGCGTGAAATTTCCTCAGCCACAAAAAGGAGTTTCTACGCTTTCGGTTGTTTCCAGCGACCTGAACAAAACAGAAAGATGAAAGTTCAATGGTTACGTTATTATGCACGCAGCCAAAAACGTGTGACCGTTTATTCAAATTAAACCTTTCACTCCCAAGTGTGCCTAAAATCAACATTTGAGACAAATCCCAAATTTCATTTTGTAAAATACTACAATATTAAGAGTACCTTGTGAAAGTACTGGTAAAGAGGTTTCATTTGAATGGTAACACTATAGGATTTCATCCACAGACTCACAAAATAGAACCACCTTAATGGCTCCATACCTGACTCTGGGAGTGAAAGGGTCAACCCTTAACGTCACAGCTCCACAGCCCTAGATGAAACTACTTTACCGAAAAAAGCTACATCTGTTAATTGCCCGATTAAAGGAGGAACAACCTTTCAAAAGAGAAAAAATAAAAGGTAATGGACAAAAGCCGGAGTCTAGTTTACCATACTTTGGGACAATTTACAAAAAGGCAAATTGACTTCAAACAGATGTTTATCGACATTATGAAAGTTAATTCTTTCGATAAAAGGATTGATAGCTTCATAAGATTGTCTAACTTATTTTCTTCAAGGTGAGATTTATGAAAAGTTAAATAGTTTGTGTCCAAAATAGTTTGTGTAAAACACTGAGTTCGTGTTTGTGTTAAATCTCGGTCTAAAACTTTCTTAACCGAAAGACGAAAATTTTCAGAATGTTTTTCTTTTATGTCTTTTGTAAGGGAGTATTTCAAGCGGCTACCTCCGACTTCTGCAGCAATGCAGTGTACGCAGACAGTTCAGTTTATCCAGTTTTAACATACAAGAATAGATGTTTTCATTTACTAACGTGATAGCATTGGGGCTTATCGTATCTTACGCTATTGAGCTTCGAGAGAAACTGCTCTCAACAAATTATAAACAACGAAAAGTGTCGTTGTTTAGCAAACATGGACATTTGACTTTAAATGTACTAAAAAAAGCATACACAACGAAACGAACCGATAACGTTTTTGGTTCGATACGGTTCTAAGTTTCAAGTATGTGCATGCAACCCTTAGTGTCACGAGTCCAAATAAAACAAAGAGAATATAGTTCTTCCTGTGGGTCTCTTCGTTTTCGGTAGATTTAACATGAAATAAGGACTTTGGTTCAGTTTTGATCCAACGCAGTTGTGGTAGTAGTAAATTGGAAACAAGAAAGACAGTCAAATAGCAGCAGGAATCGTTAAAAGGGCTGCTTTAAAGACACGCCAATTTAGAGATGTAGGGCATCGAGAAATCCTTTCGTTTTATTCGGTGCGAGTTATGTTTGATTTGCTTTTCAAACAATCACGCCTCTAACCTTATCTGAAAGCTAACCGTTAAAATTGTGTACTAAAAAGCGTACCCTGAATACTAATCTATTAAACATTAAAACAGTAGTTATTCTTCAGAAGTTATTCTTTCGAAACTCGAAACGCAACCGTTGAATAAACTCGAACTCGCCTGAACGTGTAAATTCCTTGGTCCCACAGGCCAAAGTCCAATTTCAGGAGCACCCAACGAAAAAGTCAAGCAAAAACACTTAAATTTCCATGGATGATAGTGTTTTCTGTATATGCTAATACAGCCTGTCTATTCAGATTCTTTACCTGAAAATTTGAGTAGCAGAAACTTTTCGGGAGCCGAATCTTATTTTAGTCCCAATATCCAGAGCTGCTTACATTACACTCTAAACGGTATATTTGTCCCACAGAAAACAAAACAAATTAATTCTACCCTTGTTAGGAGAGTCTGAGGTAGCATTTAGCCAAAGAAAACTCTAGGTCTTTGTCAAATAAAACACAAATTTTAGAGGCAGCTTTTAGGCCTTCAGAACAGTTACTCTACCGAAAAGAACTGTCGGGTGTCCCTGCGCTTTTTAGATCACTTAAACTGAATAATTCGTCTGCCAGTGTATGTACTTTCTCTCTCAGTTTACGTTTATCTTAAAGGTTTCGCCGAGAAGAGTTCCACTGCTTCATTGCTCAGCTGAAGAACTGCATAAAATCAAGTTGTTCCCAAAAGCCAACAGCGTATACATCTATATGCTCAAGGTTGTTTCCCACCTTGTTAGTGTGAACAAAGTGCACAATGTTGTGGGTTGTTAATGCAGTTTTTTTCAGTAACTTTAAATAACGTAACTTTTTTAGCTTAAGGATAAAATCCTGAAATGTAGTTATCCACAGGAACGCCACCGGCAGATTGAACTTTGCTCTTCTGGCGCTGTGTTCAAACATTAAAGTCTGTGAACGATATCCCTCAAGTATCAAGAATCATTCAGAAATAATCTTCCCTTCAAATGTGGAATTCAACGGACCTTTTGAATTTGCACTTTGTATATGCTCCGAATTACATGACAGTGGTATGAGCGAGACAAATTAACACATATGTTTTTTTGCAGGCGCAAGTTTGCGACGCTGAAAGCACTTGTGCTGACCTAGCCTGTGACCACACAAATTCAAATATTTCATTGCAAGGATTATCTTACGGAAAGAAATTAAGCATTGGTCATAAATAATGTTGCTTATACACTAGGACTAACTGCAGACTTCTTTTCATTCGTACTTTGTTGAAAATGATCAAAATTCATGTTAAGTCGGGAACATCAGCATTATTATTATTTAACTGGAGAACACGAAGGATCAAATTAATAAATGTTTGCTGTGGTTAACCCGATTAAAGAAACGCCCTATAAATAAAAACTCCGTCTTTGATTTCAACATGTGCAAAGGAGGTATTTAAGTTATAAGATTAGACTGTTTCGGCGGTACATAAACAATCGAAGATTTCTCTGCTAAAAAGGTTTGATCAGTATCATTGAAGTGATTTCACGGCTTGTTCGAAAAGCAAAGGTGATTAAGTTATGTGTGACTCACAAAAATTTCCTTCAATTGGCATCGAGAAAAAGAAATGGACAAGAACAGCTCAAAAGAGAAAAGTATAATACTCCTAGGGAAGACTATACTCCTGTGCGTTTAGTTTGAAAGTTGATCAGCAAATTGTTTCACGTTTCCACAGCAACGAAGAAGCAAATAAAATCATTCCACAAACACAGCTGTCGTTGTCAAGTCCTTAGTCAGGGAGAATTCGTTTTTAAAATATGTTTGCGATAACACATATACTTAACTGAGAAAATTGGGAAATCGCTAGGAGTGCCTGTTGTCTTATAGTTATGAGACAACACCAAGAGATTTGTTGACGAAAAAAACGTTTCCGTTCAAAAAGCATTTAATCGGAAAAGAGGGTAAACTCCGGGATTTATTCACGGCAAAGACTGGATGGATTATGCCTTTCGTTGCTTAATTCACTTTCCGCATTTGAATGGCCACACTTTAGACAATTTTCCTACATACTTAAAATTTAGAGCACCTATGTAAAGCATAGTATAAGTTCTTACAGAACAGCAGGAAAGTACTCTTCGACAGCTTTTATGTAAAGGTCTTACTTTAGGATTTCTTCCACGACTCAAAAGTAAAGCCATTTTGTGCAATGCATAATAAACACTATCACCAGAAAGTACCGCTTAATGGCTTTCACTTGAATGGGGCCACACAAGAAAACTGCATTTTAGGAGTCAAAATTGAAAGCAACCTATCACAGCACATCAAACTACTGCTCAACATTTGAAAGGTCCGACACTCGAGGATTTCGTTCACAAACTCGAAAGTTAGAACCTCAATGCATAGTTATAATGAACTTCACCGCAGGAACCGGTACTGCTCAACGACTTTCAAATTTCAAGGTCAAACATAAGGATTTCATTTACAGTTTCAAAAGGTAGAACCACCTTGTACAGAGTAATAAATAGCACCACAAGAAAGTGTTACTTTATTTACCTGCAACAACCTGTTATAGACTTAAAAGCCGTATACGTAATTTAAGACGATCACAACATCGGTTAAGCATAAACATTCCGATTTCTTTGTTGTTAATTGTTGTTTTCGAAGTTTCTTTTCTGTTACATAGGAGTGTATATAATCTCAATTAGGAACGGCTAAGCAGCTAGGCCCTTGAAATGGCAGATTAAATTGGGGGATTACTTGCGTTAAAGCGCCTCGCCGTCTACTGTAAATAGTTATGTTTTCATACCCAATATTAAAGTATACACGCGAAGCAAATAAGCGACCAAAACGCGTTTTCTACACAGTGATTTCATAGCTGTGAGTTCTCAAGCTTATTTCATCGAACCCAGCAAGCTACTGAACCCTAGAGAAAAAGCAAAAGGCCAAAAAACAGCTAGAAAAATTGAGTTTGGAGCATTGCCATCCGGAAAAGTTTTTACACAATCTGTACATAGTCACTGAATGAGATTATTAACTGTACTAACTGCAGGCCATGTTTTCATACGAGTCTGGATGAACCACAAGTCAATAACAGTCGAATGCGTTTACATCTGTAATAGCAAAAAGGCAGGGAACACTTTCTTGCAAAATCATTCATTGTTTTCAAGGAATTGATAAGTCTTTTTATGTCTTAGCCATGAATAGAAGATATGTTACAATTTTTTAAGCTGAAACGAAGAAAGCTGAACAAACAGAAATTCGTGACTAGGTGTTGACAATCAAATAAATATCGCTTAAGCTCCTTCGGTGCAAATTCGGTTAATACAAAAGGCCATCATGGATTTACATCGATGGAGTGCCGAAATCTTTGCCGAGTTCCGGAATCTATAGCCAGAAAAATTCGTTTTAACAGGTTGAAAAACATGCTCTCAGCAAACGTTTCTTCATAATGGTATATCAATTACTTTCAAAGTTGCTACGAACTAGTGATATAAACAGAACTGACGAACATTTTAATTATAGACTTCCAAAAAAATACAGGAAGATATTGATGACAAAAATCACTTTACAAATGTAACTAATTGTTGTTTATTTTCCGATATAAATAAGTTTTTCCCGAAATGACTGTTTTTCATTTTCCCCTATTTGAAACGGGCTCAAAAATTAGAAAGGAAACAAAATTCCCCGACTTTTTCTTCGCATTTGATTCATGCGATCAAAGAACTTCGATGAATACGTATCTTTCGACTAAAGAAAAAAATTTCTTCCGTGGAAATTTTACAGTGTGTTATTTTTATTTACAACATGAAAATGTATGGCTGGGCAGATTCTCATGAAACATACACAGCCGCGAAGAGCTTTGGAGACAGCACGTTGTTCTACTAGCGCTAAACTTTTTTCTTTAAACGTTCAAATATTGATGATGCAATAATCATAGGAAATTATTTCTATACATTTAGAGCTGTAAAAGATCTAAACTATAACTTTAACCTTTCTAAATAAATAGAAAAGCCGTGGGGAAAACGAGGACTTCATTTAAACTCCATAGTAAATATGATTGGCTTTCAGAACATGAGTTCGATAAAATAAAATATTTGAAGTTCTTCCGATTGAATTGAGTATAATTTTCTACCATGTTTTGTTCTCAACAAAGCTATAAAACTTCGCTTTCACAGAACATGTTTGTTCAAATAAGATCTGCTGGAGCAAAACGATTTCAATGTTAAGGCTTTCTAATAAAATAGGTCCGCATTGTGTTACTTCTGTGAATATGCCAACGTGGCCCATTCGTCTGCACTTGATAATATTATTATGAAGAGATTGTACACCGTAAATACGAGATTAATATTTCAATCACATGTGTGATTCATCGCAAAACTAATGCACACTTGAATTGTAGTGATTAAAACCTCTATCCCGGGCATAAAAGTCGCAAACAGGGTTGGTTTATGTAGCGACAAAGGGCAAATTCTTTAACATTTCAGTTCACAATTCCACAGTTCAAAAGGCACAGCGAGGGACGGATAAACATAAACATTCGGTATCGTAAATGTAGTTGTCACTTCTTAGAAGTAAAAAATGATATTTGAATGTGTTTGCAATAATAGAGTTGTATCTAAAGGAAAATTGGGAAATCGCGAGGAGTGTCCGGTCTTCGCAGTTACCGTTCAATAACAGGTCAACAAGACAACAGCAAAAATTTGCTGACGAAGTAAATATTTTCGCTCAAAAAGCAACCCGTTAAAAACAAGGTTAAACTACGGAATTTTTCACTGCAAAGACTAGAAGAATGATGTATTTTAAGCCCTATGAAGTAGCAAATTTTGTCCATTGTTTCGATACGAAACGGGCAAGTTATAACTTGTCTCATCGATCGAAGTTGGAGGCATTACAAACAGTTAAGTGTGCTTACACGAAAAGCTCGATTTCCGTTACAAAACCACAGGAAAAACAACCTACAGATTAACATCAGAAAATGCTTTTAAAATCCTGACGATTATATACAAAAGTGAGGCTATTATGTGTTTCAGTTTGGCCATTAGCGGGAGAAAAACAAGCTAGGAATATCGGTGACGGGAAATTGCATTCTCTCCTCGTGCGGTGGCATGTTGTGCCGTTTCGATTTCGCGGGAGAAAACATTTTGCATATTGATCGGCAGCTATTCATTTCCCAGGCAAAACAAAAACGTTGTACGTATATTTTTTTGACAATAAACCACTCGGTACTTACCAAAGAGTTCATCTTTGCTTCCATGGCTAATGAACTAATGCCTAACGAACTTCAATGAATCCAGATTTTGTTCGGCCGGCCCGCTGCATCGAACATGCGACGGTTGATTGGTCAAAT
>Ga0099821_1143227_pt1 | contig 11529 bp, 7 predicted proteins | sample SidTnscriptome_3_FD_81135 | JGI IMG/M metagenome (GOLD analysis project Ga0099821, IMG submission 81135) | Coral microbial communities from Puerto Morelos, Mexico - Siderastrea T C metatranscriptome (Eukaryote Community Metatranscriptome) | ecosystem: Host-associated > Invertebrates > Cnidaria >... | reverse complement strand
GTCTGGGACAAGGTGTGGGGATTTGCAAGGAACCTCATTTCAAATAAGGACAGATTATTCTCCTGACCCTGGGGAAGTTGTTAACCTACCAAAGTCCTCCAATGCTTCCACGTGGGGTTTCCCTAAGAGAGACTCCAAGACTACTCAGAACTAACTCTTCTAGAACATTATTTGAAGAGGACACATGAACTCCAGAACACGTCTTCTTGAGAGAGAGAATACCCAAAGAACTTTAATTTATTCAAACAACCCTCTAACAAGTTACTTTTGAAGACAGAAATCAAGCCCTTCGACCAAAACATAAACAAAACAAGAAAATCTTGCCTTTTGCAACGCAATATAACCCAGCAGTGCCTACATTAAACCAATACTCACGAACAGCTGGCATTTTATAAAAAAATTTTTACAAAAATTGCCCAGTCCCCCACCCCATGGGGATGCGATTTCCCTCAAATTCTCTTCATGTCGCCACTAATTTTCACCTTTTCCCGGGGTGGGGGAAGGTGGGCGTTTAAATTGACTCCTGCATAAATAAATAAATAAATAAATAATAATGTTTAATGTTAACCACATTTTCGCAACGAATTACAATGTGTTTACATGTTATATTATATAAACAAAAATTACAAAAGCTATCTTATTGTGTGAAAGATCAAGATGTTTTTTCCATTAAGCGCCGAACAAACTATTTCAAAATCAGAGGATAATCCTGTTGCATTTTTCCCCCTTGGGGTGACTTCTTACAGTAGTCCAAAATTCATTATACTGTTTAACGAAATTGAAAATTGAATACCTACTTTGTAGTGTCGTTATAAAAATTTTACTTATCTCGATTCGTGACGTTTAGTTTATAATCGTGCTATGACCTAATTGATAACCTTAAAAGGTCATCTCACACGTGTCATTTCCTACTTGTCTGTGAGTCTTAGAGTTGGCGATAATTTTAGCTGTGTTCACGTTTGGGAAATTTCCCTGACCTAGGCCAAAGACCACCATGAATGGTTAACGTTGGGTCGAATTCTGGATCTTACTGATTTATTCCCCAGTTCTGTACAGTTCTAGGTTACGGCTAGTGCTTCATCCTGAAATTATCCAGTGTTTTCGATTATGTCTAAGTGTCATTAGTTTCCGTTTATCCGTTGGTATATTTTGGTGTTCTTATCAAGTGCTCATTGAGATTGCCAAGTTCTTGAGGTTAGGAACCCAAGCATGTCTACAGTGACAGTATATAACTGGTTGCATTAGCGGTTGAAGTTTAGAAGAAGTAGAAGTAGACGTAATAGTAGAAGAAGTAGCTGTCCGTAGTAGCTGACAGTTGAAGTTGACACTAGTCAGTTGACAATATAGCCTGCGTAGCAAACGTTTCCGTAAGGTTTTCGAAAAGTGCATCGAACGTTCGGAAAGCCTTACCGAAACGCTTGCTACGCAGGCTATTGACAATAGGAGCATAGTAGCTGAGAGACTTGTAGACTAAAGATGTGAACTACAGTGGAATAAATTAAAAGAGCTATCCCAGAGTCTTGGACCTCTCTGCATAGCAAGCGAGTGCAGTTCTACTATACTCTTGTATGAAACAGGCGTCCTACTTCAATTCTTCACCATTGTTGAAAACATAGGTCTTAGTCGGACTGCAGTTTGTCGCTTTCTATATTGGTATGCTTGTATGTATGTATTTATGACCCGGGGGGAGTGCCCTGTGAGAGGGGCGGAGATGCCTGTCGGAAACTTTGAATACGCCTAAAAGATGCCATTCTAAAACAGATGGACAAAGCGAGATGACGGGCATCTGCGCGCCTTTCACTTGGGTGTGCCCCCCCCCCCGGTTCTTAGGTTTTTTTTAATTAAACATTTTTATTCCATTGAGAAAGGACACCTTTACAGTACCTAACATTCTATACATTATATATTAACATACAAGCATTTTTACTACACTACATTGTATACATAACATTATACATACGTTTACACCACATTAAAGTCTATACATTATATATTACACATACAAGCATTTTTGCTACTCTACATTCTATACATTACATTACATAACACGTTACATATTACACTACTTTACTTTTACATATGGCACATACATGCATGTTGTGCTACACTCTCAGACACAAAGATTGCAAAATTACTTTCCAGCAGTATGAGAACAAAAAAGAAACAGGTCATGTGTGTCGCAAGGCGTTAATGGAAGGCTTCCACTTACCATTCATGACCATTGTGGGTTTTCAGTCTGTTGTCCCTTGTGGCAATTGAACGTTCAACGGATTCCATGTAATTCAATTTGATAATGACATAAGACAATGACGGAAGAGAATTCTTAAGGCTATTATGATAAATTATCTGTTTTCTGACATTGATGATATGATTTAAGGTCGTTCGCGTGAAAAACTTCTACAACACAGATTTTTTTCATACTTTGGTTACAGTCAGGTAATGAGTTACCGCGATCCCTGGTAAATATTGTATTAGACTGAAAGCCTTGAGCAAGTAGCTCACCGCCTGGGAGATACTTGGTTTTGGACAGGAGCGAAACTATTTCTGCTTCCGCGCTGAATACTTGTACACTTAGCGCCAAAATGTGCTCTTCTCTATGGATTGTAAAGTCAATTCAAATGTAATTTATTTTGTCCGATCGTAAGTTCCCAGTAATTTATTTCTGGCTTATTTAAGCATGCTACAGACGCTGTTCCTCACTACGTTTGCAAACCACGAAGTTCTGCTGGTCAGTGGTTAGGTATTTTAACTTTACGCTCAGGAGTTGACATTGGGTGTGCAAAATGACACTGGGTGTGCAAGTAAACATTAGGTGTGCAATGTCATATTGGATGTGCAACATAGTATTGGGTGCGCAATTCGACATTGAGTGTGCAAGTTGTTATTGGGTGTGCAACGTTAAATAATTACCAAATGAAGAGATGCAGTAATGACATTTGAATGATTAAAAATTGGGGTTTACCTCGGTGTAAGAACCTGACAAGATTTTCTTTGTTTGTTAGCTTTTGTTTTGCTGTACGGTAGTGTTTAAAATGTTTTTGTTTCCTTTGTTTTACGTCATCCGTGAGTTTCACAGGTTCTTACACCGAGGTAAAGCCAAAAATTGGAAGCTCAAATTCAATAATTGACAATGCACACCAGACATCTTTTTTGATAGGAAAACAGCTTGATAGTAGACGTTCCCCAGAAGAGTTGTATCAGGCTCTAGCTTTCGTTCACCCTTCCCGCCTGAATGTTTCACCGAGCGAAACGAAAATAGAGCCTGATCGCAGGTTAATAACGTAACCGCCATGTTTACCTCTCCACGGCAACCGCTGACCATCCTTTGAGTAGGGCTGGCTCACTGGCTGGGATTATATTTACATTTTTCATACAGTTGACTCCCGATAACTCGAACCTTCAAGGGAAATCAAAAAAGGTTCGAGTTAACGGGGGATGAGATTCCTGCTGACACCACTTATCACATGTATTCTCACAGGAAGAACTGACATATTTTCTGTACCAAAACACCAGGAAACTAAAGAAATTGACACAAAGAACAATTTAATAGACACTTAAAACTACCATGCTGCTCAATTCTTTCGAAAATTGTTTCAAAATAAATTCAGTGTGATGGAGTATGTTTTCTCATTATACTTTGACAAACGAGGTTCGAGTTATCGAGGGTGAATTTATGAAGAAAATGAGGTGAAGGGAATAGGAATTCTCTTCCAGTTAGCGTAGTTCGAGTTATCGAGGGTTGGAGTTATTGAGGGTAAAATTCAGTTACAGTGAATGTATGAAGCAAAATCCAGGGGATTAGCGCGATCCGAGTTAGAGCAACCTTCGAGTACTGAGGGTTCGCGCGAGTTACCGGGAGTCAACTGAATATTTTTGGCGGTGGCAAGGAGATACCGATATGTTGGGAAGGCGGCGGGCGGGGGGTTAAAATTTAGAATTCGTCGACATCTTACTACCTTAATTTGCAGATAACTCTTTATAGGGAAAAAACTTCAACGACAACAATCCAATAAAATAAAAATTGTTGTACAAAAGGCCTCTTTATTACTTCGTTACTGCACACGTGTCACGTTCTCTTGGTTCACTCACGTGATTTAAGCTCAACATTTGCGAGATATCAGTACTGGTATCACTGTTATATATAATTTCAAAATTCGAAGAGAGTCAATAATCAGAGTAGATATGAGACAACCATGCGTGTTTACCCTTTTCTGCTTTTTTGGCATCTTTTTTTTTTCATGAAAGAAGGCTTGTTTGTTTTTCTCCCGGGGAGGGGACTCCCATATGAAAGTGACGGGGATGCTCGTCGTCTCGCTTGGGGGTATAAATTGCAGATTTTGGTCTCGCTTAGGGTTCACAGGACGGAAAGCCAATATTTCCGGGGGTTTTCTCCATTCGATTCATACACGTGTCAATTGCACAAATTAACTTTGTCAAAATGACTACTGATGGGACTGATCAAACAACGCGAAAAGACGTGTGTTACAATATTTCGACTGGCCAACACCAGTCTTCATAAGGTTTATTAAGGCAAATCACGAATTTACACCAATTGACACCAATTGCGAAACTCAACTTCTCGCCAAAGGACTCACCTTTTGCCCTAACTCCCGACAAATAAACTGGACTGAAGTTAGTGCAGACTTCGACGAGTTCGCCCGACGTATGCGCATAACTGAATTTTTTCACGACCATTCAACTGACAACGAATCTAACCCTTTTTACCCTACAAGTCTTTCGGACACCCCCTATACCGACAGAGACGACGCGCTTAATGCTTTCATTAATGCCGTTAAACATGACCTACTAACTACCAAACTCACATACATCCGGGACAATCTTACCAAAGCTCAACGCCGAGCTTTACATAATCTTAAACGAAGACATGACATTGTCATCAAGTCAGCCGACAAAGGTTCGGCGACTGTGATAATAGACAGAACATGGTACTTAGACGAGTGCTACCGACAACTTAACAATCCTACTTTTTACGAACAACAAGATACTGATTTCACAGACACTATACAAAAAACGAGTTACAGAATACGTCAAACGCATACCTAACAACAAACTTATTGGCAAGAAAAACAAACAGTACCTCTTACATAGAGATCCCAAACCCGGACGCTTTTATATTCTACCTAAGATCCACAAGGTTATCAATCCCGGATGGCCCATAGTCTCCTCCAACAATCACCCTACTGAACGAATTTCACAGTTTGTTGATTTTCACCTCAAATCCTTAGTCTGCACCATACCGTCCTACGTCAAAGTCACTACAGATTTTCTTAACAAACTCGCCGTCTTTAATAGACTTCCTGAAAATACCCTACTTGTCACACTTGATGTCACTCACTGTACACTAGCATCCCACATAACGAAGCAATTGATGCTTGCCATTATTTCCTTCAAAAACGTACTAGTAAACACATCCCTACGGAAACCATTTGCGACCTCATTCGTATAATCCTCACTATGAATAACTTCACATTTAACTCCAAGCACTATCTCCGAAAACACGCGACGGCTATGGGGACTGAGATGGCTCCTTCATACGCTAACTTAGTTCTTGGCAAATTCGAGCACGACGCCCTCATTAACTCACCTTATCAACCGCATATATGGTTAAGATTTATCGACGATATCTTCATGATCTGGACCATTCTCGTCCCCAGAGCTACGCGGCTTCTTTTAAATTACGTCTCTTGTAGCTCTGGTAACGGCCAAAAATTTATTATTTTTGATTGGCTGATTCAAACTGTATGCACAATAGCGTTAAAATTTTTTGGCTTCTACGCATAACGTTTTATTTCCGGTTGAATTAATCAGGGCATTAATTAAAATTGACTTGATCAATTTCCACGCAAAGAATGTGGCTTAGGGGGCAGATTAAGCGACCAAATTTTGCTGTTTGGTGGTTAAGCACGTAAGAATTCAAAGTGTTGGAGATTGTCGCTAAATGCCAGCCTTTCTTTTCTCGCTACGGCATTTTCTACAAAACTACAGCCTGTCCATAATTAAACTTACATGTAACTGTCTCATCAACTTTTGTAATGACCCTCTTGATGTCGATGTTTAAAAACTCGGGTGCCAAATGCTTCTGGAAATTTTCGATGGGGTAAAACGTAATACAATGTAGCTTTAGTGGCGAAACGATAAGTACACAGTTGACATTCTCACACATCAGAAATCACACGAATGTAATAAAATAACTGTACAATTCAGTATAACGCAACTGCAATACCTTTATTCAGGCAAGATACAAATCCAAAACCCGTAAGCAAAATGCAGGGCAATCGTTCTTCTGAACAACTACGGCACGAAAGGCAGCTTTTTGAGTTTGTTCCTTTGAAAGCTCCAGGTTTTCCGCTAATTACAGGAGATTTAGAGGGTCCCGAACAGCTTTTCCATTACTCGATCGATAGGAATTCACTTTTCTTAGCTGTTGTCAGAATTGTCATGCCCAGAGCTCCACGGACGAGAATAGAGCAGGCGCAATAGCACCTTAACGAATTAGACATGCGTTACCGGATGTCGTGAATTTCACGACATCCGGTAATGGTTGATACCAGAGCCCTACGATCCCACTGCTGACAGAACAGATCGTAGGCTCTGGGAACGAGAATGGATCTGGACCGAAGATCCAGAGAATCGAAACTGAAAATATTTGTCGATTATCTTAACAATTTACACTCCACCATTAAGTCCACATGCTCACATTCTCCTACTAATATACCATTCCTTGATGTCATGGTTTCTATCAAGGATGTCTTTATAGAAACAGACCTTTATACTAAACCTACCTATAAACACCAGTATTTACTTATTTCATCTTGTCATCCTCAACACACTAAACGTTCTATTCCTTACAGCCTTGCACTTCGCCTTCGCCGCATTTGCTCCAACCACGACAATTGCGTAATGCGTACTAATGAGCTTATAGATTACCTTGTTAGACGCGTCTACGACATAACCTTTCGCAAAACCCAAATACAGAGGGCTTCTGACGTTCCCCGCACTGACGCACTTAAAAACAAACCCAGGGCACAGACTGAAACCATTCCCTTCGTTATTACGTATAATCCAGCATTACCTAACATCGCGCGCATCATTCACCAGCATTCTAACGTCCTCTACTCATCAGATCGGTGCAGAAATGTTTTTAAAAATCTTCCGTTAGTAGCTTACCGCCGATGTAAGAATATTAGTGTCATTCTTGTCAGAGCCCAGTTAACAGAAACAGCTGATTCAAGTAGCTCCCGGACCACTCCTGGTTCCTTTTGGTGCAATAGCAGGAATTGCACCACTTGTCCCTACATTGAACATGGCCGCAATCAATATATTTTTCATTCCACAGGAGAAACGTGCCATATCAAATCTCATATAACTTGTACTACTTTCAATGTTATCTACATGATTCAATGTCGTCTATGTAATTTACAATACAATGGGGAAATTAACGTCGCCTCAAAGACCGTTTCAATGAACATAGACGACCAGTACTCAACCCTACTTCTAATTATATCCGTACAGCGGTTTCAGAACACTTTCTCAGCCATAACCACTCCAACACCCATATCCTACTTATTCCTATTGAAAAACTTAAAAATGAACGCGATTCTTTCAGGAAGGCGCGTGAGGCTCACATTATTCACAAGGCTAAGACGATTGAGCCTGTAGGCATTAATAAACGTGATGAACCGTAATTTGTAACTATATATAGTAGTAAAATTGTTTTTGTTTATTTTCTATCATCTCTAAGCCACACCATACCACGTCATATACGTAACTTTCGCTCATTGTTTTACTACATATATATATATATTTCTGTAAATTCGTGATTTGCCTTAATAAACCTGATGAAGACTGGTATTGGCCAGTCGAAATATTGTAACACGTGTTTTCACGTTGTTTGATCAGTCCCTGCAGTAGTTATTTTGACAATCATTTATATTTTTATCAATTTTGACTGATCACGATCTTTCTGATCCGACGTTGAGCAAGGTTGATCGTACACGGTTTTTGCTGGTTTCATACCTTAACTTCAAATTAAGGGGCTGTTTACATGGAGGGAGGAAGATCCCAGCGCTAGGAAGATCCTAGAAGGCGGATCATCCTAGCGTCATATGTTTTCTGTATTCAGTTTACATGCACAATGGTGTACTTGGCCCTAGTGCAAGGATCTTTCTAGCACTAGGATCCTCCTAGCTGAGAGATAGGAAGATCCCAGTACTAGGAAGATCCTAGCACCATGTAAACTGCCTTCGCTCGGAAGATCCTTAGGGACAGAAACACAATTATGGCGGCAGCCGGGCGTTCAGCTGCTAAAGACCGACAGTTTTATTTGATTTCCAGCACTAACCACCCCGACCGAAATTTTTGCATGTAAACCAAACGAAAATTTGTTTCGCCTTCTAGGATCCTCCCAGAGCCAGGATCCCCCTCCCTCCATATAAACAACCCCAAACTTTATTCACCACTGATCTCCCGCACCTGCGTGCACCTCTTACAGCCTGGTCTTGTATCAGGATTCGCTATGTCTGTTGAGTGCTTCTTGAGAAGCAAAGATGGAGAAGACTGTGGTTCCCCGCGTCCGGTGCAAGTGGTGTTGTTTGGTTGGCAGACTGCCGGACTACGATGAAGTAGCAATTCATCTAATCGGCAGTCATCTTTTCAGAGAGGCCCTTAGTTAAAAAAAAGCGTATACTTTCAAGGGCTGGTGTCGCGTTCCCGACTCGAGTCCTTCGGGGAAGTATCTGTCGGAGTTTGCAGTGATCAACCACACAGTTCAAGATGATTATTAGATCTATTTATTCTTCTTTATATATCCTTGAGCATGCGGTGAGAACTAGAAATAATGATACGTGTTACATAAAGAAATGACCAAAAAACGAGCTGAATTCTAAAACAAAACGAGGAACGATAAAGGGAAAACTCAAATCAAACTCACGTTATAATTCCTCCTACTCCGATTGCGTAAACGAAGAAAACAAATGATAGAATTGATAAGACTCCGATCTCCACACTCCACGATAAACTCCTAACCTCCTAAGAATTTAATCTCCTGTTAAAACGGATCACATTACTCATCAGAGGTGGTTGGACACGGATCGAAAGGCATTTTGGTACGAGTAAGCAACCAATCAAATCACTGTATTCATTGGAAAGTCTTTCCTGAGGACAATTTCACACGCAACTTTTCCTGGATTTCGGTGTGGTTTTTTATGATGAAGCTGGTTTTTTTTTTCCAGAAGAGGAGTTTATCTGAAAGGTAAGTTATTACTGTTGTTGTTTACTTCTTTATATTGTAATGATTTTGGCAGAATTCGTTTTTATTTGACTTCTACTGGAACCTGTCCGGCGTTATGGCGGCTATTTACCACGTTTTGTAGTCAACCAACGCGTTCGTTAGGTGATGTAATGTCGTGTCAGTTTTCGCTTACGAAACCATACAGTCTAATGTAGAAATACCTCTTTTTTGATTTTATTACGTCGAACCCCATCGAACCTCTTACTGTTCTCCTGTTATTTGCGATCAAAGTTGGGTCATTTTTGGAAGATATCACCGGTGTACTTTAAAGGCTTGAGGTGACGAGAAACTTAGCAGATGTTTGTTTACTATTGTGTTGTTTCTCGCTTTGTTTTTCCTGCAGTTATGTCTGATAGAAGAACGAAACGAAAACACGGCGGTCCAACGGGTAACACTTTCGGAAAACCGTCAAACAAGACGCCAAGATGCGGATCTTCTAGGAAGGTACTATTTGATAATGCTCCAGTAAGTGTCACATTTAGTCATTTAAGTTAAGGTTCGATTAGAGCCCTTTTCTTGGGCCGGGGGGATCAAATGTGGTAAATATATTTAATTTTCTTGTCTTTTATCTCTCTATGAAGGAACCTGAAATACCCAGACCGTTAGAGTGGTCAAGAGAGGAACTTGTTGGTCTGATACAGAACATTGCCCTGTATAACTCTAATGAGAACAACACCTGGCCAACACATTAAAAGGAACAGTTTTGGAAGTCCTGTGCTGCATATGTATCTCTGCACTGAAACGGGTTCTTTTTATTGCTGTTTCTCCACTGCTCGCAAAACTGATAATTAAATCTCGCATTTTGTTGTAGATACGATTAATTAGTAACAGGACTTCGTGTCGTACAATTCAGGGGTAATCGTGCTCGTAAATTCCAATCGTCCTCTAAAATTACTCGCTCGATTACTCCCTTTACCGTACCCAAATTGTGAATTAGCCTATCAGAAGCCTTGTTTACTGTCATGATTATCAAGTCACTGACCTGATATCCTACGATATCATGGACAGTTTCTAAAACTCGGACTTTTTTGCAGACTTTAAAGATGAAAATTACAACAGATACCAACGAAACGTAAAACTATTACATTTGTTAAACGAGAAAGTAATTTGTTTAACACTAACAGAGAAAAAAAATACAATTTCGCGCCAAAATTGGACGAAGCCACACTGGCGGGCGCTCGCGTGTACGTTTGCGGACAGCGCAGAAACTTTTTTTTTTGTAATTGGAGCCGCATTTTCCAAATTTCTCTCTAAATTTGGGCTTCCAAGATTCCGAAAATGAAACTCCAAGCAAAAGAACTATAAAAATGACAGATGAGGAGTTAGAGAAGAGTATTAACGCATTATTCTTCTCACAGTTCACGCGCTATATGACTAAAACTCCTAACTGATCACGGTAACTGAAAAATAACGCCGGGTTTTAGGACGAATTTGGGTACGGTAAATACCTAATCGTACCTTCCCGGCACGCTTCGGCAGCACATCAGGCTCGTTTAGTCTCGCCATGGGTATTTTGGCTCGACTACGTCTCCCCAAAATACGAACCATGGCTCGACCAAACTCGCCCGATACGCCGCCAAAGCGCACCAAAAAGGCACGATTAGGTATAAGAATTATACTCCACTCAGTTCAACTAACATTACTAATCAGTTTGTGAGTTAGAAAATCGTTGCTTGAACATCCGGCTGTTGGACAGCGGTAACAAAAACTGTAGAACACCATGGAACGTGCGTCAAACCTCGAGAGTGTAATCTACTGGAAACAGTAAAACTATCCTTACCCAGCCCTCTAGTCTCCTCAAACTAACTGTTCTCCCGTGAAAATAAGAACAGTAAATGAGAACTATAAAGACTATATTTCACTGGTCATTTTAGACATATTTATCTAATCATATCAAGACAAATAGCACACTGTTAGAACTATTCTACTAATAGATTACCTGCTCCAAGAGGATTGCCTTTACTGCAACTCATGAAACCACCAAATGCAACGGACCTTTGGCACCCATGCTCATAATCATCACTGACGCATACGTGCGTTGTGGCTCCAAAGCGCAGAGGGTAAAACATGAGGGGACAGCTGCGTGCTTGTGTGACGGGATTGTTTAACGAATCGCTGTAGAGTTCACCAAACAGATAACCTGTATTAAGAGGGATCTCCCCCCTGGCGACACACCAGTAGGTTGAGTAGTAAGCGAAAACACAAACTACTTGACTCCC
>Ga0099821_1052374_pt1 | contig 11602 bp, 1 predicted proteins | sample SidTnscriptome_3_FD_81135 | JGI IMG/M metagenome (GOLD analysis project Ga0099821, IMG submission 81135) | Coral microbial communities from Puerto Morelos, Mexico - Siderastrea T C metatranscriptome (Eukaryote Community Metatranscriptome) | ecosystem: Host-associated > Invertebrates > Cnidaria >... | reverse complement strand
CAGCAGGTCACAAAGGCGTTTGACCTTTCGAATTATCCGGGCGCCCGTTTTTGATGGCCTCAAGCAGCTGGCGCAGCAAAAACATCTAAGCGCGCCACCAATGAGGACACATCCATAGCCGCCACGGGTGCCATTCTCTCAAGTGCCTCTTTACTCTCTTTGACCAATGTGATGGCCTGCTCATTTCGCTGCGTGAGTGTCTCAATCTCCTGCCAAAAACCTTCATCTTCCAATGCACTTAGGTCTTGTCGTAGTTTCCGGTTCTCTCGTGCTACCTCCAGGTATCTTTGTTCCGTACGTTCCGCCTCGTGAAGGGCGCGTTGCGCTTCGTCTAAGGCTGCAGCATCTTCCCCTCGCGCACGGCGAAGTTCGAGCACTTCCTGCTGCAAGCGACTGACATCTTCGGACGGTCCCGCATCAACCTGGTTTACATTTTCCCGAAGTTGTTGCAATTGATGTTCCAGGTGAACGACACGTTCGTCCTTGGCAACCAAGGCTTGTCGCAGTTCATCCACCAAACCAGCTCGAGGTAGGTCCTGGTTGCTTTGTTCCAGCTCCTGTACCCTTCTCCGCAGCTTTTCGATGTCGCCCTTGCGCTCCGGGCGCCTTTCCAACTCGATCCGCAAGCGCTGAATATCACCCTTCTGTTGGTGAATGACACGCTCCAATCCCTCGATGACGTTTTCCAAGTTCCGCTCCTTGCGAGTTTGAAGCTTTGCAGCTGCTGCCGCAGGCGGACCTTCCGGGCGCCTGGGAGAAGCATCGTCTTTGACCAACTCCAACTCCAAAATACGCGTCTCCAAGCGCGAACTTCTATGTTGGACCTGCTCACGCTCGAAGCGAAGTTCCAAGATTTGATGTTCAGCATCCAGCAACCTCTCAGCATTCTGCTGCTCATTGCGTCGTGACGTCTGCAGTTCTTCTTCCAACCTCTTAAGCTGAAGATGCAAACGCATGTACTCCTCCTCACGCTGGGCCCAATCGCCTTCACCTGCAGCTTGTCTGGCACGACGTAGGTCGAAGATCAGCTCCGAGATACTGCGTTCCTTCTCCTCCAACTCAATCTGCTGTTGTTTCACACGGTGCTGTTCCTTCTCCAACTGTTGTCTTGCATCTACCTCCAAGCGTCGCTTGGAAGTCTCCAACTCCGTCTCCAAAGCATAGATCTTGTCCCGCAACTCTCGAGTTCCTTTGACCTCGAGTTTCAACTCCTTCACTAAAGGCGGTGCTTGCTCACCAGCAGACAACAAGACGTTGAGTGGCCTTGGGTTCGGATCATCCTGTCTTGTTAGCTCCTCCCGTCGCAGGGCTTCCAACTCGCGTTCTAAGCGCGCACGCTCCTCTTGCGACTGAACCAGTGCTGCCTCCAGTTGGTCAACCTTCCGCCGATGTCGAGCCTCCACTGCACCATCCAAACGTCGCTCCTGTGATGCACTCCGGCCAGATGGTTTTGGTACAGCCTCTAATGCCTGTCCATGTCCTTGTATTGCCGAGGTCAGGTTTCCTCCTATGCCAACCTGATCCTTCTCCGTGGTGGGTGTCATCTTGACCTCGGCGTTTTTGAGCAACCGTTGCAACTGGGCTGTTGAGAAGCGTTGATGGCGATCCGGTGCCAAGGCCATGGCAAGACGAGCAAAATCCTGCTCCTCCAAGCCAAGCTGATAGCGTTGACATACCTTCTTCAAGGCTGTAAAGGATATCTTTCCATGCATGTCAGGATCCAAGATCTTCAAGAGACTCAAGTTGCGTTGTTGCAGTTGCGACCACAAGACCTTTGCAACCGGGAGCGCTTCCAAACGTCTGGCAGACTCCTCCTCTTCAGGTATTCGGATGCTTTGAAGCCTTGAAATCAGGTTGTCAATCCGCAACTCCAAACGACTGGCACGTTGAAGACCTTGTTGAGCACCTCGTGGCCCACCCCGTGCTCCACGAGAATCTCGGGGAAGATTGACACCACGGAGCTGCTCACATAGGCGTTCCATCTCACGCTGTCCGCCCGACAGACCCAAATTGACCAATGCACGACGCAGCTGAGCAAGGCTTAAGGAGCCCACCTTGCGCTCGTCGAAGTCGCTGAAGAGGCGCATGGCCGCATCACTGAAGCGCTCCTCGTCACGCTGCAGGCGCAACACTGCACGCTTGATGGCCGCTAAGGAGTTTTCCAACCAGCGTGGTCGATCTGCAGGTGGAAGACACTCCTGAACTCCCTGCAAGTGCTGAGATTGAGCCAATCCACACCTGTTGAGGAGCTCGGTGTAAGGGATTCTTCCAGAGTGATCCGTGTTGAAGATATCAAACAACTCTTGAAGCTTCTCACGCGACAAGGGCAGCTTCAAATCACGCAAGAAAACGCCTTCCAGTTGACTGAAGCTGAAACGCCCAGAACCATCATCAGCATCAACAAAGGTTTGAAGCAAAGCACCGCAACCATAGCGGGCCAGTGAAGCCTTCAACTCACCCAGGATGTCATCAACACGAGCTGCCTCCAAGCGGAATTGCAACTCGGCCACTGAAATGCTATGGCGCCCAGTGTCAAACTCCACCATGAGTCGAGATAGATCACTATCCCGCAGCCTATATTGAATCCGCTGAAAGATCTGCACTAGTTCTTGTCCACTGACTTCACCATCGTTGGTCTCGTCATGCAGGCTGACCAATTGCGGCAAGCGGAGGTTGGCACGTTGGAGAGCCTGTGCTAAGCCTAGAAGGATCTCGTTCAAAGGACCACGTTGTCCCAGGACGGCCTTTTCGAAATCCTGGTAGGCAACAATACCATCAGCATCATCGTCCAGGGCCTGAAAGATGTACTCAGCATACTCTGTCTTCTCATTGTCAAGGTTACCCAACTGGTCCGCAAGGATAGCCTTGAACATGGGCAAGGACAAGTGTAACGACCTGTCATGGTCGAAGAGCTTCACCATGCGTCGCAACACACCCTCTTCACCACGCTCCTCTTTCTGCATGACCACATCCTTCAAGTCTCGCAAGGGATTCCAAGGAGCTCCCTCCATACGAGGTGCCCTGTTCTTGACCATCTCTAATGCCTGCGCCCGCTTCGCCTGTAAATCTGCTTGTCCCAAATCCGTTTGCCGCTTCTCCTCCTCTGCTTGCATCTCTTGAAGCTGTTCCAATTCCTTTTGCAACTTCGCATTCTCTTCCGCCAGCTCCTCGTTGCGTTTCGCCAAGCGATTGGCCACCTCTTCCATGCCAGGGGCAACAGATCCACCGTCTCCCAGAAATCTTGACTCCTCCAATTGTCGTGTCAAGTCAACCTGCAACCTCACTTGCTGTTCCACTTGTCCCTGCAGTTTCTCGTTGGTCTTCCGGAGTTCTTTCACTTCCTCCTCTGCATTTTGCACCATCACAGCTTGATGTCGCAAGTGCTCCTCGTATTCCATGCAGATCCTTTCTCGCACCACTGCCTCTGGAGGCGCCACCACATCAGACATGCTAAAGGTCACCTCTCTCAAGCGTTGCTGCAATTCCTCCAAATCGGCTGACAGCTGAGCCACTCTAGATGTCTGTGCTGCAAGGAACTTCTCTAAGTTGCTCCTCTGACGTTCGGAATGCTGGAGCTGATGCCGCAGTTGATCCTCCGGTGGTCTCAGCGCTTCTTCCAATGCCTGCACTTCCGTCTCTGGCGATCCAGCTAAAGTCGCCAAACGCTGTTGTAACTGCTCAATCTCAGATGCTTGTTGGGAGAGCCGTTTCGCCGCCTCTTCTTTCCAGGTGGTTGTAGCAGCCAGTTCAGCACTCAGGCTGTCCAAGCGTGATCGGAGCACAGCATTTACCTCGTGAGCTTCTTGGAGGTTCTGAGGCAATTTTGGAACATCACCTGCCCGAACTTTGAGCACGGCATTCTCGTCATTCATGGCACCAATGCGTTGAAACAAGCGCTGACACTCCTCCACCAGGAGTTCAAAGGCCGAAACCCCAGCATCTGAAGACAACTGCTGGACCATCCGATCCAGGACACGCCGCTGAGATGCGACCTCCCCATGCAATCGGCGCATTTCTCCCAAATCCTCTGCACGTTCCACTGAAGAGACCACTCCAGGACTTCCCAATCCAATGGCACCTCCAAGAGCTGCCGACTGTGGTGAGGCCCTGGAACGGTCCGCAGCAAGCTGCAGCTGGGCATTCTCCCGCAGAAGTTCATCGACCCGAGCCTGAAGGTCAGCAGCATGACGTTTGGCTGCAGCCACGTTTCGTTCTCCTTGCTGTACTTGCTGCAGTTCCAGATTTTCACGTTGAAGTTGCTGATTGTGAGCCTGCAGTTGCATGACTTGTTGCTGTGCTGCAAGCACTTGTCGTTGCTGTTGCTCTGGTGGAGATGGCGGCACTGCACTCACTGGCACCGGGACAACGGGGACAACGGGGACACTTGGTGGAGCTGATCGAAGCTGAAGATTCTCCCGAAGCAAGTCGTCTACTCGGGCCTGCAGTTCATGTACTCGTTGTTCCGCACTGACTGAACTTGTAGCGCCTTGACGTTGCAACAGGAAATTCTCACGCACCAACTCATCCACCCTATCTTGTAGCTGAGTGGTTTCACCCTGAGGTGAAAGTAAATGTCCTTGCACAGGTGGTGGGGAAGGACTGGCGATTCGTTCACGTGCGCGCATCTCATTCAATTGTGCTTCCAAGGCGTAATTTTTGTCCTGTAAACTTCGAAGTTGAAGCTGATGTTCCACAGGCACACCTGTTGCACGTTGAAGCTGGATGTTTTCACGTACCAAATCATCAATGCGTCTCTGCAAGCTATTGATTTTCTCCTGCGAGAACTGTTGCTGCTGTTCCAGGGCAGCGCGTTGAAGTTGCATTTCTTCACTGCTGGTGCGATGCAATTGTGCCGCCTGTTCTCGCTGAGCAGTGCCTCCAAGTTGCAGCTGCAGATTGTCTCGTTGTAGCTCATCCACACGGCGTTGTAACAAGCTGCACTCCTGTGTCAGCTGCTGTATCCGCAAGGCATCCAAAGCAGGAACAGCTCCCTGGTTGGGTGGATTCACGTCCGCTCGCGCGCGATGCCGAAGACGCTCGACCTCCACCTCTGTGACCAAGGCTCGATTTCGCGCATTGGCACTTTCAAGGCTACCACGTAGAATGTCCACTTCTGAAGCAGCGCCCCTTTCACCCTCAGAAGCCAACCGCAGTTTCAAGTCATCATTCTCCTCTTCCAGCTCTTTGCTTTTGGCTTTCAGCTGTGCAACTTCCGCTTGAAGCTGTCCACAACGAGCCGCCAACTCGCTGGCCTGGCGCAAGGAACGTGGTGCAGGCGACCGAGAGCTACCACCACGGTTGGCTGGACTTGTTCGGGAAACCGAAGGCGCAGGTGATACTGGTGGCGTTCCAGACGGAACAGGCGGGTCGAGTGTCTGCTCTTGCCTGCGACCCACTTCCAGTTGAACTGACAAGTCTCGTACCTCTTGCTGCAAAGATTGTCGGAGATCTCGCTCTCGTTGAAGCCGTTCCTTCATCTCTGCAAGCTGCACGACAACATTCTCTGGGGATGTTGAACGAGGAGTTCCAGGACCACGACGAGCCAAAGCCACCTCAGCACCCTGCAGCTTGGCAGAGAGTTCGGTGCGCTCCGCCTGTAAAACTTCAATGCGATCCAACAAAGCGGCCACACGGCGGGCATTGCTCTCTAAGGCTTCCTCTCCCTGGCGCTTCACTAGCCGAGTTTCGCCCTCCAAAACGCCACGTTCAGCCTTCAAGGCGGCTTCAGATTCAGCACAACGCCATTGTTGACGTTGCAACTCCGTCTCAAGACGTTTGGCTTCAGCAGCTTTCATTTCCAGTTCCTTGGCGCTCTCTTGAAGAAGTTTCTCCAAATCTGCTTCGCGCACATCCATCTCTGCAGTGCGATATGCATCCTGATTTTGTAGTTGCTTTGCTTCTTGCAGTTGCTTCGATAAGCGTGCAACCTGATCTTTCAGATACTGCATCTTCTCTTCCTGTCCACTGATCCGCTTCCTTACTTCGGTCTCGGCGCGTCTTGCATTGCCCGATTCCAGCTCTTCTCGTTCGTTGCGGATGCTGAGCTGAACGACACGGTCCTTGAGCTCCTCTACGGCCTTCTTGAGACTACTAAGCTGCACCTCTTTCTGCGCCAGTTGCTTTCGCAATTGCGCTTGCTGCTTTCGCAAATGCGAGTCCTTGTGTTTCTCACGCTCCCCTTGTAACTCATGTTCCAACTCCACCTTCTTCTGCTCCAACTGCTTCGCATGTTGTTGCCACTGCTCCGCTGACAAACGATGTTCTTCCAGTTGCTCATTATGCTTCAACGCCAAGTTGGCGTGCTTTTGGGCTTCAGCCACCTGTTCCTGCAGTTGTTGCGAGCCCTGCGTAGCTTTAGAGCTTCTCAAGGATGCTAGCTCCTGTTGAATCCGTTGAAGTTCCATATCACGTTGCTGACGTTGTGCTTCATGTTGATCCAACAACCGTTGTTCACGAGCTTGGAACTCCTGTTGCATCTTCTGCTGGTGTTCTCGTAGCTGATCTTCTCTTTGTTTGGCCTCTGTAAACTGCTGGTCCAGTAAACTGTTGAACTCCTCTTGTTGCTGTTCCAAGCGATGGTAGAGAGTTAGCACCTGATCTTGGTGCTCACGCAAACGGCTCTCGACTTGTCCAAAATTATCCCCTTGTTCACTGCCCAAAGATTCAGCCAAACGAGCACTTTCATCGGGCGGCAATGGTGCAAGGCGCGCTGCAGCATCCACATCGTGTCCATGCTGATGTTTTGCCTCCACCAACTCTTTGCGAAGGCGTTCGATTTCATCCCCGAGTTGCCTTGTCTCCTCGGAGTGCTTCTGCTGAGTCTCCGTGTGCTTCTCATGTAGCTGCGCCATCTCCAGTTGTTGTTGCCGCAAGCGCTCCTCTGTCTGATCCAAGAGTTCTTGTAAGGTTTGCACAGAGGCCTCGGCAGCCTGCGAGATCTGCTGCACCTCCGCGTCGTGTTCGGAACGCAGCTGATGACGTAACTTCAAGGTATCGCCATCACTCAGCAGGTTCAGCTCAATCTCCAGCTTCCTCACCTTCATCCTTTCTTCAGCCACCGCATTTTCCTTATCGCCTTTGGACTTTTCCAGATCAGCCTCCAACACTGAGATCCTTGCATCACGCTCGGTGACTTTCGCTTGCATCTGCTCTAGGGTCTCAATGGTTGCCTGACTGGCACGTCTGACTCCGGAAACTTTAGGAACGCCTTGAGCTTCCATCACTTTGGCACGCCATTGCAACTCCTGACTGGCCAATTTAGACTCAGCTTCAGCCACTTCACGTTGCAAGCTTTGTATCTCCTTTTCATCCGCCTTACGTGCTTTTTCCAGCTGTTGCTGCTGCTCCTGTGCAATCTCTAGGCTACGCTTGTGCTGTAGCTCCTTCAGCTTGGAATCGGCCAATTTCTTGGCCATCTCCAACAAACGTTGCCTGGGCGCATCATCATCCGACTTTTCCAAGGCCTTCAGCTCTTTCATGAGTTCTTGCGCTTGTTGAGCTTTCAAGCGACACTCATCAGATTCTGCCTGGTTGCGCAGCAACTCCAAACGAACTTTGGAAAGCCGCTCCTCCAATTCCATCTTTCGACTGGAGATCTCTTCGAGTCTTGATGTCAGCTGACGTGCCTTGTCAATGGGCATGGCGGCAGTATTCTCATCTTGAAGCTTTGCAGTTTGGGCTTTCAACACCAGCAGTTGTTGCTGCAGCTGCTCCTCAGTATCATCGTGTTGCTGCCTCTCTTGCTCAACCTGCTCCTCGTTTTCTAAGACATCTCTTCTGGCATCCCTGAGGTCTTGGACAGCAGCTTGCAGCTGTCGTTGGAGGTTGCCTTTTTCCCACTGGCTCAACAACAAGCGGTACTGCAACTTCCCCACGGTGTTGGACATCTCATCGGTGGCTTGCAGAAACTTCACCGACTCCTGTAAATGCCGAACTTCTTGTTGTCGCCGCTTGAGTAGCTTCTCATAACTTTCTGATTGGCCAGCACAAGTCCGTGCCAAATCCTTGGCTTGCTTTAAGGCCAAACTTGACTGATCAACCTGGAATCGAAGCTCCTCAATCTGCCGTAGCTTTGGCTCCACTTCGGCTTTAGGTAAAGATTCATCCAACTGTGCCATGAGACGAACCTTGCTACTACGTTCTTCATAGACTTCGGCTTCCATACGTTCAAGAAAGCCCTCCAATTCGCCGACCTGCCGCTGCAGTTCTCGAACGATACGATCCTTGGTTCTCACTTCTTGCTCCAAGACCACGCATCGCCTATTAGCTGCAGACTCTCGTGCCCGCGCTGCATAGTGTCTCGCATCCACGTCAGGCGCCGGGGGCATGACAGGCAACGAAGCTGCCACCACGTCGGCCTCAACGGGTCGTAACTGCTGCATGGCACGTGACAAGCCACGCTCGAAGCGTTCGGCGAAGTCGGCATACACAATACGCAAACTCTGGAGCTTCAATCTGAACTCAGGTTCCTGTGGATCACCAGGGCCAGGGAGAGTCTTCACTGGAAGTAATTCCTCCAAACTGCGTGCCTCAACACCCAGCCATGTCAGCACACGGCGCAGGCTTCGCAAAGGCAGTTGGTTCGGAGTCACCTCGAATTGCGTGAGAAGTTGCAAGACATCGGTGGCTGCAATGTGACCTTCCGCATTGCGCAAGCGTTGGAAATTGCTCCGCAGCACCTCCGCAGCACTGGGCTGGTCAGGACGACGTAGCAAATGGGCTTGCACTGCGCACCAAAAGAGTTCTTCCGGTTCCAAGGCTCTTAAGCCGAAGAGCCTGAAGCGTCCGACGATACCCAGGACTGAGACACTGGATGCCTCTCCAGCTGGTACATCCGGAGGACCAGGTGGTGCCGGCGGACCACCTGGTGGTGCGGGCAGCGGTGGTAAAATCGGTACCGAGGGATGCAAGGCATCCGCTAAAAGCTGCATCTCTTCGTCCTTGATCTTGATGGATAAACCTTCAAAGAAGCGACGTAGTTCCACCAGGCTGATAAAGCCATCGTTGTTGCTATCCAACTTCCTGAGCTTCTCATCTAAAGAGACTTCTACATTGGTGACCTCCATGGAGACCGCGCTGCTCTCACCCAAGACCCGTGCTTCAGCATGGCTCAAAGCTCTGGAAGCAGCCTCGAAGCTGCCAACAAAACCTAAAGTTCGCTGTAATTCTACGGTGAGGCGTGCGAACAACGCACACTCCGCGGCGAAGCGGGGTTCTTTCTGCTGCAAGCGGCGACGGAGCACCGTGAACTCCTGCTCGGTCTCACGTACCAAATGATCTAAGGTGCGACACCGATCTTGGATGTCCATCATGTCACGGAGCTTGTCTTCTTGCTGGGACACTTTCATGGTGAGTTCTGTCTGACGCCGCGAGAGGTCAAACTCGCGTTGCCGGCAAACCTGAAGCTGTTGCTGCGTTCGCTCGAAATCGCTACCCGCCACCATTGATTGGATCTTTTTTCGAGCAATGCGCAAGGCATTTGCACTCCGACGCTTCCAAAGAACAGCTTTGGACAAACGTTCTTTCAGGAAACCTTCGCGTTCTAAAAAGTCCTTCTGCATGGTGTCGAAGGCATCCTTGACAGTAGCATGGTTTTGTTTCTCCGTCTCGTACTTGCGAGACAAAACACTTTCATGTTGTTCTAAAGATGCCAATCGTGTCATGGCGTTCATCAACTCCTCTCGTAAGGTCGCTTCAGGGCCACCTACATCCAAACGCTGCCATATCTTCAGTTGTTCCTCGAGAACATCGCATTTTTTCATGCTGTCCATCAACAAATTGCTTTGTACTTGTAACCTCTCCTCCAAATCCTTCTTCTCCGCCAGCCATTGGTCTTTCTGTGCAAAGTAGTCCTTGTAAAGTACCTCCTGCTCTGCCAGCAACCTGTCATACTTGACTTGAAAGGCTGTCACTTCTTCTCCCAAGCTTTGTCGAAGTTGACGCTCACGAGAGAGTTCCTCCAAAGCTTCAATGACTTGGCAATACAAGGAGCACACCGTTTCGGGAGCGCCATCGGCCAACTCAGCTGGCAATTGCAAGCCAGCTTGAAGTAAGGATGACCACACCACTGGTTGCATACCAGGAATGCGTGGCAACACTGCTGGTGCTGCCAAGCCGAATTGATGACCTGGCGCTGGTGGTGGGCGTGGTACACCTGGCGCTCCCGGTGGTCGTGGCACTGGACGCAAAACGCCCTGTGGGTCGGCCACAGCACCACCTGCCAAATCAGCATAGGCTGCACGATAAGCCTCCAAGGAGGACTTCAGCATTTCGTTGTCTTTCTCAAGGGCTGCGACCTTGGCTTCCAAATCTTTCGTGACTCCTTGCTTCTTCAAGACCTCTTCCACTTTCCTGTCTACGTGCTGAGCAATGTCTTGGTCTTTCATGCTAAGTCGTTTCTTCAACTCATCCCGTTCTTCTTTCAACTGTCTGCTTTGATCATCCAATGGAAGTTCCAACTTCCCTTGACGCATGCGAGCAGCAATCTCCTCCAACTGCAGCATTTGCTCAGGCTGTAGGTCATGCAACAGAGACACTTTCTCAGCAGCAAGCTCGCTGAGCTGTCGAAGCCTCAACTTCAGTTTCGTTCGCTCAGATTCCAACTCGGAGACCTCTTTTTCCAGCTGCTTCGCTGCTGCCATAGCTTTGGCTGATGTGACCTTGTCCTTGAGTTTGAAGTCTTTCAATTTCAATTCTTCTGGTTTCACATTGGCAATGCTCCGCAGCAAGTCGTTCTCGTAAACGATGCTAGCAGCCTCTGAGAGATAGCTGGACAAATCGCGTTTGGCTTCACCCACCTGTCGTTTCATGTCCGCATTGTCTCGAGTGAGCTGCCGATTTTCGGCCAGCAGGGCCTGGGCACCAATTCCTTTCGCCAACTGTTCCAACTTCTTTTCAGCATCCAGAAGTCGTGCATCCTTCTCCAAGGCGTCCGCTTTAAGGTTGCGAAGACGGTCCTCATACTGTTGGGAACCGTCAATGCCCAAGGGTCCCGAAGGATCTCCCGGCGGTGGATGTGGCACAGTGCCACCACCCGAGCGACGAAACTGTTCCAGTTCCTCTCGTACTTTGGCCAAGTCTTCCTCCAGTTCTTCATTTCGATCCAGCAGGTCTTCAATTTCCAGCTGCCTCTCCTTCAACATCATTGCCAACTCAGTTGCATCTGCAAGACCTTCAGGTGTTCTGCTCAGGGCCAGCTCTTCTTGAAGTTCTTTGACCTTCAGTAAGATGGCTTCCTTGTCTTTGGCTGCCACTGTCAACGCCTCATCGCGCTCATCCAGCATCTTGGTCACTTTCAAATCGAACTCCGTTTCGTATTGTCGCAACGCTGCGATCTGGACCTCCATTTCATCCACCCGTCGTTGCAGGTGACCATTCAGAGCTTCCGCCTCTCGAGCATCTTTGTCCACTTCTTCCAAAGCCAATTGCAACTCTTCATTGCGATCCTGCAGGCGACGCTTTTCCTGCTCACTGCCGCGCAATTTCTCATTGGCCACACGCAACTCTTCGCGCAACTTGGCCTCGACAGACGAAACTGTCTCCATGTTGCAGCTTTGTTGCCACCCCCCCCCACTGAAGAATGCTCAAAGCGACTCTATCTCTC
>Ga0099821_1107877_pt1 | contig 11965 bp, 6 predicted proteins | sample SidTnscriptome_3_FD_81135 | JGI IMG/M metagenome (GOLD analysis project Ga0099821, IMG submission 81135) | Coral microbial communities from Puerto Morelos, Mexico - Siderastrea T C metatranscriptome (Eukaryote Community Metatranscriptome) | ecosystem: Host-associated > Invertebrates > Cnidaria >... | reverse complement strand
TCCTAGGAAGTGAATCATAAGTGAATTCTAAGGGCCTAACCTCCTCACATTCTCGTTCACCAGCCGTGGGTCAACACTCCTCACCCCTTATCTCCCTCTATTAAGACTCATCCCCAAGTATCCCGCTCGTTCACTCGCCTTCTCCCTCATTATTAATGCATTATTAAGAAGAAAATCAACCAAGATGACCCATTAAGAGAGAAAAATCCTGAGATAGAAGATAGAAGCTGAGAAACTAGCAATCAAAAGGCAAGCAATGTAATCCTTCATGAAGGTAGCAAGTCACCCGAGAGTAACACCTAAGAAAAGCAAAGATTATTAACATAGCATATTATTGGCCCTTAAGGGAACTAAGATAATAGAATACAAAGATTCCTGTAAAAATACTTTAAAATAGAATTATACCTGCATATAAGACATGAGAATACAAGAAGCTTCTAAGATAGAAAATAATAGTAACTTTATAAAGATCCTTAGCAAAGAAACCAATGAATCCAACAAGAATGCATTAATAATAACTGCATATAAAGAATGAAACTAAAGAAACAATCATAAAGATATGAGAGAAGAAGACAATAATCAGCCGTGAACTTTGGGAGGAGATCATTGGTCACGAGACGCTTACAGTAGGTTTAATCCTTATGGCCGCCCGACAAGGGACGCGGGGTCACGCTGGCGCTAGCATATTATTGAAGCATATTGTGGGCCTTCGGCAAGGAGAATGGTGGTAGCGGCAAGTAAGCAAGGATGAAGGCACCTGGGAAGTCCCTCAAGCATAAACTGTGGAAGCTCTAATAATATTAACTTCTTAGGGCCTTATCACTCTTGGAATTCACGTTTACCGACGGAAAGAAGCATATAATATGTAAAAATATTAATAAAAAAGCAAAGATTATTCCTGTCATGTGGACGCCCCTCAGTTATAAACCCAATAATATTAACTTCTTAAGCCGCTTGCGCAAGAGGAAGAACACCAGATACATAAAATAAGAGAAACAAGATAATATAAGAGAATAAAAACTATATAAAAATACAATATTAATAATGAAGTGACCAAAGAAGAATAGCATAATAGAAGATAATAGAGATATAAAAAGATAAGTTTAAAGGATTTTACAGTGACTCTTGGCCATATAGAAGTCTTAGGATTCACATTGCCAGTAGAAAGTCATCCAATAGACGCAAGGAGTCAACAGAACCTCCAAGAAACTAAATAAAGATATAAAATTAACAATTAATATTTTTTGTATTTATTTTGTCTTATTTTATGTTAATTGGCCCTCGCGTAAGAGACCCCACAAGCGAGGGAACGTACAAGAGGCTTAGAAGATAGAATAAAGAAAAACTGACCACCGATAACGCGAGTAAACATTCAAGATTTATTGATTTTAGAGAGAGATGAACGTGTGGATGGTCCTTAGCAAGCCTTTGGACACAAGGAAATTATCTGGATGGAGGGTTACAGTAGGTTATGGCCATAAGATTTCTACCTTTATTAATAGTGTTCTCGCGTCCAATGTGCAGGGATTATTAAGGAATTTTGATGGGACTAATCGCGAGAAGACCCCATAAACCATATAATCAATCAAGATTTCATGACTTTTATGACCGTTACTGAAGGTTACAACTATAAAATACTATTAAAATAATATAAGAAAAGAAGTTGTAATGGCCATAATAGAAGGTTGTAACCCTCAGAATTAAGGATATAAAATCAAGAAATTATTATAGGATTATAGCGGCTGGTGACACAAGATATGAACCATCAGAATGAAATCCAAGAAGTAAACCTACCATAGAAACCCATAAATAATAGAGAAAGAGAGACAAGAATTTCCTTGATTATTAGAAGATAGAAAAGATATAACTTAATAGATTCATGTAAAAAGCAATAATAAAATTCCTGATATGAACAAGATATGATAACAATCCTAAGAAATGATGAATAAAGAAAGAGATAAGTCCAAGAAATACTATACAAAAGTTAATAATAATGTCCACTGTTCACGCTCAATATCAAGCATAAGATTCATTCCCAGGTAGATAGACGAAAGGAAATCATTGCAACCTCATGTACACTTCTGCCTTAACCCAAGATGTAGACGCAAGAAGTCCACCAAAGTGCCTGGAAGGTTACATCAGATTATTGGGACTGAATGGTTAGGAAAGGAATGGAGCCAGACAATAGGCTCTAAAGGTCCAATAAGATTCTGTTCATGAAGGTTTCAATCATAATATGTGGACTCACGACGGTAGCAGCCTCGTAACTAGACTCACGATCACCGCTGGAAGTTAGCATCATAAAGTTGTAACTGTGTTAATAGGCCGGAATAAAGCATAAAATCCCTGAAAACTAGATTAAATCTGATGCAGAATCCAGCGTAAGTGGGTAAAGCGAGACAATAAACCTTAGAATTGACTCAATAACTGGAGCAAAAGATAGGAAAAACCATTATAATAGATCCTTAACAAATGAGATAGCAAGATTAATAATCCTTGATGCTTAGTAACTGATGAACACTAATTATGAGAGAGAAGAAGCCTACAGTAAACCTAGAAACCTTCATGTAAACAATAATATTAAGAGAGCAAAATACTAAAAAGATATGATAAAATAAGATAAAATAAATTAAATATAGAGAATTCTTTGGACCTAAAGACTGTTGAAGATACTAGAAAATACCAATAATAAAATTATAACTTTAATATCTTTTATGAGGAGTTCACCCGGTAATCACCCATCTAGATCCACAAGCCTCTCACACGTTAACATTGCATGGTTTATTTAGGATATTGGAAGTTAGTGTAGGCGGGAAGTCATACAAGAGGATAAAGTCGTGAGAGAGTCTTAGTACGCCCTACCGCCCTTAACCGTGGAAGCAAGTCAATAATTGGAGGAGGATATCGTCAGCTGTAAACCCATTAATAAAACCTTCCATTGTGGGTCTTGGACAGGATATTAATGCATAAAATCAATAAATCTATTGGTATTTTATGGTATCTGGAGCTAGATAGAAGGTTAGAATCTGTTAGGCCTAAACTCATGATCATTGGTCACGGCTGGTCAATAAGGGTCACAACTTCCATGCTTCCTACGTGAGATAGAAGACTTCATTAATGGGGAAGATACACCAAAGAAGCAAATAAGTTGATTCACCAATTAGAAAGCACGACAGAAGGGTGAAGGCAGCAAGGCAATCAAAGAAAGTGAACACTATAAAGTCCTGTAAAGCCAAATGAAAATAGCATAGAATAAATGAAATTATTAAGTTGTAACCTTTAGGTGAAGAAGATTTTACAGTTGTAACCTCAGGATCATATCATCCAGGTAACGGGTTAAGAGTCCCCTACAATAACTTCCAAGATTTCTATCTTTTTATACGCTGCGGCTGAATGGTTCATTACTTGGATCATATGTTATAATTGAGTTTTTATTGCTCTTATCTCTCATTTTTATGGAATTTATTATAGTTTTCTATGACAGGAATCTTCTTATTCTATTATCTTTGCTATCTTTAACATGCCTTTCTTCACCTTCAGTTATTGGTCTTTATGCTTTTATTAAGTTCTTTGTAAGGGACCAACCATATAATTAATTCTATTGTCATTTTATTAATATTTCTTTATAGTTATTATAATTCTATTAATCCTATAGTTACCTCTCTTAATAATACTTTCTGGTGAATCTTCTCCTCTAGTAATTACTTGGGTTCACAGGATTATTATCTTCTTTGTAAGCGTCTGCTACGCCCAAGCGAGAGAAGCGAGCGGAGGATACGAGGGATGGCCGTGTACACCAGACGCAATGTGTACCAAAAACCATAAATTATGATTGAATTATTAATGAGTTTACATTTGATTGAAAGACTTCTTGGGTCTCTTAGCAGGTGTTCTATGGCCATAAGTCACTCAATTTTATTATCTTAAGTCACTTTACCAGCCTTCCCTGCTTATGGACGAAGGAACCTCCAAGGATTGGCAAGCATCCAAGAAAACAATTGTAATTTCTAGGGGAAATTGGTCACCAGATAATAAATCCTGAAGAATACAATAGGAAAAGATATGTAAAAGAAGATATTATAAGTAAGAAAATAGACCCAGAAGATACTAAAAGTAATAAAAACCAGAGAAATAGATAAGAAAATAATATGGAAATGACAATAAATGTAATAAAAGACATGTAAAAAGAGAATTATAATGGCTTATAAGAGATGCTTACAAAGATAAAGATATAGAAGAAATCATACAAACTAAACTAAAATAAGAGAAAGATGCAAATAAAAGAATCTTAGAAGATAAAATCCCTGTTATGGGCAAGAGGAAGATGCTACAGAATGTGAAGAAGAAAGTCAATAATTATTAAGGATTTTACAGAGATATAAGATAGAAAGTTATATTAATTAGAAGACAAAGAAGTGTCCAAAAGTGAAGAATTTTATGGATTTTAAGAAGATTTCATCTACAGCATATACCAAATAGACGGGGAAGATACCCAAGAAGACTTCCTAACTTACGGTTGACGCATAATGTCCAAGAAGATAACATTCTAGATTCATTGGGTGACTTTAGGACACAGAATCCCACAATAAACCTCCAGATACACTGGTTGCCCGGATGAATACAAAGATATTAGAAATGGAGCTGATCATAAGGCAAGACTTCTTTGGCCAAGTAAGGAGAGAATGGTAAGTCACGGCCAATCATTAGAGGTGGATAGTGCCTTAGGATCACACATTAACATACGATTCACTTAGGATTATTGGGGCACTTCCATCTCCTTCCCTGCCCACGCGTCCCGCGTGCTGGGGCGAAGCACCTACCAAATAATATCATAAAAACTCTTAATAATTTATCTTGTGTGTTTCCTTGGGCACTTGTCTCTCTTCCTTGGAGCTTTGTCAATCAAAAATCAATGAATAATGCATGGCAAGTGCCCAAGGGCCAGGGAAACACACATAAGAAATAATTAAGACAAATAACCAAGAAAATCATAAAATCTAATATTTTTATTAGTGTTTACGCAGCGGCTGTAGCCCACGGGCCACATTAATATCTTGTTCTCTCTTATGGTCATATCTTCATCTTTGTTTCTATTGGCTATCCCTCTTAATCCGTGAATATAATATCTTTTTATTTTAGTATTTGCTAGTTTCTTTGTGATTATACCTTTGATTCCCAGGATTATTGACATTATAATAGCTTCATATTTTCTATCTCTTATTTTAGTTTCTAGTGTCTACCGTCTGTCCCCAAGAAGATTCCAAGGATTTCCACATTCTAGTTCTTGAGGTTACTTCTCCCTAGCAATGAATCTAATCTTATTTTCACATATCTTTCACTTAGAATTACTATTATTTTCTTACTTGGAACCTCTTCTATAACCAATCACAACTGTAAAATTCTCAATTAGAAAGCCTATTGATTTTGTGGTCTTCCTTCATTCCTTTCTAATAATTAACACTTTATAGTTATTTTGTTAGTCTTTTGGTTTCTCTTCTCTCTTATAATCCAGTCCATTGGCTTCTATAACCCCTAATAATTACTTCTTTTATGAGAGTGTCTTGGCAGCAGCGTTCATTCGCTTACTTCGTTTCCTAAAGCAGGATACAATTAATGAATTTATGTCATATTATTGGTGTTTTATTATAGTTTTTGGCTTACTTGGCCATATTATTATCTTTTAAGGGTTTTTGTACATGTTATGGTTATTTCTATAATCTTATCTTCTAATGCTACATTTAAGGGATTTAATCTTTAATATTTATGGGTTTATATGTTCATTTACATTAATTTCTTATACCAATCTATTTCTCTTTCTATTAATATTTCCTTCTTTCTTTGAATGGATTCTTGTCATTATATTAATATTATTATAGTTTTTATGGGATTATTTGGTTCCTACTTCCTTTGGCAATCCTATTATTGTTTCCTTGAAGGTTACATGAGTTTCTTTATGATCATATCCAGTCCCTTAAAGTCCCTACAGAAGTTGTAAATTTAATAGTTTTATTTCTTTGTAATCGTGTATCTAGATCCAGTGCATCAGGCGTTAGTAATGTCCAAGTAAGAAGAGAATTATATTGGGGCAAGATTCTATTAATAATTCCTTAAAAATGCAAGTCTTTCGTGAATCTTTGCCCCAATCCCCAAGAATAATATTAACTTTTAAGGAATTCTTTGGCATGGGGGCTCCTACTCACTCCTTCCTTCACTCGTCTTTCATGCTTGTAGGAGCCCCTAATAAGACAATAATATTCCTTGCTTCCTACGTGAGGACTAGACCCCCGAATGAAAGCTGAAGACAGAAAGGTTGACCGGTTAATAGTAAGAGAGGAAGATGGAACACTGACAATATTATAAAGAAATCCAAGAAACTGTATTATTTTGTATGGTTCTTAGCAAGATTACCAAGATTCACACAAGATTAACTGACTTGGTACAGAGATTACGTAATAGAAACGCTTATAATATGTTGACTTCCAAGGTGCCAGCCAGGTAATTTGTACTTGAATCCAAGGAGTTACCGGGATCTATAAAGTTGAATTATTGAACCAAAGTAACCGGATAATATAAACCATAACAAAATAAGTTGAAACACAATAAGATTATTAATCCTGTAACTGAAGGAAAGGTGAATCCAGATAGAAAACTTAGCATAGAAACCTCTAAGATAGAACACTAATGAAGATAGAAAACTTGCGGAGAAGATACTAAGAGTCCTTAAGGAAACCCAAGTAGATGAAAGAAAGAAGTAATTATAAGTTATAGAATTTAGGATATTAAAGAAACCTGCATTATCAAGATTAATAGGTAAAATAAGAGTGTAAATCCTTAAATCCAATAGTTTTATTGAATGGTTTCTAAGAGAAAGACACTTTAAAATAGAAACATATTAAGATTGTAACCTTCGGGAGGCATAAGAGACGGAAGGCATGACACTAATTCCCAAGGATCATTAATAATAAAGTCACAAGAAATGATGGAAAGCACCAGATAGAAGACTTGGAAGGTTGCATTTCCTAGGATTATTATAGGATTATATGACTCACTTATTGGGGCTGGCCTAACAAAAGAAGCACAAAAGAAGAGAATAATGTGGGCCAGCCTAGCGTAAGTAATGACTAAAATTCCCTGAGATGACCCCCAATGACACAAACAAGTTCCTGCAAATAGCATATTATACGAGGGATTGGGCATGAGATAGCAAAGAAGCTGATAAGATTCTAAGGTTTACTGTCTTCCTTCATCCTTTGTACCGGGTACCATCTTCCTCTCTTACTCACAGCCGGTTAACCACTTAGAAACCTTTTGGTCTCTTACCAGGCATTATTAATAAAAGCAATTATTTTTGCTATCTTATTGTAGGTGGATTGCCTTCTCTGTTTAGGAAGGTTCCTTAGGCTTTATTCGTGACAAGATCCCTTAGAAATAACTTTCATTTTCATATTTATTGTGAATTCTTTGTATCTGGATCTATAACTGAGATTAATTCTCCTTTCACATTATTATTGCTTCCTCAGTTATAACTTGGGGATCATCTCATTAAAAAGTTATATTTTATAGATTTCTTATTAGGTTCATGTAGGTTCAACCTTAATTCTGTTACCAAAACCCTTAATAAATGCATATTATTTGCTTTCTTATGCTTTCTATAGAATTCTTCACTTTTATATCAGTTATTATTGATTCATATTTTTATATCTGGTTGGTTTGGTCACTATAAATTCATTTATTTTATTCTTTTAATGTGACTTACTGTCATGACTTTCTTGTTGGCATTACTCTCTTAAAATGCAAATATTATTATTTCTTTGTTATCTTTGTTAATAGTCCTGTTGTGGAGCTTTCTTAATATCTTCTAATATTTGCATTCTTTAAGGCACTTCCTAATAATATAAACCTTTAAAGCCAAGAAATAAATGGAATTTGTAAGGTATTTGTAGGGTCTAGTGTCAAGGATTCAGTGTTCCCGGGATTAATAATGAAGGATTCTTAGGGTCCTATAAGGGATTAAGGAAGGTTGACAGTCGGTTGAAAGACTTTTGGATAGCCGGTGCAGGGACAACACTCCTTGCCTCACATGATATGATTCTAAGGTTTATTATCAGCTCTTACAATGTCTTCTATTCAGGTATTTTGCATGAGTTTATTGCGTTCTTTGGCTTAGTTCTGCCTCCATTCTCAGGTTCTTTGTGCCTAGACGCATCTTTGTCTTCAGCATTTATTAAGGTTTTTGTCATATCTTTGCATTCTTCTCCTTTCTTGACCAATCGTAAGTGTAAAACCTTCATTATTTGCATCGCTTTCTCTATCTTCAAGATCTTATGTTATGTTCTTCAGCATCTTTCTCTCATATAATTAATGATTTTAATGTTATCTTTTAGGTTTCTTTGCATCTATCTTTCTATCAATTAATATTTCTTTCATGTTATTTTTGTATTTTAATGTTACATTTGGCTGTCTTATTCTTATTATTTGGTCTTTTATTGTATTTATTATTACTTATATCTTTGCATTGTCTCTTTAGACGCTTATTATCTTATCTTAATTCTATTTATTATAGTTCTTTATTAATGTAGGTTACAGCTTTTATCATATCTTTTAAGGAGTTAGTGTGGTTGGCCTCTCAGCGTTCTACCGTGAATCCACTTAATAATTACATTTGGTTGGTGCAGCGGTTACTAAAATGCCAGGATTTTCATGAATTTATTGTGTTTTAATTGTCTTTATGCTTGATATTGACGGGCTTACTAGGGATTACTTCTTCCGTCCTGCACCAAAAGGTTTATATCTGATAACATAGAATTCTTTATAGTTTCTTGCTTTATTATTAAGTGAATCTTCATTTTTCTTTGTTAAAGCTGGGAATCCATCTCGCCTAAGGAACCGGGGAATGTCGGAAGTTAAGATTAAAGTCCACAAATTATAACTGTAAATTTATTTGTATTATTAGGGATTATTATTAGAGTTTACTGGTCCCATCCTCACATACTAACCACTGGTAACCCGCCAGGCTGAGAGAACTTGTTGGTCCTACATTCATGAACTAGATTAAATTGTAACTTTCATTTTTATTATGTCAGTTACCAAGCATTTCCTAAGAATATTATCTTATTTTAAAGGTATTTTAGTGTCTTATAGTCATGAAAGGCATAATATGATATCGGGAGCATGAAGACAGATACCAAAATTATCAGGAAATAATATGCTGGGGATCCTTGTCCACTTCCTACTTCCTTGCTCCCTTCCCACCATTCCCCTAGCCCAAGCCACATAAGAAAAAAAAATTTATTTTATTTTCTTGGGCTTGGACGTGGGGGGAATGGGCCAAAAAGCCACAAAATGCAAATAAAATGTTAATTTTAAGAGATTTTGTGGGGCTTTTTGGGATGAACCGACATGAAGGTGCCATCAGAATCCTTTTGTAGGAGCTCTTAGGATTCAAGAACCTGTTATCCTTGGCGAGCCACAAATCAAGGGTTAACCGATGCCAAAACTAGGATGAAGGAGAGTAAGACCGCCTATTATGATTGAAAACTATATTATTTTCTTCTTCTTTTATTATTATTTTCTGATATTATCTTCCTTAACCTGTCTGGGACCCCGAGATTCTGTCGACAGCAAAGATACCATAGAAATAAATTGAATGTTCTTGGCCCAAAAGGCCCGGCCAAAATCCCTTAAAATTACAATTTAATTTATTTTGTTGTGCCTTTTGGCGTCGTCGCAAGCGCAAGTAAACCACACAATAAGATCAAGAAACCTGAGAATTTAGACGGCTTATGTGGGTCAAGAAAGGTCCAAAGAACCCGGGGTAAGTGCTGGAAAGGAGAGAGAGAGGGCCACAAGACTAGAATGAAGACCAGCCAATTAAAAGATTAAAAAATATCAATTATATTTCTTAGAGGTGAATGAACATGATATGCTTGCCGGTGGTCTGTTGCTGGAGTTACAAAGTTATGATTTTTATTGCTGTAACTGAATGATTCCTATAAAATTACTATTATTTTAATTATTGAATGGTTATTTTGTGATTATTTTGTGATTTTCTGTGTCATCTTTTCCATTCTATGTGGTCCAGTTAATAACCATTCAAAATTAATGTTTTTCTTTATTATTATAGGTTTTATTATTATAGTGGCCGCTATCGCGAGCCCCAATAGGATTATTATTATCTTCTAATATTATCTTTATCAACCAAATCCATTAAGAATTCTTTTCCTTCTTTTGGTTCCTTAGTGGAGGCTCTTGGGCATTACAGGTTAATCTTGTCCTATAACCGCTTATGTAGGTTGCATTCTCCTTCCTTAAGGCCCGTCCACCAATCATGAATGCAAAAACCAAGAATTATTAATAAAAACCCAATATAATGCATGATTGGTGGCTTGTGGACGGGCCTATAATCACCAATAATATTATTTGCTACTTGCATGGGCCCCTCCTCCGCAGCACGCTTGCGTGGCCTTTCCCCGAGGAAGGAGGGGCCCTTAAGAAGCAAATAATATGCCAAGAAGCCAATATAATGCATTAAAAGTTAATAATATAAATAAAATTCTTAATAATATTGGCTTCTTGGCCCATAACAGCTATTTACTTTCATTAATCTCCAAAATTCCCCCCTGGGGTTCCCGGCATGCATAAAAAACCAATTAATTTTGGAGATTAATAATAGCTGTTATGGCCATAGAAAAACACTATAAAATCAATAATTTTATTGGTGTTTTCGGGGGACAAGAAGCGTGCGGAAGGTAAAATATTGGATTTTCTAAGGTATTTTGTGTCTTTCTTCATTAATAATCACCAATAATCATCAAATAAAATCCAATATTTTGCCTTCCTTCATCCCTTAGCAAAGAAAACATTAAATTTTATATTTTTACAGCTTTTTAGCTGGCTTTCCCTAAAAATATAAATTTAATTGTTTCTTTGCCCAAAAGTCCTTATAAAATCCATAAAAATTGTATTTTTTTTTATTTTATTGTGACTTTTGGAAGGGATTATAGGTGGTGTGTTCCCTCCCACGCGTGGCGTGGGCATGAGAGAGTTGAAGGAAGAAGAGGGAACACACCACCCACACAAGCCAATAAAAATACAATTAAAATTTACTTTTTATTTGCTTGTGTGCCCCGTCCACATCCCGCTTGCCGCTCCTTCACTGACGGGTCTTGGGTCATATCTTTACACTCACGGGGGCCTGGCGGCAGCATATTGGTGAAGGGAATAAGGGGGCCATCCTCCCGGCGTAAGTAACAATAAAAATTAATATTTATTTTTGGATGGCCCCTATACACTCCATTATTAATATGTAACCTTCAGGATTCGTCTGTTGGTCCCAAGTAACCCCTAAAAGATATAACTTAATAAATTCCAACAGACGAATCCTGAAGAAGATAATAATAATGTCATCCAAAAGGCTTTGCCCACGTAAATTCACTAAAAAATTCATATTTATTTTGATGTTGTAGGTCCTTGGCAAAGCCTTTTGGGCCATAAGAGAGTAATGTGTAAGGACTAAAAATCCAAGTATTATGATTGAAAACTTTGGTAGCTGGTATAGTCCTGACCTAGATCTCGAGGGAATAAGCTGGTTATCTGGGTCATACTCACGGCCTTATCCCAGCTACAGAAGCCAAGTAACCTTCACGAGCGAGCGGAAAGACACTCAAAAAATGAAAGTTATTATTATTGATTATTACGTCCGCTCGCTTGATTAGAAGACAATGCAAGCTCCATAAGGCCGTGAGGATGACAACAAGTCCCAGAAAGTAGAAAGTGGAAGAGGAAAGTGTAGGAGGATATCAACAAAAGTCCTTAAAATATCAATTAAATTTCCTTGTTACCTTCTGTCCACAGCAAGTTTCTACCTTTAATTACCTGTCATACCTTCAATATCCTGCATTATCAATAACTTGTTCACCAGAGAATTCATCATTAGAATGCATTGTAGGTGGCCAAGCAAGCATAA
>Ga0099821_1067440_pt1 | contig 12817 bp, 5 predicted proteins | sample SidTnscriptome_3_FD_81135 | JGI IMG/M metagenome (GOLD analysis project Ga0099821, IMG submission 81135) | Coral microbial communities from Puerto Morelos, Mexico - Siderastrea T C metatranscriptome (Eukaryote Community Metatranscriptome) | ecosystem: Host-associated > Invertebrates > Cnidaria >... | reverse complement strand
GCGATTATAATATATTTCATTAGCTACCACAAGTATTCTCAAACTCGGAAACCTGGAGGAAAGAAGCCGTGGGACGTTTGCAAAGGTAGACGCAGCCAATCGGAAATAATGCACCTATCAATTTAAAGCCGGCGGGGGGGGAGGCAGGGCATGGGGTGGGGATTTGACATTTTTCAAAAATTTGCCGTCAAATTCCCTACCCGCGGGCAAACCATTCCAGTCAAATGCACAAAAAATTTCCCTACCCCGGGTGGCATATTGCTGTCAATCATTCCCAGGCTGGATGCAAGAAAGACGCAAGGAAAACAGGGAAACTCTATAATTTTCACGACTTCTCAGCATTACTACGTCTCCAAAATTCAACTGCGTTTAATACACTGTGTATATCGAATTACAAAATCAACAGAGTCTTTAATAAGCAGTTCGTATTTTCTGCAAAGGCTGCAGAAAGCATAACATTTGAAAAGAGCAGTCGTTGCAGCGACTGGCCGGTACACTGATCGTTTACATTATACATTGGCCAAAAAATCGACTTGGTTTCTCTTTATCCCTGTTTACTTCGATACTGCAATGTCTAAAAACGTTCAAATCAACAAAAACAAAACTCTAAATTAATCGAAAATATGGAGATAAAACGGTCAAATTCTTTGATTATCTGATTCTCGATCTCGTGGACAGCCATTATGATTTCAAGGACGTAGAGCGCATGCGTGACGTGGGAAAAGTAATTTCGGTCCCAGTTTCTTTCGTTCAAGTCGACGTTCAAACAGATCCACGTTGGGCGAAGACAAATTCAAATATCCCCTCCCCCGGGAAGGCAAGATCAGTCAAAAGCCCCACCCCAGGGCCAACAATAACAATCAAATCCCCACCCCATGCCCTGCCTCCCCCCCGTCGGCTTTAAATTGATAGGTGCATAAGCTGAGTCATCAGAGTTGAAACATTACGTCATCTAGTAACGCTATAGTCAAAATATTGTGTCACACAGTCACAGTTTTCGTCACGATAGTTCGTATAAATACGGGATCGCGCTAACATTTGTTAACCTGGGGGTGGGGTGGGTCAGAACAGCCGGTTTAATTGCCCATTGGGCTTTCTTGTTGTGTTGATAAAATGAAACACTTATGACCCATCACTGCACCTCGACTGCGTTGATCCTTGCAATTACTAACCTGAAAGTAGAAAATAGCTGATAACAGGAAACTGTGAGTAATGCAAGTGCTACTTAATTAAACTGTTCAAAATTCGCAAAGCATTCTAAAATAATTGAGGAAAATGTTGAGACCGCTTCAACAGGTCTCTGCAACGTATTTGTAAGTTAAAAGTTTTAAAATGTGTTCTGAAAACGTGTTTCCCAAATTGCTGAGGGAGCGTTCAAAAATTTACACCAACTTAAATTTGTTCATTAATATCATGGGTGACAAATTACTCCTTAATTTTGGCGCGAAATTTCAGCGTTAATTTATAATTTCACATGAGAAATTACAAGATTGCTATGGCAACGGCCTTTTGCTTAGTGCCAAGATGGCGTCGAGGTTAGAGACGCTACGGTAGGCTTGGATAAATTCTGCTCGTAAAATAGCTTATTCTGCCTGCCGGCAGTGCTCGTAAAAATCGCTTATTCTGCTCGAAATTCTGCTCGGACACCCTTATTCTGCTCGAATTCTGCTCGGTACCCGAACAATTTTTGGCCCTTCGGGCCTTATGTATTTTCACAAATATGGAAGGGAGTCTGGGCCTAACCCCTAAATACTAATTAGACTTTCATTATGCAGAGAATAATTGTAATTCATTTCACTTTATATCACTAACATTAGACGAAACAGTGATTTTTTTTACTAGCATCCTACAAAAAGGAAGATCAAACAAATGCATAAAGACTGTGTAATTATTTTTGTTTGCTTTTTTTTTTGTATTTATTTAGTTTTCATTTTTTCTTACAACTGTTATGCATATCATTAGTGTCACTGATTTTCCGTTATTCTGCTCAAATTCTGCTCGAAAATGCCTTATTCTGCCGGCAGAATGCTCGTCTCACAAATCTCTTATTCTGCTCGAAATTCTGCCGGCAGAATTTATCCAAGCCTACGCTACGGATGAAGATGTTTTGTGCACAACCGATAGCAATTCTGGAAATTAAATATTCATTGAGGACACAATCAGCAATCTGTAAATTTTTTCTTTTACTTGACTGAACTCCTCAGAAACCAACTGCGAGGCGAAAAGAAGAGATTAGTTTGTGACAGTATGATAGCGAAAATTTTTGAACGGCGAGCCGGCAGTTGCTGATCGAGTGATTGACCTAGAACTCAGAGAAGTAATTCAATGGAATTGGGCACTTCTTCGAATAGAATGAAGGTCAGCTTTATCCAAATTTGCTTCCGAAGTTTACTTTCGTTAAAACAAGTTTGTTGTGCGTATTTTGAATGCATTTGTGAAGCCTTGCTCCTCTCGATGGGGCAAAGTGGTGCTCGACTCAATGAATTTGCCGGATAAAACGCGGGTAACCTTTGCCGAGCGATTTGTCAGTGTGGTACTTTTCAAGTAAAAATTCAGAGTCTGGTGCATTTTGCTGTCGGTTACAAATACATGAAATCGTCAAAGCGTGTTATAAACTTCCCAAAAGATTTTTTTCATTATTGCACTCAGAAAATTATGAACTTCAGCCAAACTGTAAACTTTTCAATACTTGGAGTTTTCGATGCGATAAACAAGTCAATACCCCAAGACTGTGAGCGTAATTTGTCACCCATGATATTAGTATGTGTAATCAAATGGTATACTCGTGAAATAAGGAAATAATTTCCCTTGCGTTTTGTCAATAATAATACTACTTGGGGAGCAGCTTTTTCACGAAACAGTTTGAACACACTATAATATATAGATTTAGCCAAGCCTAAAAGCGGAGCCGCCAAGGAATAAACTGGTGTTCGTTTCTCAAAAATAGTCCTGCAACTTTTCGGTCTGAAATATATTTCGGGTTTTTTTTGGCTCGTTCGCTTTCGAAAAGTGTTTCTCAAAAAGCCCGAAAGTGTTCCGAATTGTCCTCCAATATTTTGGGGATCTGTTCTTTAAAACCAAGCTCGAAAGGTCATTCTAGAGGCTGAGCACAGCTTGATTATAGTTTTTAGCCAATGACGTCACGTTAGTGACGTATGGCTACTGTCAGAGCCTAGAAATCAACGATATACGTCTGTCTGTGATGTCTGTCTTACGCTCTGTGAGGCTGGGGGGATATTCTGTGCGATGGTGGGTGGGGGTGTGCACCGGGACACTGAAGCTCTTACATCAGCGGCACATACCCATACAGTTTTATTCGCACTGTAGTCCTGCGTTTACTTAGCCGTGGTACAGACTTCCACAGCAACAAACACATCAGAAATAATACACAAGATGGATTGCAAAGTAAAATCGGAAATTGCGCGCCTTGTTGCTAGCTATTCTTAAAACTGAAAAACTTGAATGGAACTAATATTAAATCCAAGTTACACTGATGATCAAGGAATTAGAGTAACATCTTTAGCTTGAGAAACCATTATTTACCGTATAATTCAAAGCGGCTTGAACAAATTGGCATGGTTGACAGCTGCTTGTCATTTGAACTTTCGGAATGTAACACAACGCTTAAAACATCTCGAACTGAACGCAAGATTAACAACAACAGATATGTGACAAAGCATTCTAATAGAGACCTTTTGGACCTACTGGAAAGCGAGCAGGTTTTGTGAGAGTGAGCTGAATTTGATTATTTTCGTACTGTTCAAAAGCAAAGCAAACGACATTTATTCGGCTGAAGGTTTAACCAGCGAACAGGCTCTATTTTCGTTTCGTGCTGTGAAACATTCAGGCGGGAAGGGCAAAACGAAAAATAGAGCCTGATACAATTCTTGTGTGAAGCAGTTTTCATATCGAAAATACTATTTACTGTGCACATGCAATTATGTCTGTTTGCCATTCAATTATGTCTGTTTGTTATTCAATTATGCCTGTTTGTCATTCAATTATGTCTCTTTGTCATTCAATTATGCCTGTTTGTCATTCAATTATGTCCGTTTCATGTCATTCAATCATTACTTTTTGTCATGCAGTTATGGCTGTTTGTCATTCAATTATTACTTTTTGTCATGCAATTATGTCTTTCTGCACGCCATGCAATTATGACTCGTTGCTATTCAATTACAATGTCGATAGACCGCTTGTAGCTGAGCCCGCAAAAACACCGCTGCCGTGATACTAAAACTGACAAGCGCAGGCAAGGCACATAAGTTGCACGAGGTGAACGAAAATGGCGTCCAATGCAAGCCAGATCGAGGTATGAGCGAGGGGGCGGCGAATAAATATGTAAGTGTAGACGGGAAACGAGAAAATGGAGGGAATTATCAACGAGCCTTAACACTGTTGAATGAGGCTGCGGGTATTCTAACGTCACCAGCCACGGCCACAGATGCATCCGATCGTCAGCCACAGCTCTCACAGCACAGCAATCTGCAGTTACAGTACAAGTTTCAAGTTTCAGGTACTTCTGAAAGGAAAGAAATGGCCCGGCTCTTCCCGTTTTAGAGACAAGGTGCAACTGATGCAGGTATGAGTAATGCTGAAAGATTAGCGGTGCGAAACGCGGGCGGCAGCGCGCGAACCCGACTTGGCAGTTTGGCACTTGGCAGGCCTGGCGGGCTATTTAAAATGGGCGGTATTTGTGGGATTTTCCCATACCGTAAACAAACCCGTTGGTTGAGCACCGAGTTGCGTAGTTAAGAAAAGTCTGTTTGTTTTTGGACAGCCAGTACCATGTTGTTTCTTATTCCAGTTGGAAGAAATTTTTTCATCAAAAAAAAGGTGAAATTCTGGCTTAAACGAGAATTTACGAACTGTGCGTAAATGTGCTAGTCGCTTGATTTTATCATGAAAGTTGCAAATGGTGTTTTAGTGGTTGTGGAGCTTGTAATTTTTTCCTCTGTTTTCGTGTCGGACCAAGAAAATTGCTATATATGTGGAAGCCCACGGGCAAGTGAATGCCAAGGCGATTTATCACGACTTTTGGCCGAACCTTGTTGTGTTGCTCAAGTAAATGCTGAATCGCTCGCTTGTACGCAAGTTTATAACTGCAATTTTATCTCATTGAAGTAAAATAAGAGGGGATGCGGGGGCGTTCAACTTTGGCTGGAGAATGCGGATTTGGTTCATCATAGCTTTCACCAAGAATAAATAGCTGTCGTCGTACCAGCCTTTTATACCAGTTGATTAATTAAGTTACTAATATTACAAGGACCATTAGGCTGTTTCATGGATAATGCATAATACATGACGTCATCGCCGTGTTGCAACACCGATGCAATCAAACTACCCTGCAATGAGTATTAAATGTGGGAAGTCACTACTCCTACCGAGCTCTTACAGTGAATAATCAACCGGTGAAATGTTGGGTGGTGTGCTTCCAAAATCCAGGCCAGCCACTTTAAGTTTGGAAAACTACCACATACAAACGACGTCCCATACCAGAGAATTCTCAAGCAGTTATTTTCCCTTATTGCATTGCAGATAGTCCATTGGGTACAAACAGATTAACTACCAACTATTCGATGTCTTACACTTAATGCATTGAACAAACTCTGAACGCTTGAACTATGACCCCATTTTCTCCGGAGCAACTTAACTTTTTCAAGTTATCGACCGTGGTGCTTGATGAGTTTCCAGTCGCCCTACGTCTAGTGTTTGTGTTCATGTGGGACAGCCTTGTCGCTCCAAGACCCGGCTTTCAAAAATGGGATGACTCACAACGGGTGCGGAAAATTTTCATTAAGATAGAAGGAAAGACAAAATATGTGAAACCAAATAAATCCTATATGCAGTGGGACTGTACAGCTCTGTTTGAAGCCACTCTCTTCGCTCAAAGTTTTGCCGTGCCAGACGGAAAAGGCGGTTTTGGTACCTTACACGACGTGTACGTGAAACCCCGTCATTTATTAAGCGGAACATTTCACCTCTTCGTCACCAGCCCCTCTGGAAACCAAGTTGAGACGTTCGCTCTTGCGTTAGATCAGCTTCGTTTACTACGAAACACTCTTTGCCACCAGATTAGTACCCAAAAGATTGTCAAGACAACCTTTGATCATTGCATACAGTTCGCAAAAGATGCCTTTATTGCACTGGGCCAAAGCATTGCCAAGATCGATGACATTGGAAAGTTGGGTGAAAAAGACTTCCCCACTGACAGGCTACAAAAGTTGGAAGAGGAGCTGAGAAGAGAGAAATTTAAGCAAATCGAAGATAACTAGACCAAATGGTATCTCAGCTGAGAGATGTCGGCTCAGACGTGAAAGATGTGAAAACTGGAGTAACAGAAGTCGGGTCGTATGTGAAAGATGTCATAACTGGAGTAACAGATGTCGAGACAAAAGTGGGAGATGTCAGCTCAGAAGTGAAAGATGTGAAAACTGAGGTAACAAATGTCAAGACAAAAGTGGCAGATGTCGAGTCACACGTGAAATATGTGAAAAATGAAGTAACAAATGTCAAGACGAAAGTGGCAGATGTCGAGTCACACGTGAAAGAGACGAAAACTAAAGTAACAAATGTCAACACAAAAATGGCAGATGTCGATTCACGGGTGAAAAAAATGGAAAACTTACTAGAAACATTGACCGTGCACGTACAAGACATGAAGACTCAAGTCCACTTAACCCCTCCTTGCGAAAGGAAAAGTGATGTCGCGGCATTTTTTAATCGAGGATGTGTTCTTTACGGGAGGGGTGACAATCAGTCAGCTCTTGAGGCATTTCAGGCGGCGGCAAGCACGAGATCAAGTCTGCTTGGTGATCACGTAGATACGGCGCGCAGCTACAACAACCTTGGTGTGGTACAGCTTCGCATGGGAAAGTTTTTCGAAGCCTTAACATCACTGCAGAAGGCCTCTCGAATCAACATGCAACTTTTAGGAGACCATCGCGACACCGCTGCAGCCTTAAACAATCTCGGATGTGTTTATTTGGAGATGAGCAATAAAGCCACGGCTCTAGATACAAAGCAGAACGCGTCAGACGTGTGTTCTTATCAGGTTGGTGATCACGGACCCAACATCTGCAGCTTCCACAGAGTTGGTGTAGTGCAGCGTGAAATGGAATACCTCAACAAATCATTAGAATCTCTACTGAAGGCGGCAGACATGTATTCCCGACTAGACAAAGAACTTTTTGGCTATCAGGCGGACACCGCCGCAGCTTTTCATAACCTGGCCTGTGTTCATTTCAAGACAGGTGATAATAAGTCAGCTTTGGACGCATTCCACAAAGTGGCACACATGAGATCAAATCTGCTTGGTGATCACGAAAATACAGCTTGCAGTTATCACTGGCTTGGTGCAGTGCAGCTGCGCACTGGAGATCTCAACGGAGCTCTAAAATCTTTGCACAAGGCCTCGCGACTGTATAAGGAACACCACCCCGATACCGCCACAAACTTGCGATATCTAGCGTGTGTTTATTTGGAAATGGGTGATAAAAAGGCAGCTGTGAAAGCTATTCAGAAAGCTTTAGCTATGAACATTAATCAGCTTGGTGACCACGAACACACGGCGTGTAGCTACCATATTCTTGGAGTAGTTCAGCGGGAGATGGGAAACCCTAGCGGAGCTTTAGAATCTCTTCAGAAAGCGGCAAACATGAGATCCAATTTACTTGGTGTCCACAAAGACACAGCCCGCAGCTACAGCTTGCTTGGAAAAGTGCAGCTTGAAGTGGGAGACCTCAGCGCAGCTTTAGAATCTCTACAGAAAGCAGCAAACTTGAGATCAAATCTACTTGGTGAACATAAAGACACAGCGTACAGCCTTTACTTGCTTGGTGAAGTACAGAATGACATGGGAGATCTCAGCATAGCCTTAGAATCTCTACAGAAAGCAGCAAACATGAGATCGAAGCTGCTTGGTGAGCACAAAGACACGGCGTGCAGCTACTATATGCTTGGAAAAGTGCAGCATAAAATGGGAGACCTCAAAGGAGCTTTGCATTATCTAGAGAAAGCCTTGCAACTGAGGAAGAAACTGTTAGGGAATCACCCTAATACCGCCGCAACCTTTCATTACTTGGGAAGTGTTTACGAGGAGGCGGGTGATACCAGGTCTGCTGCTGCGACATTGCAGAAAGCGGCAGACATGAGATCAAATCTGCTTGGGGATCACGAAGACACAGCACACAGCTATCACTTGCTTGGTGAAGTACGGCATGACATGGGAGACCTCAGCGAAGCTTTAGAATCTCTAAGGAGAGCAGCAAACATGAGATCAAGTCTGCTTGGTGAACACAAAGACACGGCGTGCAGCTACCACTGGCTTGGTGAAGTACAGCATGACATGGGAGACCTCAGTGCAGCTTTACAATCTCTACAGAAAGCGGCAAACATGAGATCGAACATGCTTGGTGAACACGAAGACACGGCCTGCAGCTATCACTTGCTTGGTGAAGTACTACATGATATGGGATACTTCAGCGTACCTTTAGAATCTCCAAGAAAAAAAGCAAACATGAGATCCAACCTGCTTGGTGAACACCAAGACACGGCGTGCAGTTACCAGTTTCTTGGTGAAGTACAGCACAACCTGGGAGACCTCAGCGAAGCTCTAGAATCTCTAAGGAAAGCAGCAAACATGAGATCGAACCTGCTTGGTGAACACAAAGACACGGCGTGCAGCTACTATATGCTTGGAAAAGTGCAGCATAAAATGGGAGACCTCAAAGGGGCTTTGTGTTGTCTACAGAAAGCCTTGCAACTGAGGAAGGAACTGTCAGGGGATCACCCTGACACCGCCGCAACCTTTCATTACTTAGGAAGTGTTTACGAGGAGACGGGTGATAACAGGTCTGCTGCTGCGACATTGCAGAAAGCGGCAGACATGAGATCAAATCTGCTTGGGGATCACGAAGACACAGCGCACAGCTACCACTGGCTCGGCTTGGCGCAGTTTAACATGGGAGACCACAGCAGAGCTTTAGAATCTCTAACGAAGGCCTCGCAACTCTGCACAGCAATTTTAGGGCATCACGTATATACCGCCTTAAGCTTGCACGACCTAGGATTTGTTTATTTCAAGTTGGGTGATAACAAGTCAGCTGTTGAGGCATTCCAGAAAGCGGCGGACATGAGATCAAATCTGCTAGGTAATAAACAAGAGACCGCTTGCAGCTTACACAACCTTGGTGTAGTGCAGCGAGAAATAGGAGACCTCAGCAGAGCTTTGGAATCTCTACAGAAGGCTGCGCAACTAAACATAGAACTATTTAGGGATCACCCTTATAGCGCCCAAAGCTTTCATGTCCTAGGGCTTGTTTATTTGGGTATGGGCGATAAAAACTCAGCTGTGGAGGCATTCCAGATAGCGGCAGACATGAGATCAAAACTTCTTGGAAATCACGTAGACTTGGCGTGCTGCTACTACTGGCTGGGTAAAGCGCAGCGCGAGATGGGAGTCCTCACTGGAGCTCAAGAATCTCTTAGGAAAGCCTCGCAACTAAATAGTGAACTTTTAGGGAATCACCTTCACACCGCAGAAAGCTATCATACCCTAGGATGTGTTTATTTGGAGTTGGGCAATTATAATACACCAGCGGTAGAGGCATTCCAGAAAGCGGCAGGGATGAGATCACTTCTGCTTGGTAATCACGTAGAAACTGCGCGCAGCTTTCACAACCTTGGTTTAGTGCAGTCCAAAACCCGAGACCTAAAAGGAGCTTTTAAATCTCTACAGAAAGCGATAGACATGTACTCTTATCTGCTAGGAGATCACAAACACACGGCCTGTAGCTATCACTGCCTTGGTGTTGTGCAATTTTCCATGAAAGATCTCAGTGGAGCGTTGCAATCTCTACGGAAAGCAGCAAACATGTACGCTAATCTGCTTGGCGATCACATCGACACCGCGAAGAGCTATCACTGTCTTGGTGTGGTGCAATGTGAAAAAGGAGACCACAGCGGCGCTTTAGACTCTATACAGAAGGCCTGGCGGTTGAGGAGAGAACTGTTAGGCGGAAATCACCCCGACACAGCTGATAGCTTTAAGCTACTGAAACGTATTCAGACGGCATGGTGCTCGGCGCATTGGGACATTGTGACCACTAGGCCCGGGCATTGAAAGGAGTGATATCCTTTTTCTTGCGATAGACATCGAAAAGCGGAACGGTTTCTCTTGGGCTCCGGTAAATAGTGAACACTTATCAAGTCGTGGATAACAGCGGTAAAAGTGCAGGCACTTTAGCTTGCTCACTTTTTCGCTTGGCTACCGACAAATGAGTACCATCATATTACTATCTGATTAAGAACTGTTCAAGGACATGGAGTCTGAGGAAGCTTAGAATGAATTGACCGAGTGTTGAGACGAGGAATCACGAACAAAAATTTCTTTGTGAACTCATTAGCACTTAGCTGACGCTAATAGAGGTCCAGTCTATATTTAATGGCGGAATTGATATTCAAGCTGTACAAGTAGGCGGCATAGCAATAACAGAAAAGATTACTACCGAATTCGTCGACACCCCCTGTAAGTCAAATTTTCGACTACTATCTTGATAAAACTTTCTGTCAGTTATAACTTGTATACAGGAAGTTTCTTATCTTGCAAAAAATTGTTCCTCGAATCCTGCTGCTTCCACATTAGCGAAAAGAGGGAGGGGCGTCGGGACTGCAGTCGAGATCAGGTGCCACGCCCCACCCTCAACTGAGACAGCGGACAAAGAACTATAGTCAGATGACAAGCGAGCTGAGAAAATTCAGCTGAGAGATTCAGTGAGAAAGGTACCGAGTTAGTACAAACATATCTTTCAAAACTTCGGATCTTGAAAAGCAACACGTTTCTAATAGGTTTATAATGTTATTACCTGGCGGTGATTTACGACGGTCGGGTGTTGCAAGTTAACTTTTGGGGCTATATCTTAGAAGATCGCGCAGTAATTCTCGATGGTACGTTCATTGGTAATTACCCTACACATTTGTACCATTTCAAGTTTGTGAATACCATTGAAAGTACCTTCGAAGCGATTGGTTAATTTTAGCGTTTTATGTTGGTTTTCTATTGCTTGGCTAATCTAAACTAGTTTATCATGTTTATCAGAACAGAACATCAAAAAGTCGTTATAATTTAGGAATCTAACATTATTAGGAGTCAACAGAAGAGCCTGTGTTAAAGTAAATATTAACCGAGCATACGCATATAGTTTTCGCATTTGCACGTGCAAATTTTCGTCTTTTTAGCTTAACCCTCGGACGTACAAGCAAAGTTACACCCCCACCGTGGTACAAGGGATGGGGGGGGGGGGGTTGATGGAACCCCTCCCCTGGGTTCTTGCTGTGTTTCAATATTTCGGAGAGATTTTGCCTTTGGTAGAAAGCCTTTGATGTGCTCTACAAGAAGAGGTATATATTTTGAGCTGGGGCAATGCTGGGGGCCAGTGACGTCATCCAATATTGGCCGCCATCTTGGATTTTACCAAAAATTAGAAATTATCAAAAAACGACGAAAATTGGAAATTTTTAACGCTAGTCATGTAAAATGTGAAATAATTAAATACTTTGCTGTTTTCTATGTACAATTTATGATTTTTGCACCTCAAAAAGGTGAAAAAAAACACACAGTGTTATCCGAAATTGGCTTAACCACCTGCTACTTATGACGTCATATCTCGTAACCACAGCGACCGATTCTCACTAAACTTGCGCCAAAATGTGTCTAAGGGATATGCCTACAGCTACTGAAAACGGCAGGTGCTGATGAAAAATCGTCTTGGAAAAATTGTAGCAAAACCTCATGGAGGGGTGGCATCCACCCCCCCTCCCCCCCACCTTGTACGTCCGAGGGTTAAAACTGAAATTCATAGCCTTAATTAATCAAGACTTCTTTATATCTTAATAACGTGGATTTCCACTGTCGCTTAATCTTTTACGTGCGTGTCTTGTACCCAGATCTCCGTCAAGAGAGGGGAAGATCTCACATTTCAGTTGCTTACAAGTGAGATCTGGGTACGAGATTATGTGTAAACTTTACTTATATGCAGACCTTTGATATACGGTCACCTTATTTTAACTGGGTGCATGAAACGAAAGTAGCATTTACGACAGCGGAAATTCATCAGCTTTTATGGAGGTATCCGTATTACAGGTTATAAGAATTTTGGCTCCTTGGGGCCTTTTAAGCGACCGTCGTTAGAGTTTCCGGTGTGAAGCTTTATTTCTGAAAATTACAACATTAGTTCATAACTATATAAGTAAGGAAAACTAGTTACGAAAATACATCTAAAACTAACTGAAAAACGTTTTTCAAATGTTATATTAAGTCACACGAGATCGGATCTGTGGGGGCAGATCTTTAGTCTGTAATATGTGAATGTAGATTTGGCTCTGTGCCCGGCTGTTCAAAGCAGCGTTGAGATAACCCAGGATTCTGAGGATTAGCGGCGTCAAGTTTGAATTTAGTTTGATGTCCTAAGATGCGAATTCCTGTAAATTCTTTTTGCACGACGTTCTGTACTGGCTTTTTGACCAGAGAAAGACGAGAAACAGCTGGGCAAGCTATAGTCAGCTTCTGAACAAGCGGGCACTGGTAAAAAATTGTAACGTGGTTTTTGACCGCATATGTACGACTCCACTGCTAAATTATTGCCTAGTTTTTGTGATATTAAATTTGTAAATCAATCGATCACGAATTAGTGTAACTGTAAGTTACACTAATTCTAATTCTAAATACTGTTATTATTATAGTTTCACCCTTAGTTATAGCGTAGAGGTAAATTAAAACAGTGTCGAAACGACACAGTGTAGAAATTCTTAAGTATAT
>Ga0099821_1052988_pt1 | contig 13720 bp, 1 predicted proteins | sample SidTnscriptome_3_FD_81135 | JGI IMG/M metagenome (GOLD analysis project Ga0099821, IMG submission 81135) | Coral microbial communities from Puerto Morelos, Mexico - Siderastrea T C metatranscriptome (Eukaryote Community Metatranscriptome) | ecosystem: Host-associated > Invertebrates > Cnidaria >... | reverse complement strand
TGTTGCAACACTATGAATGGCACCCAACCAGCAAGTTTAAGTAACTTCACTTGAGCTTTAATAATGAATTCTTTTCAGTTGCCAATCCAACTTCGTCAAGACCAACCCTTGCGTTTCGGCTGTTTTCTGAGGAAAGGAAGAACTACAGGAATTGCTTCATTTGTGGTTTGAAGAGTCGCTTACTCTTAACTAACTTCGTCGAGCCTGAAGCCAAAATAGAGTTGTGGCGCAATTTGTGATTCTAGCTACTGAATCAGTTCATTTTTTGGCTAAACTCAGGAAACATTGGAAAGTATGAAAATTGACACCGAAAAAATCTTATAAAATGAAGCACACCGTTGATTGTTTCCAGCGAGCAGTATTTAGTATTTTTTTCATCTGCCTGACTCGATGTACATCGGCATCTAGCTGCACGGGCCAAAACTACGTTGTTCCAGAATACCTTCGTTGTACCCCTGTTAATGTGGCATACAACAATAATGGTGCGCAGTGTGTAGATGCATCAGACAGCCTGGCGACCTGCGGCCTCGCGTTAGACGGAAGCGCAGCTACCGAGTGGACTTATTCGGGTGCTGGAGTAGGCATGTGGCTTAAGATTCAGTTTGATCGACAGTACCTTATCAACACTCTGCGTGTAAAACAGAGGGCCAATGCCATTGAGCAAAACAAAGGACTTAAGCTCACGTTTATGGATGGATCCGAAGCATTTGTGGAACTTACTAAAAATGAAGGTGTTAATAATGACCAAGAGGCGGTCTGGGACATAAGAAGTTTCTGTGACGTCATGACCAATTTCGTGAAAGTTGAAGTAGAAACAGTTTACACAGTTGTCAACAACGGCTTCAAGGAGATACAGTTTTATCACGATAACTGCCTTACAGATAAACTAGAGAGTTTTCTTACCATTCCAATGGGGAAAACAACAGAAATCCACCCTGTGCAAGGAAAATCAATTTCCCTTCGCATCAAGGCAACCAAGAACGTTGCCGTAACTCTTTACGAAAAACCACAAGCAGACTCAGCTAGATATCGTTTCATCATCTTTGACCAAAATGGCAATTCACAAATCCGTCGTGCTGCAGAAGGCGATTCAAACGACAACCAGCAAAAATGGACAAGTACTCCAAATGCATTGGGACCAGATCCTAAGTGGCGGACTATCTGGATCGACTTCCGTTCGAGCAACCTGGTGCTGGGATCTGGGGGCGAGGTTTTATTACAGTGGAATGACCCGTCTCCTATTTCAGTCAGCTACGTATCCTTTACAGCAGATGCCACGATGTCCACAACGATCTATTATTACAACAGAGAGACTGAAAGCAAATGCTTCAAAGACGCTGATCACTTCTGGCCGTTGGACAAATCGTTTTTCCGTAAAGACTTGATTGGGTCAACGCACGGAAAATGCAACTCGTGGGCGCGAGCTGCAGGTCCTGGATATGAAGGGTTGTCCACGAGAGCCGCGGTGGTTCAAAGTGCTGCTGATACGACAATCGACCTTGGGGACTTTTCTGGGGATTGCATCGGCGATTTTGCGCGGTGCGAAAAGGGCATCACAGTTGCGTTCTGGCTGAAGGTGACCGCTGGTGTGGACAGTGATATTCTATATTCAGCCGAGAAAGACAGCGATCGAGGGCTGACGATTTTCTACCTCACAGACACGTCGCTACTGACAGTAAACATGTATTCGACCAACGAATACGGAAGTGTATCAGTCAAAATAACACCTGAGGTTTGGTACCACGTGTTTGTGGCCTGGAAAAAAGGCACGGCAGGTAATCCCTGGATGGTCATCAATGGAGCAGAGGTTTTTTGGGGCACAGTTCAGGCGGAATCCAGAACTCAGGAAAGCTACACTCATCTGTTAGTTGGACAGCGTCCAACGGGTGGAACATCCAACTTTAAAATAAGCCAATTAGGTATCTGGAGGAAGGCTTTGGGCAGAAGGGACATGCAACGGGTATTCCATTGTGTTGGGCTGCAGCCTGAGTATCCAGCCTGTGCCAGTATTGAAGTGAACGATCGTGTAACTTGCGGCTGGGTGGACATAATGGAGAGTTACTGCAATGCAATTGGCTGTTGCTACCAAGATAACACTTGCTTCAAGCAGGATGGTCGAAGCGACTTTTCTAAGCTTGGTGTTGGTTCAGGATCCTCTGGAGTGATGTCTGCTTCATCGTATACACCGCTCTTTAATGAATATTTAGGTCGACTGATGTGGAGATCAGCAACAGATAGCACTTGGGTTCAACATGCGTGGAAACCAATGTCCACCACTGGTGATCAATGGCTTCAAGTGGACTTGGACCAAGTAAAGACTGTCAGAGCAGTGGCGACAAAAGGTTATTCCCATGGCGATATGACGTCCTGTTGCCAGACATACACCTTGCGTTACAGTAAGAGTGGCGCTATATGGGAACTTTATAAAGAAAACAACGCGGTTAAGGTGTTCATGGGGAATACAGACGCCACAACTGTGGTAAAAAACAACATCGCTACGCCTTTTGTGGCAAGAAAAGTGCGATTTCACGTCAAGTCCTGGTTTAATGAACCTGCCCTCAAAGTTGAGGTGTATGGCAGTAAAACAGCGGTAAATTACATGGGCTGTTATACCGGAGGCACATTCAAACCATGTGGGAGTTACGGAAGACATTCCTTAACCCCTGAGATCTGCACCACCTGCTGCGGTATCGCAGGCTACAGTTACTCAGCTGTAAGACGTGGCGACCAGTGCTTCTGCTGCGACGCAGTTGACGCACTGAAGAAGGTGGGAGACCCACAGTGCGACGACCCCTGCACAGGAAATTCAGTGTTACGTTGTGGCGGGAGGGATGCCTACAGCGTTTACCAAGCTTTGGGCGATTATAACTACCCTTTCGAGCTAACTATGGCAACAAATGTGTCCTTGTCCGATAGCATTAATGCTACCTTTACGAGTTATCCCGGTGCATCATACAAGCTAGACTTTGGTGAGGACATTGTAATCACTTCATGGGAACCCATGGTGTCGTATTTATATCACTCTGATGGACCGCATGTTGTTTATGGTCATGCAATGCTGGGAGAGTACGGTGAAGCGCAATCGTTTTTAACCTCTTTGCCGGTGAACGTTTATTCATCCGTGAAATTGTTTGAGCCCAATTGTCCAGCAGTAGTGGAAGCAAATGAAGAGTTTGGTTGTCGTATGTCGATCTACGAAGGAGCTGACATGCGCCTAGACGCTCAATTCACTTCCGGCAGCATTGTTTCAACGCCTTTGGACGACGCTCGTTCGTGCACAGTTGGACAACTGTTTCAGACCACTCCCGGCGGCGCTGGGATTCAGACTACAAACAAAACAGTGTTGATCCCGAGCTACAGGTTTGAGGATGATGGGAAGCTGACAGGTTGGAGGATTTGTTCAGAGACCAGTGGTTATGTCACTCTCCAGATATTTCGTCCGGTTTGCGGTAAAGGCCCACACAGTGTTTATTGTTATGTCGGTGGGAACTGTGAAACTGGCCTTGCACCTTGTGCCAATGCATCCACCTTCTCTTGCACAAGCAGTGAAGTGTTCGCCATGGGTTCAAGTTTCTGCACTGACAGTAACCTATCGCCAGGAAGTATTCCAACGGCCGGCCTCAACGACAGATACGAGCTCATCACCAAGAGTCACGTGTTTGTAGCGACGCCTGGTTGTCATATTTTTCCCTTTGATGACATAAAGAACTGCACTGACGTAAAAGAGGGTGACATTTTAGGTTTTACATATCAAGGCAGTGGATTTGCGGAAATAACCTCGCGAGCGGGTGGCGAGAGTAAGCAAGTCAACGCCACTGGATTTTGCTTCAACGACGTTAAGCTTACCTTGGGTACCATTCTAAATACAAATGAACTTCCTCCTTCTAGCGTTAGTGGATTGGAGTACTCGTTAGCAGCAGTCCACAGCATTCCTTCTGTTTTTTGGTTTCCTCATACTTATGCCATTGGTCAGTACAACGAGGAAGCGACTGTCAGCGGACCGTGGAAGACAGTGAAACAACAAATGCACATCACGGCGACTGAGAGTGTAGCAAATGTAACGATGACAACGCCAAAAGCGGTGGCAACGAACGCTTCATTCGTCATCACTATCCATCCACACAAGGGATACAATATCACCTACGTTGTGAACTATGGTGCTGGCGAAAACGAATCCTTTTTCACTGTTCGTGCAGAGCAGGACCAGCAACTGGGCCACGAGTTTAGTTTGAGCGGAACGTACACGGTTTCTCTCCATGCCAGCAACATTCTGTCCTTCGCAATCAAAACCTGTACTGTGGTAGTTCAAGATTCCATTTTAGGTTTGGCACTTTATAGGTCTATTCTTCCGGTGGCTCTTGGAAATGAAACTGTTGTTCAGTGGTATATGCGTCAAGGAGATGGTGTTAACATTACTGTTAACTTTGGCGATGGAACGTCCTTCCAGAATGGCTCGTTTGATGTCGCATACCTGTTTGCCGCGATGAATACCTATACGTACGCAGCTGTAGGGGAGTACGTTGTCACCATTAATGTGTCTAACTGTGTTTCCAACGCGTCAATCGAAGGCCTGGCTGTAGTGGAGTTACCGGTGACTGGGGTTTCGTGTGACGTCATTCATGCACATAGAGACATCGAAGTAAATGAGACCGTCACAGTACAGGTGACCACTGCTCAGGGAACTAATCCTGAGATTTTCATTGATTTTGGAGACGGATCAGTTACCACGACTCGACAGCTGAGCGTTCAGCATTCTTATTCGATCTACGACTTTTACAATGTCAGCTGTTCTGTTTACAACAACGTGAGCAGGGTTAACGTATCGACAAATATTCAAGTTCACAAACCAGTGGATCCGCTCATCGGTTTTAACCTGACATGTTCTTGTACTAATCTGACTGACCTCACTTCCTGTATGCTGAATATCAGTATTGGAACGGACTTTGTTTGCAGGTGGGATTGGGGCGATGGAAGCTTCAGTGAAACAGTGTATGAACAACTTGGGAATTTTACCCACCACAACTATAGCGCAGTGGGTCACTACAGCGTGTCTCTAAACTGCAGCAACCGACTGAATGAGACAACAGCTGTTACAACAGCGATCGTTGAAGAGCCAATAGTTGGATTTGCAGTCGTTGAACCCGTTGCTAAACCTTTTGCTACTGATTTTCAGGTGACATGGAGTACTGTTACGGGGACTGATGCTATCTTCAATGTAACATTCACTCATATAACCAGCGGAACCTGCTTTAATGTGACGGTCACCACCACATCAGAAAGAACATCCGGGTCTGCTCTTATATCAGCAGCCATGATGCCGGACATTGGCATTTACGAGCTCAAAGTAACAGCTGTCAATTGTGTCACCCCTCCTCAAACAATTTCTCTACTCGTCCTTGTGGACGTTCCAATTAACACCCCACTCTTAAACCGTTCAAGTAAATTCGTCCAGGTGCATACAACAGCAAACTTCTCTTGTCAGATGGCGGCAGGATCTAACGTGAGCCTTTGGTGGGATTTCGGTGACAGTTCATCTGTTGTATACCAATATCATCAAGGTAATTTTTCCTCTGAAGGAGTCCTCATTGGACACGATTTTACACAAGCTGGGGAATACACAGTGACCCTGTTTGGTAATAACAGTCTTGGTAACTTCACCCTCCACATACCAATCTACATCCAAAACCCTCACTACTTAGTACTGACAACAAACAGCCCTCAGGAGCTTCCACCAGGAATTATCACTTTTCATGTTTGTGTTGCCCCGGGTAAAGAGCATCCAACGAATTCGAACTACACGGTACATTATGGTGATGGACAGTCAGATGCAGGTCAGCATTTCTCTGCACCTCTTATACTGCAACATAGCTATGGCGAACACGGTGCCTATACCATGAACATTACGTTTACCAATGACGTTCACTTCGTATCCTTGGAAACAGTCGTTGAAGTTCAAGTCCCCATAGAAAACTTTCAAGCGTTTTCTTCTCACACTGCACCAGAAAAAAACAAAGGCAAGCCAGGGGTGGGCCCAAGGCACACTTACTTCCCATGTGATTTTCCAGTCCATTTGAACAGTACAAAGGATAGAGGAACCAACGTGTCGTACGCCTGGAACTTCGGTGATAGCAAAAGTGAATTAACTACGAATACTAGTGTGAATCACACTTTTCCGAATCCTGGCCATTACATAATCAAAGTAGTAGCCACGAATGCCGTTAGCAATGACAGTCAGGAACTGACGGTCGACATACAATGCATGGTCAAGATTACGAAGTTCACAAACGACGGTCAAGGAAAACTGGGCTTACCTATTACATTTACAGTCGATATTGCACAAGTAGGAACTGCTTCGTGTTTTCTGGTGGAAATTGGCGACGACCTTGCGATGAACTTCAGGAGGGACACCTCAGTAACTTGTCCTAAAGATTGCTCCAGGAGCGGCGAAGAGGTTCGTCCCATTACAGATCCGACGCGTTTTTCATGGAAACGTATCTGCTCTGAGGAAGGCGTAAAACCCGTTAAGATCACGGCTTGCAATGTAGTGAGTTTGGTTACAGAATCTGGAAACGCCACATGCGCAGCCAAGCGGTGCAAGTACCCTAACGTAACGATGGACCAGGAAGTTTCCGGAGATAGTCCTAAGAATGCGAAGCTTTTCTTTTCGTGGAAACAGATTACGGTTAAGAATGTGATCAAGCTTGACTGCGAAGCTTCTGACCAAACTGCGTTCTCGTGGAGAGTTTGTAAAATGGATAGCCGCAATCAAAGTTGCATGCCATTTCAGCTGACTGCATCTGTTACAGTAACAAACTCAAAGCTGGCCTTGCAACCCCGAGTTCTTCCTTATGGTGTCTTTTACTTGGAGTTCACCTGTACTATGGTTGGAGTAGAGGGAATTTACTCTTTTTCCTATGGCTACATCGCCATCACTCCATCACCTATAGAAGCTCTTATAGATGGAGGAACATCCAGGGCTATTGGACACGGCAAAAAGGCTACTATAAGCTCTTTAAGCACTCGAGATCCAGACGTAGTAAACAATCATCCCAGTGACTTCAAGCGCTGTTGGTTTTGCGCTAAACATGGAAGTTACGACCATGATTTGCTGAACAATTGCACCGAGCTTCCTGCTTTTCCTTTAACGCCAATTTCTCAGCCCAGTGCGGGTAACGAAACGCAATCCAACTCCACCGTGATAGACGAAAATGGCTGTTTTGGCTATCCTTCAGGGAGGCTGAACGCTTCCACACCCGAGATCACCTTTAGCACGATAATGATGCAGGTCGGATGCAAGTATGATGTTTGCGTGCAGGCCATGAAAGATACCCGCAGAAGCATTAGTTGCACCACTATAGAGATTTTGGAAGGAGACCCTCCCGTGGTGACAATCACCTGCGCCGAATCCATTGCTTCAAACTGCAAGAAGAGAATCAGCCCTTCCAATAAACTGGCTTTAAATGGCACCGCCACTTGCGATGCTTGTTCCCCAAAGACCACTGAATACGAGTGGAAGATATTCAGGCGAACTATTTCCGACGATTGGGAATTACTTACAGACGTCGATACCATACTCAGTATCTCTCGATTCGGAAAGCAGCTTGCCGTTAAAGCTGGTACTCTCATTGGTGGTATCACATACAAATTTCGCTTAGAGAGCTGGGTTCGAGGTTCCAGGAGTCGCGGGTATTCAGAATATGAAAAAGAGGTGAACAGTCCGGCAAAGGGAGGAAGGTGTCAGATCAGGTCACGCCACACTGAGTCGCCAGAGCTCGGTTATGCCTTCCAGCCTGACTTTCTAATTACAGCTTTCGGATGGCAGGACGACACCAAGCTGGTGTACAGCGTAACTGCTCAAGTGGATAGTGATCAGCCAGAAATCACTGTTCCTGCTGATGCCACACTTGAAGTGGGCCAGGAATACCAATCACCGCCTTTAACCCTACCCCCTGGCTTAGAAGCAAACGATTTCTGGATCCACGTGTTTGTTAAAATCACAGACGAAGACGGAGCAAGCATTACAGTCGCACTCAGAGTACAGGTTAAGATGCCGGAGCAAAACGAGGAAGAAAAAGCTGCCATGATCAGTAATGAAGTCAACAAATTACAGAATTTATTCAGCGAGGGGGACTCAGCAGCCGTACTGGGACAAATAGGAAACTTAGCTGCTGCCATCTCAGAGCCATCACCTGAGTTGCAAGAGACGTTGGTGGATTTCGTTGTACAAGTATCCATACCATCAAATGCTGAAGACGCTGTAAGGATCGCTGGCACCCTGCGGGCTGTGGCCAACGCTGGCAGTACGGGAACAGCGTCATCAAATAAAAAAATGGCTGAGGCTGCTACGAACTGTGCATCCGCTTTGGAAAGAAGCGAGATGAACTCAGAGCAGCGCAAAGACTTGTCTAAAAATCTTGTCGGAACTGTGGGAAGCATAGTGGTTCCACCCACCACCGAGTCACAGTCTAGCTCTACTGAGAGTGATCCCTCGGATTCTTCCTCAGAATCCTCAGGGTCTTCAGAAACGCAAAAGAAGGCACAAAAGAAGGCAATGAAAGTGCTTGATACGGTTTTCTCATCTGTTTGCAATACGTTGTTGCCTGATGAAGAGCCAGTTCGGATAGAGAGTAGGAGTCTCAGCTTGGGGGCATCTGTTAATCTACCTAGAGGCCTTAAGAGGATGGCCGTCGGTGGAAGTTCCATTGACGGTCTGGACGGAGCAGTGGATGGGAACTCTACTGAACCAGTTCAGTCACGGATGTCAGTGTTTGGCAATAATCCCTATGGTGGCGCAGTTAACGGTGGTGTATGTCAGCTGGAACTCAGAGACCAAAACGGGAATGCCAAGAACGTGTCCAATTTGACAAACTACATGGACATTTATATCCCAGCCAATGGTGGTGAGCTCGAAACAATTCGTCATGGAATAAAAAGGGGCGACCTGTTGGTGATAACAGTGAATGTCACTGACAACATGAGCGCGATATATGTTTGGGTCCTACCTAAACACAACAACACTCAGCTTGTGGTATTGTGCAAGAAAAACTCCAGACCTACCCTGGAGGAGTTCGACTTTCGCCAAACGTTTTCCAAAAGTTCCGAGTCTGGTAATGCGTCAGAGGCAAATAACTCTAGTGATTCATCTGAATCTGATCTTAGCCGATTCCAGATGTTCATTGACAATGACGACCTGAACCAGACGGCTGCAGGCTCGTGGTTTTGTGGGTTTTATTACAACGGTTCTGCTCAAGAAGATGACCAAGAAAATGCCCCAGAGGAATCCAATTTCAACATAACCATATTTGAGCTCGCTTGCAAATACCTCAACACCACGTCTAACAAATGGCAATATGATGGTTGCAAGCCTGGTCCCAAAACGACTGCAAGCCGTCGTCACTGCCGTTGCAATCATCTGACGTCGTTTGCAAGCGACTTTTTTGTGCCACCAAACAAAATTGATTGGAGCAAGGTTTCTCTTGAGGAGCTTCTCAAAAATCCTTTGGTCTTTTCTGTTGTATGCGGGATATTTGGTCTGTACTTGATCCTTGTGTTATGGGCAAGGCGAGCAGATAGAAAAGATTTAGAAAAGGTGGGTGTCGCTCCGTTACCCGACAATGACCCGCGAGACGCGTACATGTACGAGATAGTAGTTTACACGGGATATGCCAACCATTCGGGAACGTCATCAGAGGTTCGAATGGTGCTCACCGGCGGCTTAGACGAGACGTCGCCGCGCCGCCTTAAAGACACGGAGCCTGGCCGACGCAAGTTCTGCCGTGGGAATGTTGATTACTTTCTGTTGAGCGTGCCTCAGTGTCTGGGTAAACTAAAGAGTCTTAGGATCTGGCACGACAACTCTGGAACAGATCCGTCTTGGTACCTCCTCAGAATAATGGTTCATGACCTACAAACTGATATCAAGACGTGGTTTATTTGTGATCGCTGGTTGGCCGTAGAAGAGGACGACGGAATGGTCGAGCGAACGCTGACACCAGCGTCCAAAGAAGAACTCACAAGCTTCAATTTGTTGTTCTCCACGGAAGCACGAAAGAATTTAACAGATAATCATTTGTGGTTCTCAGTCATAGCTCGACCGGCAAAGAGCAACTTTACTCGAGTACAGCGTCTCTCGTGCTGTTTGTCAATCCTACTGAGCACGATGCTTGCCAACGCTATGTTTTATCAAGTAGGAAGCGAGTCTTCCACGGGGACTGCCGTTCATGTGGGGCCGTTCAGCTTCTCCATAAAACAACTGTCCATTGGCATCACCAGCAGCTTGGTTGTGCTTCCGGCTAACGTCTTGATTGTGATGTTTTTCCGCAAAGCGCGGCCTAAAGAAGCAAAAGTAGGGCTGGACAAGAACCAGGATCCTCACGGTCAAAGCCAAAAATACGAATTGTCTGGTGATAAGGCGAAGGAGAAGAGCAAAGAAGAGGATGTAGAGGAAGATGATCAAGACAAGAAGAAGGACAAAAAGAAAAAGAAAAAGACTCTACCTCACTTTTTTGTGTACGTAGCTTACGGTTTGGTGTTTCTCACCTGTACGGTGTCTGCCACGTTCACCATCTTTTATGGTCTGACTTTTGGGAAGGAAAAATCCGAAGGTTGGATATCGTCCATGATGATTTCATTTTGGCAGGACGTCCTCGTTTCACAGCCTCTCAAAGTGTTCGCAGCTGCCATGTTCTTTGCCCTTGTCATTAAAGATCCCAATAAAGCGGAAGAAGAGAACGAACAAGAAAACAACGAGCTTAATCCAGACGAGGAAGCAATCCACAGTAAGAAGCAAGGCAGTGAAGAGGAGAAAGCCCTGCGTAAGATTGGCTTCGTTGATAAACCGCCCGACCCTGAAAAGCTGGAAGCAGCTCGTCTGCTCAAGGTTAAACAGAAGGAGATGAAGACCATTATCCGTGAAGTTATTCAGTATTTCGTGTTCCTCTGCGTCCTCCTCGTTATTGCTTATGGAAGCCGCGACCCCATGGCTTTTACCGTGACCAGCGCTATGCGTAATATGTTTGAGGAAGGAAGATACTCCGGACTCGACGGAATTGATGGGGTAGCAGATTATAAGTCTTACTGGAACTGGGTCGAAGAAACGTTTATTCCCGCTCTGATGCCTCGATACTGGTACGGTCCCTTTGCTATTGACGAAGAGGATCTGGTGAAAGAAGAAATAACGAGCCGAGAAGTCGTAAGAGAGAAAAATAAAAAAGTCAGGAAGACCAAGATAATTGTCGCTAACGTAGAGGCGGGTTTCAAGGTGCTGTTTGAATATGATAAAGGCTTTGTTGCTGATCGCAGTACTGCATTTCTTGTTGGTACAGCCAGACTCCGACAGCTAAGGATGAAAAAAGGTAAATGCAAACTGATCCCTTTTCTTACGGGATTGTTCGATGAGTGCAACTTACCTTACGACTGGGACAACGAAGAAGCAGGAGCGTTCGAGCCACATTGGGCTCCAATGGCTTCAAATAAAAGCACTGAGGAACTGGAACCCACTGCATGGACTTATCAGACTCAATGGACACTGAAGGGGACCCCCTACTGGGGACAGTTTGCTACTTACTGGGGCGGTGGCTACGTAGCTGACTTCGGAAACGATCGAGAAAAAGCCGAGAACTTAACCAAGCTGCTCGATTCCCAGCACTGGATTGACCGTTACACGAGAGCCATCTTTGCAGAGTTTACGATCTACAACGCGCAGACGAACTTTTTCAGTGTCATTACTCTGCTGTCGGAGATTCTCCCCACGGGAGGGTATTACCACAGTCCTAAAATCCAGACGCTTAGACTCTACCGTTACGTAGGACCGGAAATGGTGTTCGTCATGGCGTGTGAAATAACTTACATGACGTTTCTGCTCTACTACCTTTACAAGCAGGTCAAAAAATACAGGAAAGGAAGAAAAGAGTATTTCCGCGACGCATGGAACTACCCGGAGCTGCTAGTTCTTGGCTTCTCGTTGTCTGCAGTCGGGCTGTACTTCGCGCGTCTGGCTATAACAAAGTACAGTATCAGTAATATGCACGATACGCCCGAAAAGTACGTCAGTTTCCAGTACGCCGCGTTCATGGACGAGTGGGTGTCTGCTACAACAGGCATGGCAGTGTTCTTCTCGTTTCTGAAGTTTCTACGTTTGTTAAAGTTCAATCGACGCGTTTCTACGCTCATTCAGACGATCAAGCTAGCTGCCAAGCCTCTGATGTCCTTCATGCTGTTGTTCTTCGTCTTGTTCCTCGCGTTTTGTCAATTCGCGTTCCTGGTCTTCGGAGTGGACAATGATGACTACGCCACTTTCCCATCCACATTAGGCAGCATGATGTCCCTGACCCTTGGCAATTTTGATTTCCATGCGTTGCAGGAATCGAGCCGAATTATTGGTCCCGTGTTCTTCTTCTCTTATGTTGTCTCCGTGTTTTTCGTGCTTACGAACGTGTTCATTGGCATTTTGAACGATGCACTTAGCGAGGTGGCCAACGACGCGTCGATACAGTCCAATGAGCATGAGATTCTGGACTTTATGTTTCATACTTTCAAGAAAACAGTTGGCAAACAGGTCGGTCCAGCAATCAAGCCGTCATACAAAGAACCCAAGAACCAGTTTGAGCTCAACATGGACAGCATTGAGGAAATGTCGGAGAACGTCCAGTACGCGCTAAGAAACATTTGTATGGAAGACATAAGACACACGACTTGGTTTGAACCAGAGAATGCCTCCAAGAAGAAAAAGATCATGATGATGTTGGTTTTGGAAACTGACGAAGATTTTACCGAAAACGACATTTGCGACAGCATTCCCCTGTTTGATGAGGAATTGAAAAAGTACGATGAAGCGGAGCTGATGAGGAAACTCATTTTCTACCGAGAAAAGAAAAGGCTGGAAGAAGAGGCCTCTCAGGCTGGTGATGACCAATCGGAAAAATCTTCAGACGATAACGATGATGGTTCGGAAAACGACTCTGACTCGGATGATGATAATTTGAGTGTGGCCAGTGGGGAGAGTGGCCCAGCTCATATCACCTTGAAAGTAGTCACGTCAGACGACGAGAAGGCCTTGGACGAAATAGAAGAGCGTTATTCACCGAGGCCAGGATCGGGAATGCATCGGTTAAAAGTAAGCGGTTCGTCCGAAGTCTGAATCCGAGTGTATTTACACGTTTCGTATTGTTAGGAGCGGTTTTTTGGTTCTTTTGAAAGTAAATTTATGTTTCGCTTGGCTTGTTTTAGCGTCTACTGGACTGTCTGCCGAACCTTGCTCGTGAATAATCTAAGGCAGAAGAGCGTCATATCAATCACTTTGATTCAGCATTTTTAAAATTTGTCACGGTAAACTTCACTTTGAGGCTGTCACATAATGCAATGTTAAAGCCACGGCTGATTCGTAAACTAAATTTAGTTTTTAGCGTTATCAGTCACCGTCCAAAAGGCAATTAAATGCGACACTTAAGTGTAATGCTGTTTGCACTGGGCCTTAGTTTTACCTCTGTAATTTCTTCAGAATTTTGGTGCAAACTTGTTTTTTCAGCCATCTTGTGAAAATTACAACCTCGCCCACTTTTTCCCGCGCTTAATATCAGATTTAATTAGTGATACCACGAGAAACCGCTCCTGAATTACTTCAAATAATTCGTATTTTAGAAATGGTCTCATAATTGGTTTTTCGTATTGACTTAGTAGTGAAGGAAAATATGCATCTTTTAGTCTTGTCATAGTTTTCAAG
>Ga0099821_1108016_pt1 | contig 14047 bp, 1 predicted proteins | sample SidTnscriptome_3_FD_81135 | JGI IMG/M metagenome (GOLD analysis project Ga0099821, IMG submission 81135) | Coral microbial communities from Puerto Morelos, Mexico - Siderastrea T C metatranscriptome (Eukaryote Community Metatranscriptome) | ecosystem: Host-associated > Invertebrates > Cnidaria >... | reverse complement strand
CCGACTCCGGTCTCCGAGGATGATTTGGCCTCAGTTTGTGACTGAACAGTTGCTTTGGGCTTGCGATTACCACAACCAGCAAAAGGTCAACCCCAAAACAGTTTTGCATTTGTTTGATGAATAGTATCTTATATAATTATCTAGTCCTAAAGCATGATTAAAAATAAATAAAACTCCCGTTTAAAAGCCTTGTGATTTCTGCGTCTGTGTACCAACTACAAAATACATTTACAACTATTTTTACAGTACGCATTAAACATTGCTTACAGTTCTAAATAAATAGAAAATGAAATCGTCGGCAATTGTGCTTATTTGGAATTTAAATGCTCGCGGAAAAATGTTGAAATTGGCCTTTCTGTGTACTATTCTGGCTCGAAAAACGTAGAAAACTATTTTTCCTTTTTTGATTTAAAATTCGTCGTAAATAATGGCTGAACTTGGCCGAATTTTAAAATATAGTAGAAATTTTGTTGGATGCTCAAACTTCTCTATATGGCGTAGTAAAAATCTAATAAAGATGTTTCTGTTATCAATTTCACGACACTCGGGCGAAATTATTGTTAACAAATTCTGTAATTTTCTCCATGAGTGAATCAGCAATCTCCAAAGCCTCTTCTGCTTGCTCAGAAGTGAATGCGTCTGATGGGATGATGTCACCGCGGTGAAAGTGAGGGTACCTGGTCTGTTCGTAGTAATTCTTCAGCTTGGCGGCAAGGAGAGGGATGTCCACAGGAGACCCATCCAATTCAGTGATCTCATACGCAAGGTTCAACACATCGTGCGTTTCCAGTTGGCTTTCAGCTATACCACTGGCCGCGTACAGTGCACTCTTGAAAACCTTTTCGGCGGCTTGTTGGCATAAGAAGCAAATCAAAGCGGAGAACTTTGGCTCTTGAGAGTGTAAATGCTTTGCCGCTGTTAAATCCTCCCTCGCTTGTTTCATCCATCGTTTTGCTTCGTTTCTCTGAGGATTGGTGGACCTCTTGGCGTACGGCGAGCCCTGGTGTGTCTGTCGTTTGAAAGTATTGTACGTCTGCCGTTCTTGCCGAGCTCGCTGGTTCCACTGGTTGAAGAAATCGTGAAAACCACTAGCACCTTGACTGGATCCCTTTTCTTTGGCATCTCGTAGATTATCTCTCCACGAAGAAGGAAATAGCTTCTCCATTCTCTCGATTTCGTTAAGCAGGAACTGCATCACATCATTAGTTATGTCACAACCGGGATTCTTGTCTGGATGCCATCGCAGAAACAAGCGCTTTATAACTTTTCTTCTCTCATTCTCAGGCAACTTCCAAGCTTCCCAGAGCGTCTCCTTGATATCTTTCTTCGCTCTCTCAAGGCGCTCATTTCTGGTGGCAGCCCTTCGCTCTGTGTCCTTGGGGTCACCAGTGAACAGCGTTATCTCGAGAGAGTCCGAGAGCTCGGGAGGTACAGGGGGCATGTCTTTGCCTGAGCGATCGAACTTGTACAAATCCAACACACTGACTTCCACAAGGCGAGGCTCCCCGATATCGATGCGATATTTGGCCTGAAAATCAAACTTGCTGCTCTCCATGGATCTTTTACGATTTGGCACTTTTCTTACTACTTTTGCATAGACGTAGAGGGGTTCGCTGTCGTCTATCCTGCCATCTTCTCTTCGGCACTCTTTTTCGTAGCCCACTATTTCACCTTGCCGAAAGAAGTACTCGATGTCTTGCCTGAGAAGGTAGTGATACATGACTGGAATCTCAGATCCGAGGACAGGTTCCGTTGTCCGTGCCTCGCTTCCCATGAGATCCTGAGCAACTCCACATCTGTCGAGTGATGGAAGAATCTCGTCTGGCACCCTGCAAGCAAGCATCGCTTGAAGGTAAATTTCCTTCTCGATTTGATTTCGAATTAAACGATTCACTTGGAAGCACAGTTGAATGTGAAGCGGATTTTCATCTGTGCCGTGCCTAATAAACAACTGCCACTGGCCATTCTGTTCCTCTAAGAAACAGTCTTGCGTCTCGTTGCTGTCATGAAGTGGGTTTCCCGATTCTAAGTGAACCAAGTGAGTGTCCAATGATGCCATACATGTAACACTCAGGGAACTGCACAGAACCTGAACTTGGTCTTTCACATCTTGTGGGAGATTGGGTGTCTGTCTCTGATGGCGGATAACCCGGAGAATGCCATTGACAAGTTTTGGAGACAGCAAGATGTCGCGGTATCTGTTCACAAATGGGCAGCCGTCTGAACCAATAGCGCTGTCTGCTATGCAGCGCTTCTCTCTACAGCTTGGAAGGATCTCTTCTCTCAGCAAATTCTGAATAGTCTTAGCCCTGAGGCGTAATGGCAGAAGACTGAGAAGATACGAGAGGCGGTCTGCTGTCAGTTCACCTTCCCGACTGATGTCCACAAAGTCACCAGCAAAGTCTCTTGCTCGCCTTTCAAAACTTGGACAGTCGTGAAAGATCAGTTCGCTTGATTGCTTAAGAAAGCCCTCCTTGCTGGGCAGGAAAAGGTCACTCAATGGCAAAAGACATCGAGTTGCTGCTTCCTCGCTCTTTTCTTTCACCAGCAGTGATAGCGTCGTAAAGAACCCATGCGTCGCTTCTCTTGCTACTCTCTTTTCGTTAGGTTCCATGTGCTTATCTTGACACACTTCCTTTAGTCTTCCAAGGATATCAGCAAATTGCAATGGAGTTGGTTTTTCATTCGCTCCGAGTCTCTTCAAGAGGTGCTCGAAATGACCATACTCTCGAGGAACCTTGTAGAAATAAGGTGGCAGCTCGGTTGTTGTTTCAAACGCCAGCTGACTTCCCTCCACAAACACGCGCCCCTCTTCAACAGGAATGCAGGGCGTCTTCTTCAGAATGTTTCCCACGGCGAGGCAAGATTTGCTACACTTTTCAGACAATGTGGTACCGGGGCACTGGCATTCACCTTTCAAGAAAGTGAACGCTTCGTATATGACATCGTGTAGAAGCTCTCTTTGGTCTTTCGGGGTGTCTTTGTGAACGTTCCCACTGTGTGCCTTCGACAGGACATCAACGTGATTGATAACTTTATCCAGTGGTGGAATAAGTGCAACTCCGAGGTCTTCTAGGACTTGCTTTTCGGCTGTGTTTGGAGTAGCCCACACTGGGAGGAGAGGCATGCAAGACCAGGCAAGTTTCTGCTGTTCGAACGGCAAAGCGTCGTGAAGCTCAGTGAAAGGTGGAATATCCTCCTTAGTAGCGCACTCAAATTGCGGCTGAAGGTTTTTCAGGTCGTCCGATGCAATTTCTGCCGCCACAAATTTGATGCTGGAGACAATATGCAAGAAGCTAGAATCATGCAAATCATCTTGTTGAAGCAGGCACGTCACTAGGGATTTAGACTTCTCCCGTATTTGAGGATCCCTGAACTTGGTTGCGGCTTCTGAAGCCAAGCTTTCGGCAAACTCGATAAATTGCTGTTGCGTTACGGTGTGCTTCAATCCAATCTGTCGAAGTACTGGAAGCCAGTGTGACAGTCGGTATTCTCCCGGTGGGAAGGCACTTAAAGGGAGCATCTCTTTGAACACAGCATTCTCAGGATCATAAAATTTGCTCGCGGAAGAGAGAGTGCCACCTGCACCAGGTAGAATATTGATGTCTCGAAGTGCGTCCAGGAGCGTGGTTCTCTCACTTGAGCTTTTCAAGGTGACAAGAAGAGTGTCCCTTATGTAGAGCAGCACAGCCTGAATGCCCAATGAAGACATTGCATCAAGGTTTGGCAGAATGTACTTCACGAAGACATCGACTTGTGAAAGATAGGTAATGTTCAGTGCTTTGTAGAGAGGTTCGATTTCTTGAATTGCTTCTAAGAGTACACAACTTTCTCCCTCTATGCGTTCTTCTATCTCTGCCAAGGAGACGCACTGTGGCAGGTCGACAACATATGAAAAGGCGTAGGAATCAAGACTTACTAACCTCCCATTCAGCGTCTTGTACAAGGGAAGTTTCTTCAAAAGCGATTGGTTGCTATATACAGTAGTTACGTCTTCTTGAAGGAATCGTAGAAGAGTAACGATCTCTCCTTGTCCAAGCTCGCATTGAAAGTCGTCTCCTTTTGACAAGTAATGCAGTACACTGATCACGTCTTGTCTCGAGTATGGCTTTGCGAGGTGTGGTGATACAATCTGTGAGGCCTCCTCTTTGTTTATTACTGGTAGAACTGAAAAATCTAATTGCGAACTTCCGAGTTTGCATAATATCCTCACCAATCTGTCTTCATCGTAGATGCGAGGACTCAAATCCAACACCGTTTTGCCAAGGGACACTGGCGCAAGGGTGCATTTGGAGGTAGGAATAATGGGCCAGTCCTCTAGTGGTCGCAGGGTCTCCGATGCGTCTTCGGTATCTTCAAAGCTCGACTGTCGTTCGTGATATGTGGTCACAATCAATTGCCACAACGTTGTCAACCATTCAACTGAAGGGGTGGCACTTTCGCTTGGTTCCCAGGAGACGTGTCTTTCGCCAGCGAACCATCTCGATGGAAGAAGTTGGATCAAGAATGGCTCAATGGATTTCGTGTCAAAACATTTGAAGACTCCAGATTTCCAGATGTCACTCCTTGAAAACTTTGAAAATAGTGGAATGAATTCTTTGTGGATAAAGAGGTCTGGCTGTGAAGGAACTAGACTTGAATATGGCGTAAGGAAAACTGGATTGTTGGAATCAAATTCTCTCAGCACTCCGTCATCGGTAAGCAAAAGGGGCAGGCCATCCAAACGCTGAAGAAAGTTATCCTCTTCCATGCAAAATTGCATCAACCGCTTAAGGTCACTGGCCTGGTTGAAGGTACTGTTTTCGATCGAGCAGGGAAGCGCTTCCATAAAATGCCTAGCTTTTGCAAGGAAAGCCAAAACGATGTCAGGACTCACGGCCTTGACCATAGCTCCCGCGTCTCTAAAATTGGAGTAGAGTTTTGGTGGCGAGTGAACAATAGGAAGGCCAACTTTCAATAGGAGTCTATCCAGGTCGGGGTTGGAAAGAATGCTAAAAAATGCTTGTTGATCGTCTTTGTCGCTGCATGGTGGAACCCATAAACATGGTAAATTTGATTTCGTGCCGTAGTTTGAAAGCCTACGAGGGGAGAGCACAACGTTTGCAAGTGGCTGCTCCTCTCTAACGATGGGCAACACAGGTTGGTTGGAGTTCGCCAGCAGTCGATACGCAGCTGTCGCAATGGCTTTCCATTCACTGTGAATGCTGTCTGGATCAGGGAAGATGCTGTGGTACCACTTTAGGCCGTTGGTAGCATCGGTGATGTTATTTAAGTGCCACTGATCTCCTTGTGAGATTCCAGGAATGTGTTTCCTTGCACTTACAATAAGCTCTGCGTAGGCTGGAGCTAGAACATGATTTTTGATGAAGTTATTCCACAGCGTTCTTTGTCCCTGGGCACTCTCGTCTTTCCAAAGATTTCGCCTCGAATTGTCAAGTACAAATTGTCCGTTGACGTGAACAGGAAGTCCCGTCTCGATCGGCAATGGAAGGCAGCAGAATGCGCGATAAATCTTGCTGTGTTGGTTTGTTTGCGGCGGTGAATTTAAGGAACGCCTTCGTCGCGATGGACTGTCATTTGTAGCCACTCGTGCTGCCACGGCCGCCCGTGGAAGCAGGCCATACTTGTTTCCGTCTGGAATAAATGGTTTTTCTCCGTACAAACGTGAACCAAGGCACTGCTGAATCACCCATTCCTCTCCCCTTCCAAGGGTATCTTGAATGGTGTTGGTGTAAGTAATCCCAAACCATGGAATGCAATTAGTTTTCAATTCTGTGCATCGCATTACTTCCGCATCTAGGGCTCGGATCTTGGGGATGTCGGTACTTGTAATTGTTGCGGTTGCCTCGTATCTTCTTACCAATCTGTTGTTTTCTATCCGAGAAATGCTTATTTTCGTCACGCTTCTGAGGAAGAGCAAAATATCTCGAATTTCACTTTCAAAAATGGTCAGCAACTGGTCAATGTCAGAAGTAGTGAAATATTTTGACGAGATTTCTGATTTCTTCGCTTGTATTTCCGTTCGCAAAGGAAGGCGAAACATGGTAGAGTTTTTTAGTTGAAAAAACTCTTCCAGGTAACCAGGTCTCACATCGGCAAAATCGTTCCAGAATTCATCATCAAGAGGATCAAAGCGACGTCCTGGGAACTCCAAAGTCGCATCTGGTGCATATCGAGCGTGCGGGTCAAGAACACAGAGTATTTCACCATTTGTAACGAAGCTAGGGCAATCAGTCACATGGTACACAGCATTAAACCCGACTCCATATTTTCCCGACTTCTCAGGGCTGTCTATCTTGCTTCCGATGCCAAGCCTCTGTATCCCCTCGATGTCCCTTTCTGTAAAGGCGCAATCATTGTAAATGCATAGAGCAGGTCCTTGAAGATCTTTCCATTGCTCCGACAGCACACGAGTGGTACCATGTTGCCGCGGGTCGTGTACAAAATGCACTTCTGTAGCACCGGCGTCGTCTGCGTTTTGGATGATTTCCTTAAGAATTCCTGCGTCGCACGGATACGATTGCAATACGTTTTTCAGTCTATCTGTTAGGCGTTCGCTCTGACCAAAAGGCCTTCCGATGCAGTGAGAATACTTGCCCAACTTTTCTTCTCGAATAGTGTGGGCGCCTAATTTGTGAGCCAGTATCGGAGAAATGTCGCTGTGGAGATACTTTGTTTGTTCTTCTTTGTGCATCCAGGGGGCATCATTGATGGCGAGGTCTCCAGCCGTTGTAAGCACCAAGTTTGTATCTGGCAAGGGTAAGTGACCATAGTATGAATTTAGAATGTCTTCATCCATTAGCACGATATCCTCCAGGAATGCTTTCACAGTTTTAAACTCTTTTGGTGTGAGAGGCTGACCTTGCTTTCTCTCCTCAAGGACAAAAAGTGCGTCGACCATGTCCTGTCCACAAAAAGATTCCCGGACACCTAACACCTTGAAGAGCTCTTTGAATTTTAGTTTGAAGTCTTCTGGCAGGCAGTAAAGGAAAGGATCTCCATGGTTGCTCCATGAAAATGCTACTTGACTTGACGTAACGAACTTGCTTTCTACAAATATCCATGGCTTCCCATCCAAACGATCTTGAATAATTTGTCGATCTGAAGTGTTGATTCTGTCTTGAAGGAAGTGATACACAGCAAAGCATGCTTTACGGGTGCACTCTCTGTTGGCTACGTCGCTTGCTACCAGGCCTTGAACAGCGGAATACAGTTGGTAAAGGACGTCGTTCACAGTTAGAGTTTGACCAGTGAACCCCAGTAACTTGGCGACATCTTTGTTCACCCGGTCACAGCCGGTCTCTGGAGACTCGTCTAAGACTGGCTTAACTGACCCTAACAAAAAGATCGAGGCGTCACGACATAGCTCTCTGGCAGATAGAAAACCGTTTTCAGTTTTCTCCACACCCTTCCACGGTAGACAGTATCCAACTGGCTTGTCCAAAACAGGAAGAAAACGAATACCAGAAAGCTCTTTGCGTTGAGTTGCAGTTGGCGGAGATAATTTACACATGTTGTCGTTTAAGTATTTTATGAGGTTCCTTGACATCGCCAATCCTTTTTCATTCCCATTGTTGGCCAAGGAGGCAATAAATGTGGCTCTTTCACAGATCCCTTCCCACGTCAAAAAATTATCCACCATTCCAAGCTTTCTTAAAGCAACAAGTCGCTCTGGTCTGAGAAAACTGGATCCACATGGAAAAATGTGTTCTTCGTCAAGGTAAAGACCGCTGACAACTCCAGAAGGATCAATTAACTCCCCTGGCCTTGACAACTGGTCTCCTTCTGGCGAAGTTGGGATGCATTGAGTTTCTCGTAGCGGCTTCTCGAACTTGTGAGACCCTCTAAGGTATTCATCCAGTACGTGACATGTAACTGGATCCCTCAAGTCACTAGGCAGCTTGTCGATATTCGGAAAGAATACATTGCAAACAAACTTGTCCAAGGTGACTGTGTGTTCAGCGACGGTTTGTGAGACACTTTTTTGAAAAGCGTGTGAAATGAATCTAGGTAGTTGAACCACGTTGTACTCAGACTTGCACATTACTGAATAACTCTCAGGTAGCTTCATGACATCTTCGTCCAGAAATACGCCGTCCTTCACCGACACCCATCGAGACTGGCTTCTTAAAAGAGAGCCTGGACTACTGGCTATCCTCTGATAGACACTGAGAGCAAACTTTGTCCACGTTTTCGATGGCGTTTTCTCTGGATCTGGCCAAACAGCGTCAAATGGAAATTCCACTACTTTACCTCGCTGATGGAGACTTACGATATCCTCTAGAAGCTGTACATAAGCTTTAGAAGCAGCATCTTCCAGGAGATATTGATTCCAGAGTACTTCAATGGGCTTTTCCGAGGAATTGTTACCTCCAGTATCTTCCCACAGGTTTCGGCGATTGGTTGTTACAGCAAAGCACCCGTTTACGTGAACTGGGAAACCTGTTTCCACTCCTAGAGGTAGACCAAGGAACGCTTCGCCCACAATTTTCTCTGGGTACCATCGCTTTGTATCTTTTTCAGTGCTTGACAATAAAGCAGCGACCTCAGCTTTGGGCAGTAAATCATTGAGTTTCCCATCTTCACTGTTTGCCATTTCCAGTGACCTTTTATCGCCATAACATGAAGTTATTAGCCACATTTGATGTAAGGGCAGCATTTTTGAGGTGGCAGATGCACTGCTGGAGTAGTTTTGGGATTTAACTGACACAATCCTTGACGAGTTGGCACGGTGCTCGTAGGATTGCTGTTCAAAGATCCAACTGCCATTGAGATCGCTCTGTAGATTTCTGTTATGGTGGTTGTTGTTCTTGTCTCCTTGGTCTGCATGAAGTGTGCTAATCCGTGAGAACGTCTCCAGTGTTTCCTTTTCGACTTCAAAGACTGCACTCGGGAGAGTAGCGCTTTGATCTTTGGATATTTGGAAGAAACTTATCTTAGCAACATTACTTAAGAAGAGCAACATCTTTGAGGCATTTTCTTGAAAGACAGAAATCAGGTGAGCAAATTGATTCTCGCTGTAGTACTTGCTGCAAATATCACTTTCACTAGCTTGTCTCATTGTCCTCAGTGGGAACCTGAACAGCGTTCCGTCATAGAAAAACGGCTGCCCCTTCCTCTCAAATGTACATCCGAATATTCCTTCGTAAGGTTCGAACTGATCTGGGAAAGCAATGGGCACCTTTGGATTGCTCTTGAGATTCAAGCGAATACCAGGACGAGATTTGTCTTTGATGAGGTCTCCTAAGTGGGTTGTATGGGGATCAAAGAATGCAATGTACTCTCGGCTAATAAAACTCGGAAGATCAGTGATATTGTAGACAGTACAGAAGCCTAATCCGAAGCGTCCCAGTTTGTCTTCATTCCCGACCTTAGTAGCTCCAGCAAGCTTGTTGATATTTTCAAAATCTCTGTCCGTAAAACAGGCATCATTGTATACCCACAAGGCAGGCCCTTGTGTTTCAGCTAAACCAGGAGATAGAAGTTTCTCAGTCTTGCTTTTTCTCCAGTCAAGAAGGAACTTCACCTCCGTTGCTTTCGCATCGTCTGCGTTCTGAATTAGCTCCTTGAAGATGACCGTGTCGTCGCTGTGGTCGTCCACTATATTCTTTAGTCGAGTGGTTACTGGTTCGTATTGCCCACTCTGTTGGAATCCGAGTGTCTCGGTTACCGCAAGCTTTCTGCTCAATGGAGGGGTTCCCAAAAGCTGTGCCGTGTCCGTGGAAATGCTCTTGTGCACCATGAATCCGACGTCGCTGATGTGGTTGTCGGGACTGCCTAGCCTCAGCCACTCAGCATCACAGAAGCTCACATCAGCGCACGGCTTAAGGATCAGCCTGTCGTCCTCGGTCTGAATGGGAATTAAAATTCTTTTCCGAACTGAAGGAGGAATAGGAGATCCGTCTTTGGTCAGGAAGTCCAGAACATCGCGAGCCAGCCGAAGATCGCGCTTGACTTGTTCAACACCTCTTTTGTCCTCCAGGTGCCAATCTCGAATCATGTGCAGGACTTCTAAGGCAAATGCATCATTGAATGTCTCCAAAACGCCACAGCGCTTGAATAACGCAGAGTATTTCTGAAAATCCTCAGACATCACGAAGATGTAGGGTTTAAAGTCCAGTCGACACTCACTTCTCAAAGCGACACAGCTGGGCCTGGCAAAACCTGAGCCGTGCCATACCCAAGGCAGGAAAGAATGCTCCTTGAGAACAAGTACGGCTTCAGCTATTACAATTTCGCTCGAGAGATGATTGTAGATATCCTTCAGCATAGCCTGAAACTTGAGCAATTCAATTTCAGAAGATTTGTGCTCCTGTTGTTGCCACGACGTCATCGCGCCTTTCAACTGGGCCAGTATGTAGGAGATTGGCGGAGGAAATGACCAGCCAAACGCTTTCTTGAGCTTTTCATCAAGACTTCCTCGAAGAACAGGCATAGCGGAACCAACAATGTTGACCATGTCCGCATCTCTCATATCCTTTGGAGAGTAGAGCCTCCTTACAACACCATACCAAGGCATAGCTGCTGGATATTTGCTCAAGGGCTCTTTGGATGCCGGAAGCCAGGGTAAACTTGATAGAACACTGCCCAAAAGAACCTTCTTTGGGGGACCGGAGCTTTCTTCTAAGTGTACCTCATGTTCAACAAGGTATGAATTATCATTTAAGAACTGCAACAACGCCTCTGCCCTCCTCAGGGCGGACTCTTCTGGAGCTTGAGTGATCTGCTTCGCTATCAAAAGAACATCTTTGGCTTCCAAGGAACGACTTCGCCTTAGACCAAGGAATACACGAAGCAGGCTTAGCGCGTGAGCTTTGGCAAATTCTTGGGCAGGAAACACATCGGGTTCTCCTTCGAACAGCTTCTGGATTACTTCATCTTCGGGGTCATAGAGATCGCAAGGCGGTTTCAAACTGCCGTTTGCTACTGGAACAAACCGAACGCTCTTCAAATGATCCAGAAAGGATTTGTTGTCACTTGATAAGGCAGGCAGTCTTTGAATCACCCAAAACATCAGTTCTGAAACTTGCTCTCTAGTGTAAAATCCTCCGCTTTCGATGTAAGGAAAGACTTTGTCGGTCAAAAACCCCGAAGTGTTCAGGATCCGAACTGGAAGTCGCCTTAACAGCTGGTAAGAGTCATCGTCAGTAGCAGAGAGTATCTGGTGCGAATACTGAATCTTAGTACTCGCTGGAAGATGCAGTCTTGGAGGGGCAACGTCAAGTTTTGTACCAGAGAGTGGTCCACCTGGCTGCACTGAGGTAAAGGTCGTGCCGTCCAGAGCTTGAAATATCGGCAGGGTCATCAATGCTACGACTTCATCGTCAGAAGGATTCCTCAAGCTGGAAAGAAAGGCTCGAATGGCTATCTTCTCTTCATCGGAGCAGGTGGCTAGATAGTCATTCCCTAGCTCATTTAATACTGTTGTAAGCACCTTGATTACTCCGGAGGGCGTCGGTGGCTCGATGTAATGTTTTAAGGCTGCATGATCGCAGAATGGAGGTAAGTGAGAAAGGACAATACAACCCGCCTTTTGCAGTGCACTTGCCACAGTTCTTGGTAAAGACGCAAAGTAAGATGAACTCTGAATAATACAATGATCCTTCTTCAGCTTAATGAGGTGTCGCTTCTCTGACCTGCCTTCAGCAAGTGGAAGAAGAGGAATGCCTTCAAACTCGGTGAGATCTTTGGGGAACTCGGTTTTCAGCCATAACCATAACCCCCTTAACCAGACATCATCAGGGAGATTTTCATCTGTAGAATCCCAAGGTACTACAACAGAACTGCTTTTCCACGCTTCAGGCATACTTTTGTGGATTAGCTTTGGAACAAGAGAAGGCGATAGTTTCATCAGTTGGGTGGGTCCTGAAAATTCTTTTTCCATTTCGCCTGCGACAGAACGCAACGTGTCGAGCAAACTTGCGTCTATTCTCTCGTCCAAGAATCTACGGTGGATTCCTGGAATAAGGCTTCTTGGATGGCTTCGGGATCCAATCAATACACTGTTTTCTGTGTCGTATCCGTGAACATCGCCTCGGAACTCTTCAAAAGTCTCATCCGCAAGGGGAAGAAGGGGAAGACCAGTGAGCTCAGAGAAGTTGCGATCCATGAGAATGAACTCCAGAAGATATAGTTTCTCCTTTCTACTGAGGTACGCAAGGTTTACGCTTTTCGTTTTACTTGGTACCTTTCGGTTGTCCCTCTCCATTCCTTTCAGATTATAAATATCTAGACCATCACTGCTTAAGCCTCCAGGTGAATTTCTGGATTTCTTCACATTGGCATCCTGCCTGTTACTAAGGTACGAGCCCACGTTACCTCTAAGTACAGCGCGTACATAGGAAGGCGTGATTTCCTTAGGTCTCCGCACATTGTGTTGGACATTTAGGTCAATAGCTTTCATAGCTTGCTGGGGAAGTGAGATCACTGGCTCGTCGGCCTGAAGAAGTGTCTTGATTACTACTTCACGCACATCTTTGCGCACTTTGTTTGGAGAGCATTCCAGTCGGTCCAAAATTCCCTCTTCCAAGGCAATCCATCTTCCATCGAGCGATGGGGTCCAGAATACTGCTTTATCAGCCAGAGCTGTGAAGAACGGCTTCAAGATAACTTTCCACTGACCTTGAACACGGTCCAGATCTGGCCAAATGCTGTGAACGATTGGAAGCATTTGTTCTCTGGGATACTTCAACTGGGTGAGCGCTACAATAAGACTAGCATAGGCTTTGCTAAGGACATCTCGAGTTAAAAGAATATTCCATTCTGCCGCATCATCACTTTGGCTTTCTGGTCCGGGCCACTTTAGATTTCGTCGATTGTCTGTCAGTCCAAACGCTCCATGGACGTGTACGGTTATACCTGTTCTGCAATCTGACTCTGTGGGGAGGGGAAGGTAGCAAAACACCCGTCCATTTCCGGTCTTGTTGTTGTCTACTGGTACATCCAGTGATGCAGCAACTCCTGTCCATGGAATCAGGCGAAGAGATGAGGAAAGTTCCGCTAATCTCATGCTTTCATGTCCAACCCGATTCAACACCATGAACTTGAATTCGTGTTGGTACTTTTCAGGTCTGTCAATCTCTATAACTGTCTCGTAACTCATTTCGTAAGGCCTTGTAATGTACTCCGTAGCCGCGTCAATGAATTCGCGTTTCACTTCTCTAATTGCATCTCTCATCTTCTCCTTGATTTGAACAGTGAAAATCTTCTTTTCTCGCTCCGTCCAACTAGTCTCATAAATGCTTATAGACTCGACATTCTTCAGAAAAAGTAAAATTACCGGCGCTTCCTCCATAAATGACTCGAACAGGCCGCTGATTTTCCCCGCTGTGTATGGCTTTATCGATATTTTAGACGGCCATTTTCTCAGGGGAAGACGAAAGAGTGTCCCATCAAAGTATCCAGAAGAGATCTTGCAACCAAGAACATTTTCATACGGAGTAAACTGATCTCTGAACTCCTGTAACAGTGGCTCGCGAATATTGTACCTTCTACCAGTTTCATCGGGTCCAAAATATGTTTCTTGAGGGTCAAGAAAGGCAATATAGTGATCGCTGACCACACTTGGCAGATCTGTCACGTGGTACACGGAATTGAAGCCAATCCCAAAGCGACCTGCCGCCACTGGGTCCTTTTTCTTGGATCCCTGCATGATGCTCTCAATCCCAACCCAGTCCTGCTCTGTGAACAGACCATTGTTGTACACATACAAAGCAGGACCCTGGAACTTGGACAAACCAACATTGATCAGTGAAGTGGTACCAAAGGCATTGTCACGTGAGTCGAACAAGAATTTGACTTCCGTTGCACCGGCGTCATCTGCATTTTGAATCAGTTCCTTGAGTATTTGTCCACCGTCCGGATATCCTTCGAGAACTCTCTTAAGTACAACAGTCAATGAAGGTCTTCTTTGGCCATACGACTGTCGGCGACTTCTCCACGATTTGGACATCGCTGACTTTCGATCATTTTTCGCTTATCTGATCTTCCCAGCAAGCTAGAGGCCGCATGAACTGTGAAAGCTCTGAGCCCAACCAGCTTGGGTTAT
>Ga0099821_1056130_pt1 | contig 14829 bp, 1 predicted proteins | sample SidTnscriptome_3_FD_81135 | JGI IMG/M metagenome (GOLD analysis project Ga0099821, IMG submission 81135) | Coral microbial communities from Puerto Morelos, Mexico - Siderastrea T C metatranscriptome (Eukaryote Community Metatranscriptome) | ecosystem: Host-associated > Invertebrates > Cnidaria >... | reverse complement strand
ATTGATACCTTGGAGGGCAGACACGGGAAATTTCAAGCGGTTGAAACTATTTTTTTCTGCTTTTTTCAGTGTTGAATCACAGGCGATTTGTTAAATTACACCACGACGGAAAATGGTTTTAAACCGTTTTTCCAACGTGCTAAAAATGATTTTACGATACCGGTTTTAACTAAATGGCTATAAAGTTGCTTTCATTTTACTATCACAACCGGAATAATTTCGCTTTATTCACGAAAACTACGGCTTGTAAACAAAGCCCCTTAGGCCGAAAATCCCAGACGCTTTTGGGTTTCCATGAAAACTCAAAATATGTGGTTTCTGTTCGAAATAATTAGTGGCTTGTCTCAATCAGTTTAACCGCAAACTAAAACACGAATAAAAAATAAATAGCTTGTCACTTTTCGATTCTAAGTGATATTTGTTCTCTTGACAAAATGGCTCAATTTTTTTGGTTTTACACCTTTTGATTTCAGAGTTGACGCTATGTTCTTGGCAAAATGGTCGACTAAAGTCTAATTGTATTGTATATTTTTAGGTTGAATGTTATCCCAAGGAAATTAAAATCTTGGTTTATAATGGACGACAACAGACCGAAAGATAAAGTAAACAACTTACGTCTTGAATTAGAAAACTTAGAGTTGAAAGCTGCAGTTGAAGGTAAAGAAAATATAATTCAGCTCCTTCGCGAGGAAGTTAAGACGGTTCGCGAGTCAAAAGAGACAAGATTTGTTTCAACCGAACGCGTTTATCGTGAAAATGAAGTACAGGAACTTCAAAGCACGGTGCAAGATAAAGAAATTGCTGTTAAACAACTTCGAGAGGAACTAACCAACGCACATCAAAACATTGAGCAGGTGCATCAACAGTACGCACGCGCAAAAGGAACGCTTGAAGCGAAGGACGCCACTGTCAGCAGGTTGCACAAAGAAAATGACAGACTGCAAGAAATTCTGGAGACAACCCAAAATGACCGACTGCAGACACTCGATAAGTTAAGCGTTGTGCAAGCTGAGTTGTCCGCGGTTCGTGTTGATAAGAACTGGATAGAAAGCCAGTTTAAGCTGTTGCAAGAAAGCCAATCTAGTGCCCTCACGGGAAGCAAGGCACGTGAAACTGAGCGGGGTAGCCACAGGCTTGTGTTTACTATGGAAAATGTTGCCAAAGACAAGCAAACCTTGCAGGAATTGATAAACACTGCTTCCCATTATGAGGAAATTATACGCAGTCTGGAAACTGGAAAACGCAGCGAATCACTCAACACACAAGAATCGTATCGATTCACGTCGGTTTCGAGCCCACGGCACGGCGAAGCGTCACCGAGAGTTGATGAGAATTACGTGATTGAGCTTGGGAATAAGATGTCGGAGGTTGAAGAAAGATTGAAGAAAGCTGTTGTGTCACAGAAGTACCAGCTTCAGGCTGAACGAGAACAGTTGATTCAAGAGTTTAAAAACATGCAAACGCAGCTTTTGCAGCACCAGAGACATCATGAAATTCAAAAGAATGAAATATCATCGAAGGAGACGCTAATACAGAGGCTTAAAGCTGCAAAAGCGACTCTGGAGACTGAAGTTGAAGCGCTTAAAAGCGACCTGGCTGCTAGCCGAGCCGAGAGCGATAAATATTTACAGGAGCAGAGAAAATTCCAACACGAGCTGACTTCATACAGGAGTAACGTCTCCAAACTTGAAGCTGAATTGGAAAATGAGAGACGACAAAGAGGACTGGAAAAGCAAAGGATTGAAGAAATTGGTTCGCATAGTCACGCAGAAAGAGACGAATTATCGAAGCTAAAAATTCAGCTCCGTGAACACTTCCTGTTGAATGAGAACCACACGAGAGAACTTGCTGCCAAAGATAACTTGATTAGGCAGATCCGAGAGAGATTGGAAGCTAGCGAAATTGAACTCGACAAATTCAAATCCATGCGTACCGCTGTACAAGTATCGCAGACGGAAATTGGTCGGGAAAGAGAAGATCTACAGGAAAAGCTCTTCGCCTCGGAACGAAAATATGCCGAGTTACAAGCTACTTACGAAGATTGCCGATTTAAGAACGAGAAATTACAGCGTGAATTACAGGAGTACAGGCAGACCAATGCAAGAGTGGACGCGGTTGAACAATCGCTTGAACAGAAGAGATTCGACCTTGAAAATGATCTGCTGGTTGCTCGGAAGAAGTTGTCAAAACTTGAAAGCGCCTATGAAAGCTGTCAAAAAGAGAAGCTACAACTACAACAAGCGTTACTCCCAGCAAACACCAAAATGGCGCAGTTGAAGAACGCGTATGAAAATTGTCAACAGCAGAAAGCACAACTTCAACAGGATGTGCTGGCATCGCACAAGAAGCTTGGTGAGTTCGAAGCGAAAGTTGAGAGGCAGAAACAAGAAAAAGCAGATGTTCAACGGGACATGAAAATTCTAGAAAACAAATGTAATAAAGTTGAACAGCAGCTGCAGCGTACGCTAAGCGAGAAGCAAAGTCTGTTAGAGAAGCTAGAGGAAGCGAACAGAAGAGTGATGAATGTGGCTGATGATGGGAAACGACGAGACAATCAGTGGCATGATCAACAGAAGAAATACGAAGAACTGAGCTCCGAAATCCACAAGAAAGACAAAACAATGCATCAACTAAGAGAAGAAAAAGAACTACTGGAAGCTGAAATTCAACGTTTCAAGCACGATTTCGAAACGTTAAATAAGGAACTGGCCGCTTGTCAACGAGAGAAAGGTAGTTTGCAAAGTGAGCTTGCGAGCGAACGACAGAAGAACTCCGAGGTGGAAAAAGATCATGCGCGGCTGCGACAAGAACGGGGAAAACTACAGCACGAGTTAAATACGATGAAGGGTAACAATACTCAATGGAAAGAGATGTGTGACAAGATTCAATACGACAAGGAGCGCTTACAGCAGGAACTTCTAGCAGCACAGAGGAACATCTCTAGGTACGAGTCGAGTCATGACAACGAGAAGCGCTCCTCACAACAGGACACCCTGTTGTTGAGGACCAAGATAAGCGGGCTTGAAAGTGAAGTTCAGGAACTAAGGGGGCACGATGAGAACTTGAAAATTAGGACCATAGAGCTTCAAAAGTGCAAAGCAGATTTTAGCAAAGTACAAGGAGAGCTAGAAGAGAAAGAAAAGAAGCTTGAACGACTCACAAAAGACAGCGACATGAAAGATAGTCTCATCCAGCAGCTCAGAAGAGAAAACGTAGCACTCAAAAGGGAACTGGAATCGGCCATGAACGAATCTGAAGAGTTTTCTTCCAGCTATGTCCCTCAAACAAAATCTGCTGAAGTTGAGTTTGAGTTAGTTCAAAGTCAACTGTCAGAAATGGGTTCCCACATGAAAGGACTTGAAGAAGACCGTGAGTCGTGCAGGCAGAAAAATCTTGAGCTTCAAAAGGAAGTCGTTGCACTGGAAGCGAAGAACACGGAAATGGAAAGGGCGTATGGAAGGCTACAAGAACATGAAAGGAAACTTCACCACGAGCTCGAAACCTGTAGGAGTACCATTGACAAGCTTGAAAAAGAGTTGGTCGCTCATCAGGACAACAAAAGCAGAATTGAAAGCACGTTTGAGAGTTCTGAAGCCAAGAAGGAAGAATTGTCCAGGGAAATTCTGGATGCGCGGAAGAAGCTTTCCGAGCTCGAGAATTTGTACAAAGCAACCAAAAATGATAGCGAGTCTAGGAGAGAAGCGGATCGAGTTAGGATCACAAAGCTAGAAAATCAAGTTGAGAGTTTATCGAAGCAGAAGCAACAGATGCAACAGCTGTTGGAAGAAACAAGGGACGCAGCAAGAAGATACCAGGATGAGCTGCACAAGACTCAAACAAAGCTTCAAGATGTACAGCGGGACTCCGAGGTTTATCATAAAGATATTCACTCGAAAGAGAGTCAGAATAAAAGGATTCGTTTGGAGAAAGAAAACATCGAGAGGGAACTGGAGAGTATACAGGTACAACTAGCCAACACGGCCTCTAATGTGGAGTCTTTTGATATGGAACGATATGAGCTGATGCAGGAGGTGCGAGCGACAAAAGACAAGGTTAAGGAATGGGAAAATGCTTATAAGATTCTTCAACAAGAGCACGAGAGTTTGGAGAAAGAACTGCGAAATGCTCAAAAGATGGTTAATGAAGTGGAAAAGGAGTTCAACAAAAGTCAAAAGGAACATCAGAATGAAGTCCGTACGAACCAACTCAAGGTCAGCAAGTTCGAATCGCAGGTACAAGTGGTTATGAAACAGCGCGATTCGTTGAAAGACCAACTGGATGAGGTGCGCGAAGAGTTGAGGAGAACCAAGGACGAGTACACGCATCTACAGAAGGAGTTCATCCAACACCAGCAGCGATGTGAAGCTTATCGTAAGGAGCTTTTGGCCAAGAGTCATTTGATAGAGAAGCTTGAAGAGGAAAAGAGGGTCTTGCAGAGGAAGATGGAACAGATGAGGATAGAGCTCGGGCAAAACGAGTTTACGGGTCAAGTTGTGAAGCAGAAGCGAGACATCTTAGAAGGTGATTTGCAATCTGCTGGCGATAAGATAACAGAGCTGGAGTACACCTTAACCGCACTGAAAGCGGAGAAGGATGACATCCAAAGAGAGCTGTACCGGGTGACCAACAAGCTTACGACTGTAGAAGACTCATACGCTAGAGCTCAAGAAAAGGTCAAGGACCTAGAAATACAGCTAAACGCGGCTCGTAAGGTCATCGCTGATCTAGAGGACAAGCTTATAGTGATCAAGAACAAGGCAACCCAGCTAGAGGCGGATGATGGCTACAGGCTAGGACAGATTGATGCGCTCGAGGAGAAATTGGATGCGGCACACAGGAGTTTATCCGAAATTGAGTCGGCGTATGAGTGTAGCGAGCGAGAGAAGGAAGATCTGAAGCAACAACTGAGCCATGCGGAGAGGAAGGTAGCGGAGCTGAGACAGACCATTCAGAGGAATGAGGAAGAAAATGATGATTTGGAAAGGCAACTGGATAGCACTCGGCACCGGACAACCAAACTTGAAGGTCAACTGAGCAACGTGCAGAGACAAAAAACGCAGTACAAGGAACAACTGGAAGACGTCAGGGCAAAACTGTTGAAGTGCAAAGAAGAGCTAGGAACGGTGCAAAATCAGCTGTACGACTGCCAAAGAAGCTTGGATGTCCTAAGGAAAGATGCAACGAACAAGGACAGTACTATTGCAGAGCTTCGAGAAAAGTGTTCCACGCTAGAGTCTGCATTAGGACAAACAAGCGAAGAACTCGCGAGACACCAAACACAGAACGATTTGCTTCAGCAAGATAAACGAGATCTCCAGGAAGAGCTTCTGGAAAACCAGGAGAAGTTCCAAGAACTCGAGGCTATCTACAAGCTGTGTGAACACGAGAAACAGCGACTTGAGGAAGAGATACACTCGTTTTACAAGCGACTTGCCGAGCTGCAAGCATCCTATCAAACGTGTGAACACGATAAATTGGACGCGCAACGCCAGGTAATGATTCTGGAACAGAAAGTGAACAAGCTTGAGGTTGTATTAGAGCAAACACAACGAGAGAAGGCAACTTTGGAGTTCCACTCGGGAGACCTGAGCATTTCAAACAAGAAGACAGTTGAGGAACTGTCCGTGGTCAAAATGCGCTTGGAGAAGAACGAGAAAGCATTCAGTGAGTTTTCAAACCAGTTGCTGGAGAAAGAGAAAATCATCGAGGAGTACAAGGCGAAGATTACTAAGCTGGCGACTGAAAACGATTATTTGAACTCTGACGTTAACAGGAAGAAGGAAGCCCTACGGCAACTAGAGAATGACCGACGTAAACTGCAAGACAAGTGGAGGGAAACGAGCGATGAGGTGATTCGGATGAAACCAATATGGGAGACCGCGCAACGAAAGAAGGAACAGATAGAATCTGAACTGCAAACCAACCGTAAGAAAGTATCAACACTGGAGACTCTTTTGAAGAAAAATGAAGAGCGAACCACTCTGACAGACAAGGAGCTCAGTCTTTGTAAGAATAAAATGTCTGATCTCGAGACGGAGTTGAATGCCTTGCGGAAGAAAGTCTCTGTGATGGAGTCGCATTATGAAGAGGCAACGAAAGAGTTGGAAGATGTTAGGGACCAGCTGAGAGAAGCCCAAGAGAAGAACACGAGTTACTCCATTCAGCTGGATACAGCCCAGAGTGAGCAGTTAGATCTAAAACAACAGATAACGATTTTGGAGAAAAACACCGCACAGCATGACGAAGAGATCTCAAGTCTCCGTGAGAAGAAAGAGGCCTTGGAAGAGGATCTGTTTGCCAGCCGCAACAAACTGACAAAGTTAGAATCGACGATTAATGCTCTGGAGACGCAGAGAGCAAACTTTAAGGAGCAACTTAACGACTCGAGGAACAAGACCATTGAACTTAAAGAGGAAAACTTGAAGATTACAAGCCAGTTGAAGGAGCAACAAGGTTTGGCGGAGTCTCTGAAAAAATCCCTCGCAAAGAAAGAGAAAACAATGGAAGAATTACACGAAAGGATTAGTGAATTGGTAACAGAGTTGGAATCTCTGCGACAAGAAGGGATGACAATAAAAGTTTCCTGTGAAGGTCTTCAGGGAGCACAAGAAGACATGAGATTGAAGCTGTTTGAGTATGAGAGTAAGGAGGAGAAGGCAAGGCGTGAACTTCAAGATGTTCGCGACTCGAGGGATGAAATGGAACATGAGTTAAAAATTGCCATACAAAGAAACACGGAGCAAGAACAACAGCTGAAGAGCACACAGCGGGAAAACGATCGGCTTAAGCTGAGTTTGGACGAAACTGTCAGAAAACTTACCAAAGAAACTGAAGACGGATCAAGGGCTCAGAAAGAATTAAAAGAGAATCAGAGGATCATTGAGCAACTTACAAACGAAAATACAGCGTTGGATTCTCAAATCGAGGAGCTAAGAGCCTTAAAAGCAGCTATTGAAAGTGAGTTGGATAACATGAGGTCCGAGTATGAAGAGAGTAAATCAAAGAACGATCTTATCGAGAAAAATATTCAAGATTCTGAAGGTGAATTAAGGCGTTGCAAAGATAACATTTCTCGCTTAGAAGATTTGGTAGCTGGCTTAGAGAAGGAGAAATTTGCCTTGGAAAAAGACATCCAAGTTTCCAATTCAAAATGTCTGGAATATGAAGGGTTGGTCAGGAGAACTACGCAAGTGGAAAGCGATCTTAAACACGAACTCCAAAGTGCGAGCAGCAAGATCCTTGCATTGGAATCAGAATGTAAATTGTCCAAACAACAAGGAAATGAAATGAGACGCGAAAATGAATTCTTAGGAAAGAAAGTTCGAGATCTTGATGATTTGTTCAAGAAAAGCGACCGAGAAAGGAGAGAAGCCAGGCAAGAATTAATTGTAGTACAAAGCAAGCTAGCTGACCTAGAATACAAATATGATTATGAATGCAACGAGAGGGGAACGCTGGGTACCCAGCTGGAAGATGCTAACACTCAAGTATCTGCGGCTCTTGACAAAGCACTTAATCTGGAACAAAAAGTTGTAGAGCAGAAACTCCTTCTAGACATGGCTAACAAAGAAGTTGAAGAGAAAGAAGAAGTTATACGACAACTGAAAAACAGCAAAATGTTTCTTGAAGGGCAAAGGGATAGCTTGAGGCAGAATATCGCGTCTTCGAAGGAAGAATGTGAACGTCTGCAAGACGAGATCGCTCGCCTTCAGCGTGAAAACTTTGAACAACACAAGAAAACAACTGAACTAGATTCCAAGCTGACAAAAGCAGTGGCTGAGAAAGAACGCGCTCAAGACGAGGCAAGTAAGTGTAAAGACGATCTGTTTACACTCAAAAACCAACTGGATGAGGCCCAAGGTGCAAACGATAATCTTGAATTCCAGCTTGAAGAGTACAAACGAAACGCGCTGAAGTACAAAAATGACGTGATAGCATTCCAGAGGCAAGTCACCGAGCTGACCGGACAGTGTGACGTGTTCAAGGAAACACTGGACGCAAGAGAAGGTTCTATTGGACAGTTAAGAAAAGCTAAGCGAATTTTCGACGAGGAGAACGAACGCCTGCAAAAGTCTCTTAAGGAAAAGGAAACGGAGAACGATTTGTTGATGACCAAGAGGAAGGAACTTGAAACTAGCCTGGGCTCCGCACTGCAACAGTTAGCTGAGGCAGAAGGCGCCTTGAAGGTGAACAAAGAAGCTGTTAGGAGAGGCGAAGGCGATGCCGATTCCTTGAGAAGTAAACTCAGTGATATGGAAAGAAGAATGCTGGAACTCAAAGATAGAGAGAGTGAACTGCAACAGAAAAACATCGTTCTGCAATCGCAAATCTCAAGCCTAGAGAATGTTTACAGCGCAAGCCAAGAGGATCGTGATGACCTGGAACGAGAGGTCCAGTCCCTCCAAGCCGAGCTGGAAATCACGAGGGCATCACGTGATGAGGATCGTGAAGAGCGTGAGAGTTTACGATCTGAGGCTCAAGTGAACAGAAACAAAGTGTTTGCTCTAGAAACACAACTTCAACGAGCGGAGAAGATTAAGGACGGCTTGGAGCAACAGGTGAACGTGTTCACATCAAGAGGCAGTGACAGCGATGGCGAGTTAATCAGTCTTCAACGAAGAGTTCAGGAACAAGATATTCTTCTTCAGTCGCACAGCAAGGACTTGACAAGCAAAGAGGAGACTATTGAAATGTTTAAGTTGGAGAACAGGAACCTGCAAAACGACCTCGCTAGTCTGCAAGAGGAAATGACCAGAATAAGATCGAATATGGAGACATTCCAACAGAGGAAAGATGCGGTCGATAAAGAGTTGTTTGATGCCTTAAAGCAAAGCTCAGAGTTTGAACTTCGACTTGGCACAGCACTGGAGGATAACGAAGAGTTAAACAAAGAGCTAGTGGAAAAGCAAGGCAAGGTTTTAAGCCTCGAGCAAGAATTGTATCAAGCGCTGAAAGACCAGGCAAGCGTACGACACGAGCTTGAAGATGCAAAATTGCGAGCGACAAAGAGCAGAGAGGACATCGTTGAATTGCAGAGGCAGGTGAACGAAAAGGAAGCCAGTTTCGAGGCATACAGAAGTAGTGATGAAGAGAAATACCTCAAAATTGAATCGTTGAATTCTGATGTAACTACGTTGGAGCAAGAGCTGAAGTCTTTGACTGGAGAGCTGTCCAACGAAAAGGAAAACCATAGCCATGCTCAAGAGGAAATTAGTAAATTACAAACGGAGTTAGAAGCACAGGAAGCGAGTGTGATGGAGTTGGAACGCACCACCAAGCGGCTCAGAAATGAAAACGAAAAGCTCAAGAAAGATGGCTCAACCAACAAAGACTTGGCTGATGATCTTAGAGAAGGGTATCAAACCTTGCAACGAGAGCATGAGAACCAGCAATATGAGCTAACATCGCTTCAACAAAAGCTCACATACCTGGAATCGCGGTATAGCAGCATTGCTGACGACAAGGAAAAGTTGAAGGAGGAGTGTATTGCCTTGAAACGAGATAACTCCGAGATGAAGATCACTCTGGATGGAGCACAGCGCGAGAAAAGTAGAGTCGAAGGCGAATTGACAGCTTTCAAGCAACAGAGCACTGACTTGCAGACCAGGATAAGTAACATTCTTCGAGAGAAAGACAAATCTACTCAAGAAGTGTCCTCTATGAACAGCTCATTGACAGCGTTACAAGTCGACTACAAGATGGTTTTGTCACAAATGGAAGACAAGGACAAGGAAATAATGGATCTCAACAATAAGCTGTCCAAGTACGAGCTGGAGCACAGAGATTGCGACAGAACAAAAGCAACTTTACAAGGAGAGGTCCAAGGCCTGCAACGAAAGGTTGAAGAACTGGAACACACGATTGCTTATCTTGAACAAAAAGACAAAGAACTTCAAATGGAATCTATCGATTCACACAAGAAAATAACGGGTCTCGACCAAGAGTTGATTGTGTACAAGAACAAGATTACAAGGATGGAAGCATTTGTCGGCGTGAACGAGAGTAAGATAAAGATTCTAAGCGAAGATCTGCTCACTGCGGAACAGAAAGTCTCGCAGCTGGAATTAGCATTGACTGTGAGTCGAGAAAAGGAGTCCCAACAACAGAAAGAGCTCTTGGATGCACACAAGAAAGCAATGGACTTCGAGGTCGCATATCAAACAAGCCAGTCTGTGAAAAACCAACTACAACAGGAAATTAATTCGTACAAAAGCAAATTAACGACGATTGAGCGTAAATTGCAGAAAGAGACCAAAGAGAGATCTCAGCTCGAGGCCCAACTTCAGGAGACAATACTGAAGTTGGAAAATCTTAAGGCTGAGTCGATGAGAAATCAGAGAAAACTGACCGAACAGCAACAGGAAAGCGACTTCAAGCACAGAGACAATGAAAGCAAGATGGCCGCGATTGAGAAGCTTCAAGCAGAGAAGAAGAACCTCGAAAACAAAGTTGAAAATCTAAGGACAGATCTCGCTAATGTGACGTTTAACGCAGAGAAGCTTGACCACGAAAACAAAGATCTCAAACACCAGTTAGAGGCAGGTAAAGAGCGCCTGGCAGACGTGGAGTCTGCCGCTGACCTAAACAGAAGCGAATGTGACAAACTTAAAAGCGAAATACTGCAACTGGAGACATCCTATCAGGAGACTCAGCTCATCTGTGAGATGCTAAGAAAAGAAAAGGAACGTCTCAACTCTCAACTTCTGGAATCATCAGCTCCTGAAATGGACTCTGGATCCGAGGAGGACGCTTTGAAGAAGGAAAAAGATGAGCTTGAAAGCCAGCTTTTTAAAGTCAAACGCGAACTAGATACATTGAAGTCAATCCACGAGGAGACGGACACAGGGAAGGCGAAAGCTGAAGAGCAGCTTTCTGCGGCAAGAAAGGAACTTCTGGATATACAAAGGGAACATCAGGCAGCTCGCCGTGATAGCACTAGACTCTCACTGGAGCTTGAGAGTGCGAAACTGCGGCTAAGTGAGTTGGAGATGTCTTACGAACAGGTGAAAATATCCAAGGAAACGTTTCAAGCAGAGGCCAGTGAGGCGCAGAGGAAGTTAGCGTCGGTCGAGGCGAGCTATGAATTGAGTGAAAGCCAGAAGGGTGATTTAAACAGGGAATTACTGAATTACGAAAAGAAGCTTGCATTAATGGAATGCTCGTATAATAGAATTCGTGAAAGAGAGACAGAATTGGAGCGAGAAAATCTCGAATCTCACAAAAGGGTGACAGAGTTGGAATACGAGCTGCAGGCTAAGAAAGAGCTTTTGGATGAAGTGCAAAACATGGTTCGGGACATGGAGGAGAAACACGATGTCTTTCAAGTCGAAGTTCTGGAGTTTCAAAGTAAGATTACGGAGCTGGAAGCAACGTGTGAAATGTGGAAAGACAAGGCACGAACCTGGGAAGAGGAAACACAAGCTGCGGAACGCCGAGCTAGGGAGACAGAGGAGTCTTACAGATTTGGTCAACTTGAGAAGTCTGAACAACAGAAGGAACTTGCGGCGTTAAGAGATAATATTTCCGCTTTGGAGCGTGATCTCAGAGACAGTAGAAAAGAGAAAGAGGATTTGCTAAGCCAAGTGGACGACTTGAGAAATGCCAGCTTTAACGATCGTGATAATGCTAACAGCTTAAAGAGGCGAGTCATTGAGTTAGAAAATAGCATCGCTGATGCAAACAGAGAAGCTGAGGAGAAGGAAAGCATCGTGGAGGATCTCAGAAGACAGAAGACATTCCTTGAGGATGAGCTGGAAACGCTCAGGAGGGAGCTGCAAGAGAAAGAGAGATTCCAGGAGGATTTTGAAAGAGAAAAAGAAAGAATCAGCCACGAGCTAGAAATGATAACAGAGGAACTAGAGGAAAAGAAGGGAAAACTAAAAGCTTGTGAAGAAGACAAAGAAAATATGCGAAATGAGAAGATATCAGCGCACAATCTCATGTGTACACTACAGGATAAAGATCAAATGAGTGATGTCCACAATGGGTTGGTGCAACAAGAGCTGGAGTACCTGAGAAAGAGAGTGTCGGACGTTGAACAAGAGTTACAAACATGTAGGGTGAAGAACGAGACACTGAAAGAGGATCTTCGGAATTACCAGGATGGAAGTTTTGGGAGTCGAGATTGGAACTCAAACCAGCAACAGATTAGAAAGTTGCAGCTTGACCTCCAAGCGAGCTTGGACAAGTGTCGCGAGCTAGAACGATTTTGCAAAGACAGCGAAGATGAGAAGATACGATTACAGCGCGAGCTCTTGGAAACGCACAAGAAGGCTTCGGAGATGGTGTTAGCGCACCAGTATTGTCACCAGGAAAAAGAAGCTCTGCAAAAAGAGATCGCTTCTCTGAAACTAAGACTGAGAGAACTGGAGAGCAGACGAGAGGATACCCAAGAGAAAACAAACGATTTACAACAAGAAATTCTGGATTTGCAGAGGAAATTCGCAGACGTGCAAAACAAGTACCAACACGCTCAGGACGACAACAAAAGTCTAAGTTCGCAGTCAGAGGAAGCGGAAAAGAAGATACGTGGTCTTGAAGATGAGCTATTGAGCACACGCCATGAGATTAACAAGCTTAAGGGTGTGTCCTTCAGCGCTGAAGAGAAGGTTCATCTTGAACAGAAGCTGTTCTCTATCGAGACAAAGTATACGGAGCTAGAAAAGACCTACTACAGCCTCACTCAAGAGAAGAAAGAAATGCTTGATGAGGAACAAGCGAAGAGTCAGGAACTGCTACGTATTCAGAGGTTACTGGACGAGAAAGCAAGAGACGCTGAGTACTTACAAAGGCAACTTGATGAGTATACCAACAGCTCCTCGTTGGAGAAGAATCGCCTACGAGAAGAGCTGGAGGAAGCTCTTGTGAGACTTCACAAAAGTGAAGCTGAACTATCTGAGAAAGTCTTCGAGCACGAGCGCTCTATCGATGAACATCAGCGAAGCATGTTTGAGAAAGACAGTCTTATCAGCGAGCTGAACGTCCAGATCAGCTCACTCAACTTTGAGGTTTCCACGTTGAAGAGAGAGCTGGCTTACAGCAAGGGTGACAAAGACAGTTGGAATGAAGAGAGGGAGAATTATAGAGAAGAAGCGTTTAACTTAAGAAAGGACAAGACACGAGCCGAAGAACAGCTGCGGCTTATCAAGGACGAGTACGAAGGGCTTAAAAATACGTTGGCGGCCATGAAAACGGAAAAATCCTATTGCGAAGACGAGAATGGAAAGTTAAAGGAAGAAATGTCTGAAATCAGGCGGGGAATGGAAACTACTCAGGGCGAACTGCGAGCTGCAAACCTAGAGATTGAGAGACTGAAGCGAGAGTTGTCTATGCATAAGTATGAGTATGATTCATTTGAAAGTGAAAAGATAAGCCTCAAGGAAGAACTATCCGCAGTTAAACAAAGCAAGTCTGAGGTTCAAGACGAACTGCGGCGAGTAAAGCGAGAGTTGGAGAAACTACAGCGGGAAGCTGGTGCGAGGGAACGAGAACTCAACGCATGGGAAAGAGAGAAAGCCATTATGGAAGAAGAGATCAAGAATTCCAGAGCTGATAAATTTAATCTCAACGAAGAAAACCGAGACCTTATGCGAGAAATTGAAAAGTTAAAAGCGCAATTGGCGTTGAAGGAAGACGTCGCTGATGAAGCTGGACAGGCGCGAAGAGAAAAGGAAGAGATTTATTATGAATACACCGTCACCAAGGAGAAGTACACTAGGATTGAAGTAGAGAAACAGACCTTGATTCACGAGAAGCAGACTCTGGAGTTTGACCTCAGTGATTGCAAGAGCAAGCTACGAAGGTTCGAGGACTCTAACAGACACTTGGAAGAAGAAAAACGTCGATTGGAATACGAACTGAGGACAGCGAAAGAAAGACTGTTGATTGTGGAGCGAGAGTTTGATTCCAGAGCACACGAAAAAGAGCAAATAACTCAGGAATTCAGCACCACACGTATTGAACTTAGAAAACTCGAGAATGATCTACAAAACGCCCTCAGGAAGCTAAACGATGCCAACGATGACATCAAAGCCAAACAAAATCGAGTGGAGAGACTGGAAGGAGAGCTTGAAGATCAACGAAGGGCGAGTAGGTCACATGACCTGGATCGAGAACAGAAGACCAATCAGGTGAGCAACTTACAGCGTAAGATAGAAGAGCTTGAGAGCGAGATTCAGAGCTTACAAGATGACTTGATACTCAGCCACAGAGCGTACGAACAGTGCAAGAAACAACTGGAAGAGAGAGAATCGTCAGACGATCAAATGGAGACGTCCACGCTGAGTTTCCAGGTTAAGGAACGCCCACAACAAATAACAACACTGGACATCGATGTCAAACCGCAAGTCACAGAACTGGAGATCAATGTGAGTCCCCAGCAAAGTTTTGACTATGGTTTTACACCTCAGACAACTACAACGGAGTTTGAGATTCAGCCGCAGAAACCACAGACAACAGTAGAATACATACCACAGCAGAGCATCGCAACGGAATTTGATATTATTCCGCAAACGACCACCACTTTGGACATTGACGTGCAACAACGTCACGCAACGACAGAACTGGAGATTGATATCGAACGAAGACCCCGACCCATCCCTGTGACGTCATGGACAACCGGAAGTGCGCAATCTTACCAGGTTTACAGGGACCGGAAGTACGAGCCGGTTCAGTTTACTCTTGAAGAGGAGGAAGACGGAGAGTATGAGATTGCACAGATTGAGAGTAGGAGCAGCTCCAGAAGGAGATGGAAATATTAATTAATGTTATATATTTCCAGTAAAAAGCACTGATAACATTATTACCAGATTATATCTTGCGTCCATTCTC
>Ga0099821_1127665_pt1 | contig 15108 bp, 1 predicted proteins | sample SidTnscriptome_3_FD_81135 | JGI IMG/M metagenome (GOLD analysis project Ga0099821, IMG submission 81135) | Coral microbial communities from Puerto Morelos, Mexico - Siderastrea T C metatranscriptome (Eukaryote Community Metatranscriptome) | ecosystem: Host-associated > Invertebrates > Cnidaria >... | reverse complement strand
GGGACTTAATACCTGACTGGCCTTGCTCACGTTGATACTGACATAAAAATTAGGTTGATTATACCGAACAAGTTTAACGTCAAAATGATTGAGTAAGGAAGATGAATTGTACATCTTTGAGGGTTTATTTTGTGCTGCTTTTCTTCGCGGCAAATTTTGCTAACTTCATAAAATTCTCATCCGCCTGCGATGCCTCATCGGATCACGCTTCTGGAGTCGTTAAGCTTCTAAATGTTACCGTAAGATCCGAAGCGACCAACGATCCTGGAAAAACGCCTTCTACCAATGGATTAGCTTACATTGAAGTCAACGGGAAAAACTACGCCCCGCAGACAAAAGGATACAATGTGGCTGTTTTTGATGCCCTTTCGGGCCGATTCCTCACTTCAGCTGCATTCGATTGTGTTGCTAGCCAGGAAGAATGCGAAAAGCTTGGAACCTACCTAAAAGGCCTACCCCTGGACACAATAGTATTGATCGCGATACAAGAGTCTGCTATTGACAGTGGACGCACACTGCCTACTAGCGCGCTTCAGGGAGTGGGCGCGCAGAATGTTGGGAGTGTTGTGGCGAGCTCTTCCCATGCCGTGATTGGTTACAAGGGAAACAAGAGCGTGGACTGGAAAGACGAAGTGTTCAGAGCGGACAACGCTGGACCCGCTGAAGTTTCAGGCACCATCCCAATCAGCTGTTCTTACATGCCACTAGCGTCCTCAACTTGCAGTCCGTTCAACGTCGCATCGCAAAAGTACGGTGGCAGCTGCTTGAGCCAGTCCTCAAGTAGCAATGACTGCAAATATGCTGTTGATGGGAACTCTACAAGTGGCTGGGAGTCAGTACCGAACGGTGCTGTCAACGGACACATACAGATTGGCTTTCACACCGTGTTTACCATCAACAAATTGCGAATTCAACAAGATGTGGCCACCGAGCGACAGATACAAGATATTTTGTTGGAATTTAGTGACTGTTCACACGAAAAGATCACCCTTGCAGCGAACAATTCAGATTTTCAGGAGTTTACATTCCTCTCTCGCCGAGCAAGCTGGGTAAAGTTTACAGTGAAGAAAGTCTATGGTTCCAGTGGCAGTGTGGGAATCCGAGAAATAGAGATCTACAATGAATTGTGCAAACAAAAGACACTTTGTGACGCTGTACACCTGGGAAATAACACTGGGTCGTCGCGCTACCGCTTACATCGTGCAAAGTTTCCATTCATGGTTGACGCCAAGGACGAAGTTCGCGTGCTCCTCACGAGCGAATCACGTTCCACAAGCTCGCGGTACGAGATTGTCATTGGTTCAGAGGAGAGTACCGAGGTTAAGATAAGACGCATTAAAGCCGGGCAGAGCGAAAAACTGATGATGGTAAACGTTACTTCTCCTTTAAAAGAAAATGAGATGCGGTCATTTTGGATTGAAGTAGAAAAGGAGCGAGTATTATTTGGATCTGGAGAAAAGATATATCTATTTTGGAGAGATACAGTCCCAATCAGTGTGAAGTACGTCTTCTTCTCCACGACGTCATCACCGGCTACTTTTCATATTTGTGGACGCATAGATCAATGTTATACAGGTGCTGCTCACTACTGGCCCTTGGATAAGTCTGTAATTTTCGTTCAAGACCTCAACAAGGAGAAGATCGGAAAGATTCACGGTTCATGGACCATGCAAGAAGCCTATGCCAAACTGGGCTTTGCATCTCTAGCGATAGCTCTTGGCGACTCAAATTCCTGGATCGACCTTGGAGATTTTCCGGACAACTGTATCAGCAGCCTGTCAAAATGTCCGGATGGAATTTCTGTGAGCTTCAAAGCACGTGCTGCAGGAAGTGGAACCGGTTATATACTGTCTTCTGGAGGAGTGGCTATATACTATGTCAATGAAACCATGCACTTTATCGTCCAAGACAAGGACAAGGTTTGGGAGGTGCAAGGATCCTACAAGAAATATATGTGGCAGACATTTGCGATGAGCTGGAGCAGAGAAAACGGATTAACCGCTGTTATTGTTGGGGATGCAGCTACCGTGTTGCGTGAATGCAGTGGAAGGACTGTCACGCCATCGGCTATATCACACACTTCACTCACGATCGGTCGTCCTAATGGTGAAAATTCTAACTATGCCCAGGGTGCGATTAGAGATGTTGCAGTGTGGGAAAAAGAAATAAGTGAAGAGAGGATGAGCTCGCTTCATGTCTGCAATGATCCAGACACGTGTGCAGCAGGATGGGAATATTTCGACGGCTCCTGTTACAAAGTGACAGCCACGAACCTTTCAGCTTCTGCAGCTCGCGACGCATGCCTCAGCGAAACAGCGGACTTGGTGAAGATCACTTCAGAAGAGGAAAACACCTTCGTAAGCACCTTGGCAGCGGGCGAAGTTTGGATTGGACTTGAGAAAAACGCACAAGACGGCCTATTTTATTGGAAGGACGGCATGCGAAAGTCCTACAGTAACTGGAGAAAAGACTCATCGCCGGGAAACGACCCGTGTGTTGTGATGGAGGCCGATGGAGATTGGCGTACTGCTAGTTGCACATTTACTCCGACAAAATACGTTTGTGAACAAGTTCGATATCATGATTTGGGTTGTTACCAGGACAGTTCCAGTTCCCCAGCTTTTATTTTCAATCCTGGGGGTTACAATCCAGGAAGCATGACTCCAGGGCTCTGCATGCACGAGTGCGGCACTTGGTACTACAAATATGCGGCACTGAAGAATGGTCATTTATGTCTCTGCTCCAATTCTACGTCCCCTGCGGCTGATCGCGCTTCAGACATGTGCTCTTCACCCTGCGTTGGCTCTGGAAATCTAATTTGCGGTGGCGAAGAGAATCACATTTCTGTTTATAAATCGGTTGAAGTGCGACCTCTGAGATTAACAATGCCTTTAGAAGCGTCCGTCCTAACTCTCTACACCTTCAACGTAACATTGATACCATCGATTCCTGCTGATCATACTGTCGAGTTCTATACAATCAACATTGGTCTGGACGCAAGTTACCACACGACGTTGTCGTTTGCTACGCTTGCCATTTTACACCCGGGGATATACAATATCCGAGGGAGAGCGACCGTGAAAAACAATCATACTGGTCATCGGTCAGTGATCGATTCGTCTGCTATGGTTAAAGCGGTCACTAATATAACTGGTATCGAGTTTATTTGTCCATCATGTGCTCCCACCAATGTCACAGTCAGTTGTTCTTTGAAGTTCCGCTATGGCTCTGATGTAGAGGCTAAGATACACTTTGAAGATGGAAAAGATCCAATTTCTGGCTCTCTGCCCGATTCACCAGTCATCACTGTGGGTACTCCGTTTGGTGAAGGGGGGTCATCTGTCACCGCTGACGGCTTGTACCTGTTGGCTGGACAGGACATCATAAGAAAGGGAGAAGTTGTAGCATTGGAAATGGACCTTGAGAGAGGAGGTGCCCTAGAAGTGAAGGTTTATCGACCGAAGTGTGTAGATCCCGGACAACGTTACTGTCGATCGCAAAAGATGTGCATCAGCAACTTTACCCTTTGCGTAGAGGGCGTGTTCAAGAACTGCGACAGTGACAAATCATTCAGCTTTTCCGGAGGTCAGTGTGCCGCTCAAAATATGTCATGTTGCCTAAACAAAACAATGAACTACGGAAACTTTGACTATATGGGAATCTTCGGTTTTATGGTTTATGCAACGAGTGGCCCAAAGCGTATTTTACTTGATAGAGAAAGTCAACGATTTCAACTCGAACCTGGCGATGTCTTTGGTGTGCGTTTTCCCCCCTCTGGACCTGCTGCAGCTCTGAAAACCAGTTCTGCAGATTCCTCCTACTTTTATTCCAGTTCGGTGATTAACAGAACCGGTTCCAACCTTTTGCGCGGTAACCGTCTTCCTTCCAAAGAAGACAATCCGTCTCAAGTTTATCATGTACCCGCAATAGCCCTGGTCTATTCCGCTGATTCTGAATCGCGTTTTGAAAACGTATATGAAGTCGTTGGACACGAGACCATTATCTTGTCAGTTGGAAATTCGATTGCGAGAGTGAACTATACAAACTCGATTTGTCTCCAAGAAACCATCACCGGATTGCAGTTACATTTGCCTGAAGCTTTCCCACTCGCTGAGACTGTAAATGTAACAGGTAGTGTAGACCAAGGGACTAATGTGACTTATATCTGGGATTTTGGTGACAAGAATAACGCAACGACCTTAACACCGTGGGTCATGCATGAGTTCTATAGCAGTGGAGAGAAGCCCCTGAATCTCATGGCAGCAAATAAAATAGAAGTGGTCATGTTGTGGTGCTCGGTTGACATTCAAGAGAGAATCGCAGGTTTGAGGTTTAAGAACGATTCATTGTTAGCCATAGAAAACGGAACTTCAGCTCGCATCGGCTGGATTTTGTTTAATGGTTCACATGTCAACTTTAATATCACCATTTTGTACCCGGATGGCGACCTTGAAGCAACGAACTTGACGGACGCTAAAGCCCTTGGTGCGACCTTTTTTGCTATGTATAAAAAGAACCTTACCCTTCCTGGCTGGCATGTTATAACAATCACAGCTGCCAATAAGGTCAATAGCGAGACTATCAGAGGAAATCTTAGCGTGCAACGAGCAGTGACTGGGGCAGTTGTTGACTACCCAAGGATTGTCAAGACCAACCAAACGTTCAACTTCACAGTCTTGCCGCATCTAGGCGACATGGTTCGATATTCCTTACAATCTATGGACGGAAAAACAACGAATACCACAGACAAAGTTATTCCATATATGTATTCCAAGGCTGGGAGATACAAAGTCGTTTTGATTGCCTCCAATGACGTCAGTGCGCAGGTGATCAACTGCGCTGAGATTATCGTTCAAGATACCATCGACGGTTTGCAGTATACGAGTTTCAACCATTCTGTACCAGTGCGCGCCTTGGCAGACATTCACTGGAGACTAACTCAGGGATCTGAACTTTATATTGTTATCGATTACGGCGATGGAATCTCAAAGGTTGTTAACAGGAGCCTTTCAGTGAGCGATGTTTTCATCGCCATAAGCAAGCATAACTACACCAAGCCTGGGGAGTATCATGTTGGCGTTCACGTGTCGAATCTGGTCGACAACCAAACGATCAACACAACAGTTTACGTCGAAACACCAGGCCAGGGCCCCGGGCTTGCGGTAGGCCGTGGAAAATTAGCTATAGCAGAAGGTGGTCCTTGCACTGAGGTTTTGTATGCTACAATAAACAAATCTGTCACAGCGACAGCGACGGTTTTGAATGGCACCAACATGAATGTCATGATTGATTTTGGAGACGATTCAGTTGACCGCAGGCTGTACTTTCATCGGAAATTCCCTGATGATGGATGGACAACACATCATTTATACTCGACTGTAGGAGAATACAATGTTACTGTTGTTTTCTTTAATAGAAATCCCCAAAATGTCAGTCGTACGTGCCGGGTTGTTGTTATGTATCCTGTAAGCGTAGTCACGGTGACTTCAAATTCGCCGAAGCCCTCTTCCGATGCCGCAGTGATGCTGAACGTTTCGTTTCCTGGGTACGAGCCTTCTGGGCCCCTTCGTTACCAATGGCAACTGGGTGATAATACATCCCAGCTCGTCCAAAGTACCAGGATGTTAATGCACAGTTATCCCAACAAATGTGGCGTTTATCTTGCGACTGTTAATGTCTCTAACGAAGTAAGTTATGGCATAGGAATTGAAGAAGTTACAATTCAAGATGAAGTCGAAGGACTTGAGTTGTCCGCCAATTACACGAAATACGAGAATCAGTGCCCTGACTTTTCCCTCCCGGAAGATGTTTTTCCCGTGGATTTTCACGTCGTCTTCAACGCTTCCCTCGCTGAAGGTACAAACGCTACTTTCACCTGGAGTTATCAGGTCGGTGGAGACCATTACCTCATCCATGATTGCACAGGTTTGAGCTGCAGGCATAAATTTGACACCTATGGAAATCACAAAGTTCAAATCACAGCGAAAAATAATGTTAGTACCCTGAAAAAAGAAAAAACTATTACTCTGGAAAAAAGCATACGTGGCGTTGCACTTACAAACGACGGGCCTTCAGTTCAGAAGCAAGCTGTCAACTTTACTCTCGCGATGACTCAGTCAGGATATGATTCCTGTTTTGAGATTGATCTGAAATATTCTCGGTCTGACAGGCCAGACACAGTCTATTTCAAGTCAGGGACACCGGAACTGCCTTGCAAATCTGACACTACAGAGGTAGCATTGCTGCAGCGGTTTTCACACAGCTATGATAATGCCAAGGTATACGATGTTACCGTCAAGGCCAAAAACCGCGTATCCTGTGTTGTAATCAACGATGAATACTCTAAGGTTGTAGTCAATAAAGGTCGGTGCATTCCCCCGGTCATAACGGCTCCCGGTATTGGAGTAAATGAATATAACAGAACAAAATTTAAACGCTCAGAGAAGATTATCATCAAGACAGTGAACACGTTAGACTGCTACGAAATTGACACTGAGTTCAGATGGGGGATATATATGAAGTGTGACAGTAATCAGCCGCTACAACTTACCGTCGAGAAGGTACCAGAGTTGAAGGCTATCAACACAAGTAGGTCCGAACTAATCATCCCTCCGCGGTTTTTTAATTACTGTCAAACAATCGAATTGCGATTTATGATCAACATGACGAAGGCACTAGGGGTATTCAGCGAGAAGAAATTGTACTTGGAAATTACAAAATCCCCACTAGTCGCCGTTATCGATGGGGGCTCGGAGAGAACTGTAGGTAATGAAGACCCAGTAGAAATAAACGCCGGAAGATCACACGACCCAGATACTACTCCTGCAGGAGGAGGTATAGACAAAGACTGCACAGTTGCATGGTTTTGTATGAGAGAAGACGACGAAAACTACCAACTGCCAAAGGACTTAAACAACTTACCACCCATTCCTACTCCACATCCTCATATAAACAATTCAGGAAACACATCAGCTGGTAGCGAGAATGAGGATCTTGGTGGTTGCTTCGGATATGGCCCTGGTCAACTGAACTTCAATTCCACAAAGATAACGTTGGACACAGTCAAAATGACTCCAAACTTAACCTATGTGATCAGGTTCATCCTGGCGAAGGAAGGACGTGAACCAGCCGTTACTGATCAGCGTATAAAGGTCCTTCCTGGTGACCCCCCAACTTTAAGCTTCGAATGTGTTTACAACTGCGACAAACTGAATCCAGCAAGTAAATTTACATTAAAAGGCAAAGGAAAATCTAAAGGGGACCAAAAAATATATTACGAATGGAACATAAAACATTGTAAAGATGAAGAAAGGAATTGTGAAGATGTGGACAAGACAAAGTTAGAGAGCTTTTCTAGTATGGCTTTGACTTCTGATAGTCTGGTCATGGAGCCCGGTTTTTTCGCAGATGACGGGTTTTACAAGGTTATCTTATCTGGACACGTTCGTGGTGGAGTAACAGGCAGTAGTACCTACAAAGTCATTGTCAACAAGCCTCCAGCGTACGGTGAGTGTAAAGTGACACCGACGATAGGAAAACAACTGGATACTGATTTCAGCGTGTCATGTGAAGGATTTCAAGATGATGATTGGCCTCTATCATACGAATTCTTTTACCAACAAGACTTGAGACCGGAAGGACGGCTTGAATCTTTGGGCTTTGGTATGGATTCCTTCCGCTCTAAGGTTTCTCTACCCGGTGGTATGCCTGAATACCATAATAAGTTGGAGTTTTTCGTGGTAGCTTACGACAAACTGGGAGCTTCAAGGCAATATAGGATTCCTGGCAAAGTAGAGGTTAAAAAAGTGGAATTCACTGTTCAACAACTTGAGGGGAAAGCTGATGGTCTGGACAAATTAGCAGCGGCTGGAAATATCAAGGAAACTGCTAATTTGGTGGCCAGCATTTCCCTGGTATTAAACGTACAAACTGAAGAGAAGGGTGAAGAAGATCTCGTGAAAAGCAAAGAGCTGAGAACAAAACTTGTTGACGCTGTACTGAAGAGCGCAGATCTGACTGATCAGACAAGTCTAACGGATGTGACACAGATGTGTAACACTGTCAAAACAGTAACTACGGTGACTACGGAGGTTTCTGAAGAGACAACTAAAAAAGTTTCTTCTTTCGCTGAGGACGCGAGCAAAGTAATCTTGAAGCAGGCCAGTGGGGAAGGCGCGTCAAGCGAGACAATTCAAAAAGCTTCGGAAGCAGTGTTCGGTGCCGCAGTTAATTGCATGCTATCAGTGGACACACCCCCGAAGGACGAACAGTCATCATCTGAGACTCCAGAATCTTCAGGATCCTCACAGAATGTGACAGAGAAAGCTATAAAAACCGTCAACTTCCTCGCAGAAGCTATTGGCAAAACCATGGTTCCTGGAGAAGAAGCAAACGGAATCACGACCAAAGATTTAGCAATGGGAGTTATGAAGCAAAATGCAGAAAACATAGGCAAAGAGCCAATCGAAACGGGTGGAAGCGTGGTGACTTTCCCCGATAACTTCACAGATCTCAGCAACGTTAATTCAAGCGTTGATCAAGTGAGCATGGTGTCCGGATTAAATCTGTACCCAAGAGGCGAGGGAGCCGCCCTAGTGAATAGCAAGCTTGTTAGCTTAGCATTCTACGCGTCAGAAGAGGGCGGCAGTCGTTCCGAACTCAGCGTTAGTAGTCTTAAGCAGAGAATCAGCCTCATGATTCCACGCAATGAGAAAGAGAAGAGACCAGTTGTAGTGCAAGCGCAGCTGCATTCAGTCAAATACAAATTACACACCTTTAATGTAACAGAGAATGCGTCTACCGTGCATATTCGATTAGGATGGCAAGTTAACGTCGATGTGGAGGTGTATGTGAAAAAAGGGAGCGAGCCGAAGCCATCCGAAAGCGTTTTTGACTTCAATAAGACCCTGCAGTGCGGAGGAAACAACAGTGCAAACTCATTGAACTCCTCGGAGCACATCAGCGAACTCTTTTTCTCCAACCATGATTTGAATTGGACTGCCGCTGGCACGTACTACGCTTTACTGCGTTACAAGGAAAACGTCTCGTTACCAGAGGAGGAGAAGGCTAAAATGGACTCTGATGGTTCGATACCTTACAATTTCTCCGTTTACACTTCCATGTGTCAGTACTATGATGAGAAACAGAAGGGTTGGTCAACGAATGGCACTGAGGTGGGGCCAAAAACAAATCTTCAATTCACCGAGTGCCTAACTGACCACTTGACAACATTTGGCAGCAGTTTCTTTGTTCCACCAAACGAGATAAAATTTAAAGACCTGAGTCTTGAGAAACTGCATGACAGTCCGCATGCACTGATCACTGTTTGCGTGATCCTGGCGCTGTACTTCATATGCCTCATCCCCGCCAGACGAGCGGATAGAAATGACGCCTTGAAGACTGGAGTGAGCCCGCTTCCTGATAATGACTCGCGAGATACCTATTGCTATGAGATACACGTCCACACGGGGTTTGTTCGCGGGGCCGGCACGAGCGCTGAAGTATCAATCGTTCTGACGGGAGGTCTTGGCGACAGTGAATCGAGAGTTTTGAAAGATCCCAACAGGAAAAACTTCAAGACAGGTTCCGTGGATCCCTTCCTTCTGACAGTACCTCAGTCTCTTGGCAACCTGAAAAATATTCGGATATGGCACAATAACGGCGGGAACTACCCCTCGTGGAATCTTCTACGGGTCATGATCCAGGACATACAAACAGACCAGCGGTGGTGGTTTGTCTGTGACGATTGGCTGGCTGTTGACGAAAGCGATGGCAAAATCGAAAAGACTCTGTACCCGGCTACCAAGAAGGAACTGACCAAGTTCAACGTGTTGTTTACTTCTGAAGTGAGGAAGAACTTGACAGATGGACATATCTGGTTTTCGGTTGTGGCTCGCCCTGCAAGAAGCACGTTTAGCAGAGTGCAGCGTTTGACGTGTTGTCTGTCCATTCTGATGTGCACAATGGTTGCAAACGCTATGTTTTACAGAGTTGGGGAGAGCGAAACGCCTAAAAACGCAATCAGAATAATGGGCTTTAGTTTCTCCATCCGCCAGGTATCGATCGGGATTATGAGCAGCTTGGTTGTGTTTCCGGCAAATCTCATCGTCGTCACCATCTTTCGAAAAGCCAAACCGAAGGAACATCGATATGCTGTGAAAACCGAGGGCGGAGCAGTTGATGATGTCGATGTCGAGGCTGGGGAAGAAAAGAAAAAGGCTCCGAAGAAGTTTGCTCTCCCTCACTGGTTTGTATACATAGCGTATGGCCTCGCTTTTATTGCAACATGCACATCCGGATCGTTTGTGATCATGTATGGAATGGAATTCGGAGCGGAGAAGTCCGCTCAGTGGCTTTCTTCAATGACTATATCCTTTATACAAGACGTCTTGTTCACACAGCCCATAAAGGTCTTCGTTCTAGCAACCCTGTTTGCACTTCTCATCAAGGACCCGAAGAAGGCTGAACAAGATTCATTCACGGACGCAAACGCTCTCGCTAACGACGAGGAGTGGTTGCATAAAAACGCTGAAGATCTCGATCCGGAAATGCAAAAGACGCTGAAACAACTGATAAACGACAAACCCCCAGACGAAGCAAAGCTTGAGATCGCGCGTAAGTTGCGCATGAAGGAAAAACAAATGAAGTCCATCATCAGAGAGATTATTTGGTACCTGATCTTTTTGTTGGTTCTACTCACCATCAGCTACGGCAACAGAGATCTGACAACATCCAAGGTGACTAAGTACATGCAGAACATCTTTGAAAAAGCCAGTTACAGTGGGAATCTAACGTACAAAAAGGTGCACGAGATAACCCATTATTGGCAGTGGATGAATGACACGTTTATTCCTTCGCTGATTCCTCCTTTGTACTACAATAACTTAACACCCTATGACAGTGGATTTCTTGCAGACACTCCCACCGCGTGGCTTTTGGGCTCGGCCCGTCTCAGGCAGTTGAGAATCAAGAAAGATACCTGCACTTTCAAACGCTTATTCTTACACTTCATCAAGGAGTGTAACGATTTCTACAGCGTAGCGGAAGAGGACCAGGGCTCGTATCTTCCCGGATGGAAAGTTAAGCCATTAATACCATATCAAAACGTTTCCGTCAACCCAACTACAACCTCCACCGAGATACCTCATGTGAAAGACCCGTGGGAGTACCAGACGGGAGAGGAATTGGAAACGTACCCTTACTGGGGGTACAAGGCAACATACAGTGCAGGAGGGTACGTACAGGTGATACCCAAGGGGGAAAGTGAATGGTCCGAAGCAATTGGAAACCTGAGCGTAAATAATTGGCTGGACCGCTACACACGAGCTATCTTCTCTGAGTTTGCCATCTACAACGCGAACGTGAATCTGTTCTGTGTAGTAACACTTTTGTTCGAACAACTTCCGACCGGAAGTCTTACCCCATATCCCAGCATTCTCACACTACGTCTCTTCCGTTATGTGGGGGGCGAAATGTACTTCGTGTTGACATGTGAGATTGTGTACCTACTGTTTTGCGCGTTTTTTGTCTTCAAGGAGATCAGAATGCTTGTAAAGAAAGGCAGGGAACATTTGAAAAACCCATGGAGCATTCTTGAAATCGTGGTCACACTTCTTTCGCTTTCTGCAGTAAGTTTGTACTTTACGAGGCTGGTGTTCACCAAAAGAGCTCTGAAAGCCATGGAAGATAATCATGGAGGTTTCGTCAGTTTTCATTACACTGCTTTTTTGGACGAGTGGCTCAAATGCATCATGGGCATCATCGTGTTCCTCTCGTTCTTAAAGATGTTTCGTCTATTGCGCTTCAACCGCCGCATGTCAATGCTGCAGCAAGTCCTCAAACGATGCTTTAGCCAGTTGATTTCATTCATGGTCATGTTCGCCCTGGCGTTCCTTGCCTTTGCACTTCTTGCGTGCCTGGTCTTTGGGCAGAGCATGGAAGGATTTGGAACATTTTTGAGAAGCTGTGCCTCTCTTATGGACACGTTGCTCGGCAAGTTCACTTTGAAGGAAATGTCAAAAGCCAATCGGATCATTGGGCCAATTTTCTTCTACAGTTACACGGTGTCAATGGTGTTCATCCTCATCAACATGTTCCTGTCCATAATCAACGATGCCTTCACTGAAGTTCGTAGTGATGTGGCAAAGCAGTCGAACGATTACGAAATAGTGGACTTCATGATTCACCGCCTCAAAGAGAACATCGGCAAGTCAATGGGTCATGCTATCCACCCAGTCTACAAAGAGCCAAAGACCGAATTGGAGCTCAACTTTGATAAAATTGCTGACAACGCCGACAACGCCATGCACTTTATGAGGAACATCGCTTTCGAAGATATGCGAAAGACACGGTGGTTCCAAACTGAAACCTGCACGGAGAAGAAGAAAAACCTGATACGATTGTTAATGGAAGTAGACTGGGATTTTTACGAGGACGAACTCTGTGATTCCATTCCTGTGTTCGAGCGGTTTCTTGTCCAACACAGTGACGAAGAACTGGAAAAAATACTGGAGTACTACAGACAGGAGCGTATGGTGGAGGATTTGGTTTTCAAAGAAATAAACGGCGGAGCTGACTCCTCTGAAGAAAGCGACAGTGAAAGCGATGAAAGCAGCCGCAGTAACAGCGACGACGATAAATCGAGTACCGACCATATTGATTCCGAAACCGAGTCTGTTGCCGAAGTTGATACGAGGCTGTTATTATCTGTATCTAGTGCTGCACCCCATAGCGCCAACAATCACCCAGGAAGCGCGGTTGGAGTCAAGAGTCCTGCTTTATTGGTCACTGATGTCGAGCCAACAACTGCGGCCCATCAACAACATGTAGAAGATACCAACCGGAAAAGATCGCTTGTTGACGAAGCAGCTTCCGACAACGAGCTTTTGAAAATTATCGATGACGTACAGCGAGATGTAGAAAGTCGTTGCGCCACGGACGCAGAGTTGGACAGCATTCTGTATGGAGACACGCTATCTTATAATGATACGAAATCGCCTTTGTTCGAAAGCGATCCGGAAACCACTATTGGCAAGAAAAATGTTGCCAAGAAAAAGCGGAAGAAGAAAAGAGAGGAAACACCAAAAGAGAAAACAACAAAAGAAGCCTGGATCACGGAGGCGGATGACCTAAAAAGGAAAGAAGAACCAGAAGAAGACCGAGAGAAGAAGCAGAAAAAGAAGGTAAATAAAGAAACAGAGACAAAGAAGAGTGATATGATGCAAGGAGATGATAACGGTGACGAGGAAGATGTGAAAAAAGCCAACGCATTTGTTGTGACCGTTGAGCAAGAGGAGAAAGAAACTAAGAAGAAGAAAAAGAAAAAGGACACGACGCCAGAGGAAAACGGTAGGAATCAAACAAACGAGGACGAGGGAAAGAAGAAGAACAAGAAGCAAAAGAAAAGCAAAGACGCAACCACAGAAGAAATCTGCGTGGAATTATCCACGGAGGACGAAAGAAAGAAGAAGAAAAAGAAGAAAAATGAAGCAGCTAAGGTTGACGTGGCCACAATGGAAAAAGAAGAGCACGAAATAAATGAGAATGAGGAAAAGAAGAAAATGAAAACGAAGAAGAAAGAAGCTGCAGCTGACGTAGAAGGAGAAGGCGAGGATAAAGCAAAAGAGGGCGAAGAAAAGCCCAGAAAGAAAAAGAAGAATAGAGAAACTGCAGGAGAAAGCTTAGCTTCTGAGGAAGAGGTACATGATGATAAGGAAAAACCTAAAAAGAAAAAGAAAAAGAAGAAAGACGAGCTTGATGAAATATTTGAGAAAACCCAGGAGCTGAGTGATGTTGGCCAGGCAGAGACCAAGAAAAAGAAGAAAAAGAAAGACAGAGCTAAGATGCAACTGGCCTCGGAAGAAGACGACGGGCAAAGTTCGGTTAAACAGGGTGAAACAGAGGAAGGAATTGAGAACAAGGCCATGATTTCAGTAGACGAGGAGAGTGAATGCTAAGTCGAGAACATTTCTGTCCTAGTTAAGTTAGTTAAGTTAGTTATGATATACAAGGCGAACATAATTTGTGGTAAATTGTTTGAACCCAAGTCCTGGTTTGCGTTTCTCAGATCTCCCGAATACATTTCTGGCCCGAAACACTTTTTGGCTTTTCGGGACGAAGTGTATCTGGGAGTTTTGTGAAACGGACACCTGATGAGAAAAGACGATTAACAGACTAACTGACCTATCAGGTCATTTGACAGACGCGTATAAACAATTATCTGACGATACACCATTTACCTGACCCTGGATACGACTTCCGCTCAGGTGACGTCAATAACCGGGACAAAAATAGTTCTTTCAAACATGCATATTTTAGACATACTTCATTTTGTACGAGATAGCGCATGCTTTTATGTAGTTTCGTTACTTGATATGAGCACCCTTTTTGGGTGGTTGGTAATTTTATAAAAATCAGACGTACTTTAGAAATGCAAAACGTTTGTAAAAGCACTGCAATAGATTATGATTGTTATAATAGAATCACTGAATGGGCTATACGGTAGCAATGAAATCGATATCACGATACGGAGGTAATTTTTGAAAAGTATTCGATACGGAGTCGATACTCGCAAGCAGAGTATTGGATAATACCGTATTAGTATCGCGGTCAGTTTTCCAGTATCGTGCTAAGTATCGTATCAAATTGAAACGAAAGTATTGGCCCATTCGTAGGCATAGGTACACCAACATTTGTCAAGTCAGGTCACCTAAAGGGCACTACATGTTTCTTAGCATTAAATTGAAAACCAAGGGCTCACTTGAAGATGGGATTCCGACTTTGCCTAGTTCCTAGGCCTCCTTATTGTGCCTCGGCCAATTAGGTCGCACGGTCCGAGTGACCCAGACTAGTGAACAAAATGAATTGACTGGAAAGGCCTGGGTAAAAGCCAAATAAGAACAAAGCAATTTTTCTGTGATCCAGAGCATAAGGCACTGTTGGGATGTCATTGTTACATTAATAGTTTATAATAGCAACAAAAAAAAGGAACTCTTGGCTCACGCATCGATGAAGAACGCAGCCAGCTGCGATAAGTAGTGTGAATTGCAGAATTCAGTGAATCATCGAATCTTTGAACGCAAATGGCGCTCTTGGGTTCTCCCAGGAGCA
>Ga0099821_1121124_pt1 | contig 15542 bp, 7 predicted proteins | sample SidTnscriptome_3_FD_81135 | JGI IMG/M metagenome (GOLD analysis project Ga0099821, IMG submission 81135) | Coral microbial communities from Puerto Morelos, Mexico - Siderastrea T C metatranscriptome (Eukaryote Community Metatranscriptome) | ecosystem: Host-associated > Invertebrates > Cnidaria >... | reverse complement strand
AAAAAAAATATAATTTTTAGTGTTTTTTGGTGGATATGGGTGGGGAGTGGGATGACAAGGATGCACGGTAGACGGGATCGGTCAAGGAAGAAGTCATCCCCCGGTAACGACAATATGATCTCGGGTTCCAAGTTCCAGGATTCATAGTCTTGTCTTCACATACAGAAGTTAACATTGGTCAGTTCATCCTTGGAGCCTCGTGTAAGGGACGGAGGGAAGTGGCGAGGCTCCCAATAAACCTAATAAAATTGCATTTTTAATGCATTTTATGTGGGTTTATTGCCAAGATTCCCTCAAAAACCAATAAAATTACATTTTTATTTAGTTTTTAAGGGATTCTTGGGCTTACATGGACTGGTTTAAACCTTGTCAGTTATCAATCTCAGGTACAAACTTCCTTGATTCCCTCCCAATAAACACTCAAAAAATATAATTTTATTTTATTTTATGTGAGTTTATTGGCCCATATCCGCCTTTAACCGCTCCCCACTCCCGATATCCTCACATAATATGCTGCTTGCGCGTGGGTCAATAAACCCTCAAAAAACTAAAATTCTTTTATTTTTATTGGGTTTATTGCCTTAAGGAAGGAGAATGAACCTGAGGCTGATTTCCTTTGCCTTTACCCGGTGAACGAAAGGTTTATTGATCCTGGGCCTACAAACGTTCCAAGAAGATAATATTGGTGTAACTGTAATCTCCTCTAATAATAACTATATAAAAAGATAAAAGAAAAGAATATAAAAATAGGAAGAATATAATAATAGAAAAGAAATGTAATCCTTCATGAAGAAAGCCAAGTAATTAATAAAAACATAAATTCTGATTGAATTTCTAATTGATAATGCGTGGTAAGGCCGGATAACAGATGAGATTGTAAGTCCCAATCAAGATAGAAAAGATATGAGATACAGCCTAAGAAATAACAATATTAACCGCCAAGAGGCATAGGAAAGGATAGGATACCCAATAGAAAGAGCGAAGGACATAAAATCCTTGAATATTAGAAGATAAAACTGAGGGAAAGATGCTAAAGTAAGTAAAAATAAGACAAAGATATCCAAAAATAAGATGAAATATTAAAGAACCTGATAACACAGGATATGATCATAAAGAAACTGAGAAGATACCAAAGAAGCAATCATAAAGACTGAAGGTAACTGGGAATTAATAAGGATTTTACAAAGATTATGAATGAAAACTCACTAAGATTCACATAAGATTATTGGTATTTAATAGAAGCATTCAGAAACAAAGATTAATAAGAGAATATAAACCTTATGGATGAAAAGGCAAGTCAGATAATCCCAGCTTTTAAGACAAGGATATGATAATAAGAGAAAGATATACCAAAAGAGCAATAATAAATAAGTAATGTGCATTAGAAGAATAATAATAGCTGATAATAAATGAAATCTTTTATGAGTGGTAATGGCCAAAGAGATAGGAATATAAAATGTAAATGCATTAATTAAGCGGCTTATAAGAGAAGCTTGTACACTTGCTAATGGCCATCAGAATAAAGAAATAATGAAGTTAAGCCAAATAAAAGATTCTTAGGGAAGATAAGATTAAAAATATAAGTTTTATTAATTTTAATAGCCTTTTGGCCTAACAAGAACTCAAAAAATGAATGAAGAGAGTGTGGGAGGTGAAAGGCATAAACTGAGGGGGAAGACAGCATACGTGGGAAGTCTCTTGGCACTGTTAACGCGCTTATGGGAGGGGTTAATGGGGATGAGGAAGCAAGGATTATTGGAGCGGGTAATCTTGGGTGAATGTAGGTTGTGGAAGGTGCCAAGCACATGAATGGAGGATACAGAGAATGAAAGCTCCTTACAAATGATATTTATTGTGTGTTTGCATGTGCTTGGGCTCCCTTCAACACTAATTTTTACTTGAGTACCAGCTTTAACCCTTCATTAACCCGTCTATCTGGGCTCTTTTGGTTAGTAACTTTGCTAATAATAATGCATTTATGTTCATTCCTTTTATAGTTTTATTGTCTTCTTTTCATTCATTATTCTTGCATATTTTGTATTCTTTGTTTCTTATGCTGCCTTCTGGACAATAAAACTCTTATATTTCTAATACTTGCTATCTTCTTTGGCATCTATTGGTTATTTGGTTCATTCTTTGTGGTTCTATGCTAAGTTTGCAATCTTATGTTCATATCCAATAGGCTTACACTGTGGAAGAACTTCATAAATGCAATTATATTTTATGGTTTACATCATATTTTCTATATCTTATATTCTTGTATCTTTTGGTTAAAATCTTTTCATTTCCTATGTTTATTGGCTGTTTTCAGGACTTAGAATTCAGGTTTTTTCTTGCTTTAATCCACCATTCAGGGACTTTTCGTCTCTTAGAAGCTCTTCATATTCTTGTCATCAGCTGTTAATATTCTCCAAGATCATTCCCACCAAGAGATCTCATAAAATGAATTAATTCTTAGTGAATTCTTCTTGGATTGCCCCTACCCTACCGTTTCGTCCCAAAGGGGCCCTAAGATACCTTACAAATAATATAATTGGTTGGTTTGTTGGCTTCATGCGCTTGCTTCGCTAGCGTGCCAACCCTCATAACCAACCAATAAATGAAATAAATTCCTTGTATTAAGATTGAGAATGAAATCCAAGTATTGGCCAGGAAAGGAGAAACCAGCATGAACGATAGCAAAGTAACAATAAAAATGAAATTTTAATGAGTTTTTGGGCATTATAGGGGCTCTTGGGAGGGAGTAAGCAAGGAAGGTTGACCGTGTACTGGCGAATCATTCTCTGAGTTCAACCGCCAGTCAAGGAAGGTCCAACATTCCCCTTTCCTTCTTTCCTGCTCTTGGGATTAGACCGCCAGGCGTGGGTGAAAGGAGGGCCAATAAGGTGTAATCTTGGTAACTGAATGGTCCTAAACTCATGATCAACCTTCCCTGTCACCCAATAACCCATACAAAATCCATAAAAAATATAAAGAATTTAAGATTTTTAATTGGATTTTGGGAGGTTATTGGAAGGGGAAACCAGGAAATCGATTGCATTCCAGAAGTTACCATTGTCCATCCTTCCGCCAAAGAGCCTTCAAAAATAACATAAAATTATAAATTTTATTGATTTTTTGATGGTTCTTTGGGGCCCCTTACAATATCTTTCTATCTTAATATTTGGGGGCCTTCTCCCGCATCTTTGCTTCCTTCACAAAGGCCCCCAAGAAGGATGAACCAGATCACCGGTAACCTCTAGAATGAAGAACTCTTTGGTGCGGATATGACCAATAATGAAGAAAATCACAATAAAATTCTATTTTCATTCATTATTGGGCCCAATAACCCACTCCCTTCCACTAGGCCCGGCACACATGCGCTTCCTTCGTCACCGGGTCCCGGAAGGAGTGTTAAGGGGTGGTAGCGGCACACAGAATTCCTTAAAATCCAATATTATTGGTTACTTGGCCACTTGTCTCTCCTTCCGTTACTCGTCTGTTCCCAAGGTTTTCAGGAATTATCTCGGTTAAGGAAGCATTATTATTAGCTGTATCATTCCTCGCGTTCTAGGTCCAAGAGCTGGATACAAGTGCATAATTCCTTGCTTTCACGGCCTAAGAAGTCTTGCTAAGTGCCTTCAGGATCCATTCCTTTTGTTAAGGTGTCTGGGTTAAGTCCTAAGATATAGCTCCATAAAAATCTTCACTAATTATTAATTGCCTTGGCAGTTATCACATTTTATATTTGCATTTATTATCTTAATAATCTCTTAAGCATTCTATTTTATCTTAATAATTCAACATTAATTGTATCTTGATAATCTTGTATCTTTAATGTTAATTTTAATAGATTTATTTCTTTTATTTGGCTATTTATCTGTATCTATTTCTTATTTATTTCATTATATTTATGCTTTTATGCTCTCTTCTTAGTAATGCTTTCTTGGTTAATAAGCGTCTATAATCCTCAATTTTATTGTGTGAATCTTCTGTTCATTAGTCCCCAGCAAGGAATTATATTGTTATTATTATTTCTTAGTAACTGCAGGATCATTAATTCTTGATTCATATTATGTTGTATCTGCATCATATCCGTCTCATTCCGCCCTACAGAAGCGGTTAATCTTGGAGGTTGTGCTAGGCTGTTGAAGGTCATAAATTCATTATTTGTATGCTTTGTTAGGCGGGACGGTCTCTCGTGCCTTTAGGAAGTGCTGTAGGGTCAACCACTCACTCGATTTCTCGGTCTACATCCACTATAAAGTCCCAAAAAACCTTTCAATTTTAATGTGTTTCATTTGGTTACTCGTGTTCTCTGGAGGCACTGTCCCGGCTAACGCTTGTTGACCAAAAGCTCTAATCATATCATCCGCATGCCCCCGTTACACTCACTCCCTAACAAAGACGCCCCAAGGGGCCATTGGGCATGCGGCATATTATTATCTTATTGGCATTACAGGAATTTCATTTACATTTACAATTTCATGCATTTTCATTCATAAACCTATTGGATTATTGGTCATCCCTTGTGACGAGTACGCGAGGAACCCCATAAGATTATTATGTGTATATGCTCGCGCCAGCGCCCATCCGCGTTAACGCGTCCTACGTGAGGAGTCTTAGAGGCAACGAGCGTAGGCCCAAAGGTTACAGGTTCTTGTTTTCAGTAATAATACAGTTAATATGATTTTCTAAGGTGTTTGGGCCTACATCAGGTTCTCCAGCTACAACCGTGTAACACCTTAAATTTATTATTGATTCTGTGGTTGAATTCTCAGGTCCCATCCAGTTATTGGGCTTTCCCTTGCCAATGCGCCAGCCGGGCCTTTAGAGACTCTTGCACGCCGCGTCTTGCGCATGGGCTTGGAAACGAGGGAAAGCCCCCAAAGAGACGAATAAATGAAATAAAAAATATAAGTTTTATTGATTTTATGAAGTCTCTTTGGCCCAAGAAACACACTAAAAATATAATAAAATTATAATTTTTAGAGGTTTCTTGGAGGTTACGGGTCATATCTTCTTGTCCATTCGCCTGGCTGGTTTGTTCCCTCGGATGACCGGTCACCCCAATCTATTCTCATATCTTGGTCTAACCGTTCATTCCAAAGAATCCACTAATAATTCAATTAAAAATTTAATTTTTATTGATTCTTTGCCCCTAAGGTAACAACTAAGTCCAAAAACCTGACTGGGAATCTAAGAAGTTAACCGCTTCATTCCATTCTGTTACCACTCACGATTACAATATTCTTCTATTTTATATGTGTATTGGGCGTGTCTTCCCTCTCGTCCCTTACACACGCCCAATAATGAAGGGTTAGCAGCTGTAAGGCATAGAAGAAGCGAGGTAACTGTGAGGCTGGGGCACCCGCTCCCTCTCTCCCGCGTCTCTTGGGCCTGCTTTGGCCCCTTCCACCCGCATGAGCGAGCCTAGCGTGTGCACGCCTCCGGCGGAAGGAAGGCTAGCGAGAGAGGATGCGGGTGGGCCTAGCGGAGAGAGAGAGGGATGATACGGTGGATGTAGGGTCAAGAAGGTAGCAGTGTCCCGGTGGATCAACCTCAAGATCTAGCATCAACCATTAGGCGGGACCAACTTTCTCATTTTATTATGCCTCTTTCACTTGTCTCTTTCTCTTGGACATTCCCTTATCTGCCTCACTTTGGTTCATTTCTTGGTTATAAGAGGTTATTCTTGTCCTAAAGGCACCTAAGATACCAAAATTAACATTAAATTTTAATTGTTTCTTTGTAGGTGTGTTCACTCTTCTTAGCTGCTTTCATCCGTCTATCTGGGACTTTCCTTCGTCCTTGGAGGTGCCTTTAGGGCCCATTCACTCATATTTTGGGGTTCTGTTCCCTCAGTTTCTAATCCTATCCTTCACTCGGTTACTTGGATTATCTTCATTTTATGATCGTTTCTGAGGATTTCTCCCGCTACATTCATGCACATAAGAAATTATATTGTTGAAGGGAATGTAGCGGCCAATATTAACCATTAAATGTACAAAGAGACACAATAAAATATAATTGCTTTTATGACCAGATCAACCATAGAATGTAGACTGACGAAGTTAACCTGTTGTAGGAGGCTGGGCCAACATGAGGATACACACAATAGAATTGAAAATGAAATCCAAATAGTAAGCATGGAAGGTTGGCCCAGCATTAAAACACATAATAATTCTTGATTGTTGGACTGACTTACCCCGGATTACCCATCATAAAGACCCAGAATAGGATAACAGCCAAGAAGCAAGAATGAATAGATGGAGCGGTTATGCCAAGTACACGATTGCGGCTGAAGAAGGCAAGTCTTTCTACGTTAACCGCTTAAAGTAATGAATAAGATAAGAGAAATATGCTAAGAAATATAATTGGCAAAGAGATTTAGCAGGGAAAACACCACCAAAGATTAATAAAAATAGAATTTCCTTCATTAATAGAGCGTATAAGAGGCAATAAGATCACCAATCACGAATAAAGGATGAATTCAGCCAAGATGCAGATACAAGAAGTTAACATCAGATATTAAAAGTAATAAAAACCATTAAAAAAGATAGAAATCCTTAAAAATATAAGATTTTCTTTGTCCTAAAGGCTGTAGCGCAAGAAGCGCGGGAAAGAAGGGAAGGTGGGAGGAAGTTAGTAAGTTATGTTATTGGAGGTGAACGAAAGTAATCCCAGAAATAATATTAACTGTAGGATTCACTCGTGTTTATTGGCCTTAGTAACACATCATAAAGAATCTAAGAAGAGTGAATGGATTGGAAAGGAGAATTAATATGAAGATATCCAAAAATCCTGTAAACATAGAATGCAAACAAAGGAAGCAACTAACATAAAATAAGATATTATATTGGAAGTGTGAAAGGAAGACTGAATCTAAGCAATAAAACTCCAGGAATGAAGATACTTAACAAGAGAACTATAATAAGAAAATAATATTAAAAGAGAGACAAATAGCAATAGAAATCCCAATATTAATAAGAAAGCATAAGAGGTGAAAGAACTTAATAAATAGAATTAAATGAGACATAACATAAAAGAAAATCATTAATTCTTAGTGGTCACCAATGGAAATCTGATGGGCTTTCTAGGTTTAAACGGTTAGACTGGGGGAAGGAAGTAGCAAATAATATTGGATGTGACTCAACAGAAGATCGCAAGGATTGGATACAAAGAATGAGTGAAATCTTAATGAGTTTATAGTGACGGAAGGATTAACCCGTGATAACAGATGCCAAGAAAGAAGGAGCGGGTGAGCGTGAGGGGGCACCCAAGACGCACGAAGGAAACGAAGGATAGCGTCTTGGCCCCATAAAACACTAAAAATATTAAAGATTTTATATTTTTATTAAGTGTTTTATGCCCGGGGCACCCACAAGCCTAAATAAAATAAAGAATTTATAATTTTTATATTTCTTTAGGCTCTTGTGCCCCGGTTCTCTCCCTCGTATAAAAGCCAATAAAATTCTATATTTAAGATATTTTATTGGGCTTTTATGGGAGAGAATGTAGGTAACTGGTGAATCCTTAAGGCCAAAGAAAACCCCAAATTCCCACAAAGAATGAAAGAAATTAATATAGAATTTGGGGATTTCTTTGGGTGGATGAAGGTAAGGTGGTAACTGTAAGGCTCTTGAAATCGAGGAAGGACTGGTTAATCCTTGATTCATATTCTGTGGTCAATGTCCTAACCTTACAGTCCCTTCCAATAATAATAACCAGAGAATCCCATCAACATAATTTTTATTTTTATTATCATTTCTTATATGGGATTCTCTGGGGATTATTATTGGCCCATCCGTCCCCTCGCGTGTGGTGTGCTTGGGGCTCGGGGAAGAGCCGCATACGCGCTCGCCCCAGCACACGCCCCACACACGCGAGAGGAAAGAGACGGATGGGAGGGACTGGTAATCACTGGTCAATCCTTAAGTCATGAAAGGTGAATCAGTGTTCAATCTTATGTCTTGGGACCAGTGTAACACCTTAAATTCCTTACAAATGCCCCAAGAAACTAATAAAAATTCATTTTATTTTATTGTTTCTGGGGTATTTGGGCAAAGGCTTGGCTGTGAATCAAGGAAGAATTCTCTCGGGCGGGCCCCCAAATGATTCTTATTGGCCCGGGCGTATGATATGCTTAAAGGTATAGGATTGGGGAGCGGGTAATGGCGGATATGCACCAAAATACCTGAATAGATTCATTTAGAACAAAAGAACCAAGATAAAGGAAGAGGAAACTATAAATTAATATTAAAAACATAAGATGAATCTATAATAGAGATATGACAAGGAAATAGAATTAGTAACTTCTTAGATGCAGATACTAAAATAAGAGGAAACAGATATAAAATGAATTAAGAATGAAATGAAATAGCAAAGAATTATAAATGGAATGGTTGATAATAGAAGATAGAAGTGCTACATCTGGGGTCATATCCGAGAGTTAAGAGTTTTATGGAATGGTCATGAAAGCATGAACCCTAGAATGGAGAAGGAAAGGAATGACAATGCAAATAATAAGAGATTCTTGGTCCCGGCCTTAACACGTTAACACTGCTCCCACCTTCCTCACTCCTTACGTCGGTAGCTGGGTTAGAGGACATCATGTGGGTGGCAGCCCAAGGAACTCCTCAAAAAACCTATCAAAAATAAGTGAATTTTATGCTTATAATATGCTGCCACCCACCTCTCTCTCTTTATAATCCTTTATGGGTTACATCATTCTATTTGGATTCTTTGGTTCTCTGTTGGGCCCTATCAATATCTTTTTATTTTATTGTTCTTCTTGGGTTAACGTCTTCAGGCCCAACGGTTAATGAGATTGCAATTTCCTTTATTATTATTCTTTGTGGACTCTCTTAATTCATTAATAACATAGGATTCACATAATAAGAATTCTTCATTTTATTGTTCCTTAGTGATCATTCCCTTAAAAGTTATAATCTTATTATTTTTGTCTTTTGTTATTTCTTTGTATTATTTCTTTATAATATCTTCTTGTGTATTATCCGGGCTTCTGTCGTCCTATTACCGTCTCTAGGTGCCTTGGGACTTTATTAATGCAGGATTATTAGTTTCTGCTATCCCTCTTTATTAAGGGTTTCTACCTTATCTTGTGTTCTTCTTGTGTGTTTACCTGGGATTTATTAAGTTATTTCATTTCTAAAGGCTCTTATCATTCCTTCTATCTCCTGACCAAAAGGTAACATATTATATTTCATTTATTATTAATGGAATTATTATTATCTTAAGTTATTTTATTTCTGTAATCTCTTGTCTTATTATCAGTTATCAATTATATCTCTAATATTTTCCTATCTATATCTTCTATTCTCACTTATTAATCTGTGAATCTTGTCCTAACTCATGGGCTGTGATCGTGTCTCACCTTACTTTATGGCCCCAGCCCCAGCCTATTGGCGTACACAAGACCGCTAACAAGATTATTTACGTGGCTGGGGCCTTATGATGTGACTTTAAGGGTCTGGTAAGGGGCCCCACGCTCGCGTGGCGGATGACCATAAGCTGGTAATGTGAATCACCGGTTAATCTTGTCTTAGAACCAGTCAGGTTGTGAGATTTCATCCACAGTATACTCCCAATAACCTAAAAATCTAAATAAAATTATAAATTTTATAATATTTTTTGTTATTGGGCGTACAGGAAGGTTGAACCTGAGGATCATATTAAAGGTGGAAAGTTGGTAACTTCTAAGATTTACAAAGGCTTTTATCGTGTTCATTGTCAGGACTAAACTCAATAACCAGCAAAGAATATAAAAATAAGAAGAATATTATGTGGTGTGTTGGCCCCTGGGGATGCACATGAGGGAACAAAGAAGTTAATAATCCTTTTGGGGGGCCAACACTAAGAAACAACTATAAAAATAATGGCTTCTTGGGGCTTCCATCACACGTAAATATCCAAAAAGAATGAAGAAATCTATAATAATTGGTGATGGAAGGCAAGGAATAAAGACAAATAATTAAAAAATATAAGTCTTTTGGAACCTATTGTATCTGGGCTTAGACCCACTAAAATCCTTTTCATTTACAACTTACTTGGGTTCATTTCTCAATTATAATATGCTTCTTTCCGTTACCAATCTCAATAAACATCAATTTTTCTATCTGGAGTAAGTGAGGAGGATATGCTCTAATAATAATGAAGAAATCTTGGAAATCTTAGAAGCTGTTATAGTTGTGAAAGGTCCACCGCTAGACTGTAGAACCAGAAATTGAGATTGTAAACAGCTTATTGGCTTAGGAACATAAGATACATTTAATTGAATTATTATGTGCTTCATTCGTCCGTCCGCGAGCGTAGCACGCGCATAAGACCCAATAATGGACGAATGAAGCCCCAAAAGACCTAAAAAATATAGATTTTTGGCGGTCTTTTGCCTTAAACCATCCACTGTAAGCCTCGTGTTTCAAGGATTAAGGCTGGTAACGGGTTAGGAAGGGACCAATAAGATGCCAAAAAGCTGCATAAAGATAAGAAAAATGAAATTAAAATGAGTTTTTATTAGAGCTTTTTGGATGGCATCTTATTCTTATTATGTGTGCTTATGGGCCCTTGCTTCCTCGCTTGTGGCACGCTCGTCGCTTCTGAGGGCCCATAAGGGAGAATAGAAGGAGCTGTATGGTGGCAAGAAGACAATGAACACAGCATATAATTGATTGTTTGGTGGACAAGGTAACACAGAACCCCTAATAATACAGCATATAATAAGATAGAATTCTTCTTGGGTAACGTCAGGATATGATCACAAGCAAGCCAAACAATCCCAGATAACAAATGTAACTCAAGAAACAACTATAAAATTGAAAGTTCTTTGTAGGCTTCCTCACTCGATAGAAAGGGTCAGTTAATCCCAAAGTTACCATAGAATTACTATTTTATCTTCTAAGGAATGCTGGATATTGAAGGTCTTATATTCTCTTATTAATTGCCATTTCATTAATTCTATGGTAAGTTTGTACCTGGACATTAGAGTGACCAAGATCTCATCTTCTAAGAACCGCTTAAACGCTGGGAAGGAACCCCAAGAATAATATTATTTTCTTATGATTTTCATGTTTTTTGTGTTATGCCTTCAATCTTAATACTTGGTTTGCTGGTGATCCTTTCGTCCCAAGGGATTACTAAGATTCACTTAATATTATATTTGTATTTCATAGAATTCTTCACTTTTATTGGCTTCCTTTCACATAACTTTTCTATTTCTATAGTATCTTTAAAGGATTTTATCTGGATTTATCTTAATAAGTGAATTATAAGGTGTTATTATTGTCCTAAAGCCCGAGGAAGGAAGGCAATGCACATTACAGAAGTTGTAAATTCTATGATTTTTATAGTTATTTCCTAGATTTCCAGGTTTTGTGAGTCTTTTATGGGCGTTGGCCCCGTCATGTCTCTCTAAAAACCCATAATATTCCTCTTGGCCAACGCCCTAATAATACAGGAAATTATAATAATTGTAGGTTTTCTGGAGTTATTGATCAGTTAGCAAATGTAATCTCATATATAATCTCAGGTAATTTATGCTTGTGAATGCAGGTTTATTGTCCTTAGCCGGGTTTCTGCTGGAGTGTCCTACAACCTTCACTCACGATTGACTCACTTATTAATATCTTTGCATTTCTGCGTTACTCTTTCTAATGGATCTTTATTAATGGTAACAGAATTTATTATTAGTTGTACCTTCCCTCATAACCCATTATAATGTCATTCTTTCTTTGAAGGTAGCATGACTTCTTCATCTTCTTGGATTATTATCATTATATGTCTCTCTTATAAGGATCTTATCTTCTTTCACCTATCTTTGCTATCGATCTTATGGTCAATCCACCGGCTGTAAGTCACTTCCTAAGACTTCCTATTGTAAAATTCCCTTAAGATTATCTTTTTATATCTCTCTAATAATATTATTTTATGTTTCTTTTCTAAGGTGTCATCCTATTCTCCACTTATAATCCTAACCTCTGTTTCCTTTCACATTTTCATCTTTTGTTTATATTTCCTTGATTCTTTGCATTATATGGCTCTCTTATAATAACTTTATTGTGATTTTCTTTATTCTTATTGCTTTTGTACAGCTCCATTAATGGGTTCTCTGGGATATTTGGATTCATATTAATAATCTTATTGCATTTATGAAGTCTCTTTGCCAATCCTATTATTTATTATTACTGTTACAACTTTATTGTTATCTTTTAATGAATCTTTCTTGACTTTCCTTCTCTTATCCCTTACACCGGTTAACACTTCATTAACTGATGAATCTGGGATTGTCTTCTTGGGGCTGGGGGAAGTGTGTAGGACGAAAGGAGTGTGTGAGCCCCAGCCCCTCCAATGATTATTTAGTGACAATATGCTGGCGCAGCCCCCAAGCGCGACTACACGCGTATTATTCCTTAAAAGTCCCCAAATCCTTAATAAAATAAGTAATTTTATGAATTTTATTTGGATTTTAAGGGACTTTTAGTCTCTTGGCACGATTCCCAATAGAATTATTATGTGTTTTATTGTGTGGTTGGGGCCCATTAAATTCTCTTAATAATCACTCGCGATGGCCCCAACCACCCATACACATAATAATATTGGGAATCGGGGGGCCGGATAAGTGACTTCATGCCGGCCCCATGCCTACTCACGCCCAAAGACACATAATAAAAATTAAATTAAATTTGTATTTTTAGTGTCTTTGTAGGCGTGTGTAGGGGGTGGTGGGAGAGTTGGCACTCGGGGAAGGGCCGCCGTAGCCGCTCGTGCCTTGCTCACCCACCACCCGTGTACGCCATCCCGCCATCCCATTCGTCTTTTGTGTGTCTTATGGGCGCTAGCGCAGGGATGGCGGGCAATAAAACTCATGCAAATTGCCTAATAAATGCACAAGATCCCTTAAAATAACAAAAAAATATAAGAATTTGCATGATTTTTATTGATGAAAGGCAAGGTTGACTTCTTGGGTCCTTACCAGACGCTATCGATATCCAGGATTTCTTATTATTTGGGTTAATAATGGTGGGTCTTGCGCTGGCCTAATATCATTAATAATTTGGGTGTTTCTTTGTGCCAGCGCTTGTAAGACCCACCATAATGACCCAAATAACCCAGCTGTAGGACCAAGATCTCATCCCCAGACAGCTACCAAAGTTGTAACCTTTCCGTCTCTTGGCGCCAGCCGTGGATGGGAGGGAGTATGCTGGCGCAGCCCACATGAGTGGTGGCAGAACCCAAAAGACCAATAAAAATATATTAAAAATATAATTTTATTGAGACTTTTGGCCTGGTGGAGGGGACATGAAGGTTGAACCTGTCATAACAAAAGTCATGACTTCTGGAGCTATATCTGATGCCAATTTTTCCTTGATTCTCTGCTGGTGGGGCTCATGCTTTGTGGCTCTATGCTCCCTTCCGTCGCATGGCGCATGAGCCCCTAACACACTGGGAATTTCATTTGTTATCTGGTGTATAAAGTCACTTAATAAATGCAAATATTATATTTCTTCATTATTTATGGGTATTTTGGCATTATTTTGTACTTGCCAGGTGATTTATTCCTGTCGTTTGTGGGTCTAGTCCCTACCAAAAGGCCAAAGAAAATTGCATTTTTATTATTTGTTTGGGCCTTTTGGGGCACAAGACCCCCAATAAGAGAATTAGAATGAAGAATCCTGTAGGTGGCCAAAGAAACCCCTAAAATTCCTTAAAAAATTTATTAAAAATTATAAATTTGGGTATTTTGGGGTGTCTTTGGATGAAGGAAAGGATGACAGGATTTCTCAGTTATTATCCGGGTACCAACTTCCTGCCTTACCCCATCCACCAAGCCCCTAAAAATCCCAATAAAATTATAATTTTTAGGGAGCTTGGGGCCCTCACGCTGCGCTAGCATATTGTGCATGGGGTGTGGCAAGCCTGGCGGGTGAAGATGAGCCACGATACAAGCGGTTGACTTCTTCCTTGACCCTACAGCCAGGTAATGGACAACGGTGGAGCGGTTACTCAAGGAAATAATCTAGTTACGGGTCATCTGGGAAGTTCTCTCACCTCTACAGCCATAACCTTGGAATCTCAGGACTTTATTGGACGAAAGGTTGGACGATCCTACACCAGTGATTACCTGACTGGGCCACATCCTCCTCACTCCCCACCCACTCCTTCCTTGCTTTCTCTCTCTTGGGTGGTTAGTGGACGATCCTATCCCGGTTAACGAGGGAAGTGTCCAGGACAAGATTTTATTTATATTATTTGCATTTACATTCACTAATTTATATCTTTCTATCTTGTTATAGTTGTATCTTAGAAGCTCTTGTAATTATAAAGTTGTTATTGTTGTAGGAGAAGATCTTATTAATTCTATTCTTTACTCTTGTGATTAGTGGTCAACCTTTCTTATAATATGCTTCTACATTCTTGTCCTTTCGTCTGGGATACACTGGTTCACTTTATTATCTTCTTTACTCTTTTGTTTCTATTATCTTTAGCATAACTTTCCTATTCTATTCTCTCTTATTAATATCATTATTTCTTAGGATTCAATCTTATGGTTGTTTCTCGGGTAAAATCCTCAATTCTTGGGAATAAAAGTCATTCTATTTAAATTGTGTCAGGATTTCATTTGTCTTTCTTATGTGAATCTATGTTAATTTCATGTTTTCCCTGGCAGTTATCATATTCTTGTGTCTTATGCTTTTAATATTTAATCTTAATTTTACTTATTTCTCTTAATCTTTGCAGGTTATTTTCTTAGGGATGGACCATTAAATCTATCTTATGGGCCAATAATAATCATAAAATTTTAAGATGTGATCCTATGTCCCCAAGCGTTAGAAGCGTTAGAGCTGGTGCTGGCCAATATGATATCTTCTAAGGGTCTTTACACTTCTCTTTTGCTTTGGTAACACGCATATAATAAGTTTATATCTTTTAATCTTATAGTGTTCTATCTTTGACTTTGCCAATAGAAATCTTAGTATTTTTAAGTGTCTCTAAGGGGCCGTCATAATGCCTTCCATCTTTCCCTTCGCTAGACGGCCCCAAGCATATTATATTTCTATTTTCTGATGTTATCTTATTATCTGATCTTCCTTTATTATTAATGCATAGTTATCATATTATGACTTTCTTTCTCACTAATCATTAATCTTTAATCTTTAATCTTCATTTCTTATCTGTTTCCTATCATTCTCATAACTTTATCTTGATTTATCTTAATAGTTCCTTAGAAATAACTTTGCATTTACATTTTAATTTACTTCTATCTTTATTAATCAGTTACCAACTTGCTTCCTTGGGCGCCAGCGGCTTTAATGCTATGTCAAGGATAATCTCGTCCTAGATACCCTCCCCACCAGTTCTCTCTCTTGCCCATCCGCGTTATCACTCGTCATATTATCCAGCCTTTGGAAGCAGTTTTCAATTATATTTTCATTTCTATTATCTTTGGGATTCTTTGTTTACAGTTCTACCTTAATGAGTTATCTTTGTCTTAATAATACAGCTACCAAGAATTCATCTTATTATCCGCCAGGCGTGACCACCAG
>Ga0099821_1127641_pt1 | contig 16425 bp, 1 predicted proteins | sample SidTnscriptome_3_FD_81135 | JGI IMG/M metagenome (GOLD analysis project Ga0099821, IMG submission 81135) | Coral microbial communities from Puerto Morelos, Mexico - Siderastrea T C metatranscriptome (Eukaryote Community Metatranscriptome) | ecosystem: Host-associated > Invertebrates > Cnidaria >... | reverse complement strand
CACGCATCGATGAAGAACGCAGCCAGCTGCGATAAGTAGTGTGAATTGCAGAATTCAGTGAATCATCGAATCTTTGAACGCAAATGGCGCTCTTGGGTTCTCCCAGGAGCATGTCTGCAAGAACGCTGTTTGTACGGTTTACACGCCGGCGAGGACGGCGCTTCACTACGGCGGTTACAAGTAGAAGAGTCGCACCTCGGCGATGGCAGTACGTTGGAGCGACCTACGATTACAGGAAAAGAATTGCTAAACTTTTCATCAATAGGCGTTTCGTTGCTAGCAAACGTATTGGGAGAATACGATTGGCCACTAATTATCCTGCCAGGATGGGAGCCCGCGCTGGTGATAGGCGTTACTTCAGAGGTCGCATATCATGTATGCAAGTTTACGATCAGCCCCTGACGACATCACAAATCTTGCGGCGGAAAAAGAGGTGCTTCACAAAAGGTCCTGTGATCGTTCCACCAGTCATTCGTCCTGCTGGTCCAGTTTGCCAAGCCAGCATCGACCTCGCTTTCGTCATCGACGCCTCCGGTAGCATCGAAGCCTCGGGGCGTGGCAACTTCAAACGTTGCCTTAACTTCGTGAAAAGATTAGTTGCTTCCTTCAAAATCTCAAGGAGATACACTCGCGTCGGAGCGGTCGTATATTCTTCAAGAGCAAGGAAAGTGTTTGGTTTCAGCAGGTATTTCAAGAAGCGGCAACTCATGAAAGCTATTGACCGTATCCCTTACCTTCGACGAGGAACAAGAACAGGCTACGCTCTATCTTATGCACAGCGGTATCTGTTCAGAGGCCGGAGCAGGCGCCGTAAGCCTGTTTTGGTCGTGATTACTGACGGGAGATCTGGTGACCGAGTGCGCGGAAGAGCACTGTCACTTCATCGTTCAGGCATCGAGACATTTGCTGTTGGTATTGGCAAAAATTACGACATAAGACAGCTGATACAGATAGCGTCTTCCAAGAGACACGTGTACGTGGCTAGATTCAGGAATCTACCCAATATAGTGCGGGTGATAAAGTCCAAAGCTTGCAAAGCTGCTAGACCTACTGCTAGACCTCCTGTCAGGCCCCCTGTCAGACCTCCTGTTCGCCCTCCAGTCCGACCGCCAGTCAGACCTCCTAAGCCTCGACCTCGTCCAGCACGTGCATCTGCCATCTACCCTCTGACGTCACGAACACGTGGTCGTGATGTCAGCCTCTTTGGAAACCCGCCAGGAATCCTCAGAAATGTAAGGCTTGCTCCAGGCCCTGATAGAAAACCACTAGGCTCATATCAATTCTATGGTCGATCAAGCAGCTACATTGAATTCCCGAATCGTGGAAAGATAGACACCAGAAAATCCATCACTCTCTTGGCGTGGATCTACCACGAGGGACGCGCGGGCCCCATTTTCAACTACAAGCCTAACGGCTGGGGTGTGCATTTCTGGATGATATCACCGAGAACGCTATTTGCCCGGTTCACGCGTCGTAGAGGACGGCGTTTCACCAAAGCAGTGATCAGTAGGAGGGTTGTGCCTAGGCGGTGGCAGTTTGTTGGTGCAACGTATAACGGACGAACAGGGCGGGCGAAATTGTTTGTCAATAGACGGTTCACTGGGAGTAAATTCATTGGTCGAATAAGACTCGCCACTAATTACCCGGCTCGAATGGGAGCCCGTATTGGCGACCGGAGATATTTCCGTGGAAGAATCTCCTGTATGCAGGTGTATGACACGGCTCTAACAACAAGACAGATATTACGTCGAAAGAGGAGGTGCTTTAGGAAAGGTCCAGTTGTGGTTCCCGGTGTTCCAAGTGTGCCAATTCGTCCTGCTGGAAAAGTTTGCCAAGCAAAAGTTGACTTGGCTTTTGTCATCGACGGTTCTGGAAGCATTGAGGCCTATGGCAAAGGAAACTTCAGACGCTGTCTCAACTTTGTGAAACGGATGATAGTGTCCTTCAAGATCTCCAAGAGATTTACTCGAGTTGGCATAGTACTGTTCTCTTATCGCGCCCGCCGTATATTTGACTTCAATACTTACAGCAGACGACGGGACATTCTCCGAGCCATCGACAAGATTAAATACCCTAGCGGTGGCACTAAAACGGGATTAGCGATGTCCTATGCCCAGCGGACTCTGTTCAGAAGCAGGCGCAGTAGACGAAAGCAAGTGATGATCGTGATGACTGATGGTCGTTCCCAGGACGTAGTGAGCGGACCAGCGCGTGCGCTAAAGAGACGTCGTATTGAGATTTTTGCTGTCGGTATTGGCAGGCATTACAATATCAGGCAACTGTTCCAGATTGCGTCGTCAAGGAGACATGTTTACACGTCTGGGTTTAGGAATTTGGCATCGATTGTCAGAGTTATCAAGAAAAAGGCCTGCTCAGGTGCTGCCAAACCCAGCAAACCAGGAAAACCGTCTCGTCCGTCGCGTAATGTGCGTGCCATGGCAGTCTATCCGCTGTCCTCTCGAACAAAGGGAAGGGATATAAGCGTCTTCTCCAACCCATCCGGGCAACTTAGCTATGTCAGACCAGTCTCAGGCCCCGATGGAAGACCAAACACGGCAACACAGTTCTTTGGAAAACCAAACAGCTACATTCAGTTCCCTAATAATGGAAGACTAGACACGAGGCGATCCATTACCCTCATGGCTTGGATCTACCATGAAGGACGCGCCGGACCTATCTTCAACTACATGCCAAACGGCTGGGGAGTGCACTTTTGGATGGTGTCTCCCACAACGCTGTTTGTGCGATTTACGCGTCGACGAGGACGCCGCTTTACGCCGCATGTTCAGTACCGAGGTGTTAGGCATCGAAAATGGCAATACGTTGGTGCAACGTACAGTGCGCGGACTGGCGTTGCAAAACTGTACGTGAATAACAAAATGGTTGCGAGAAAACTCATTGGAAGGATACAACTGGCTACGAATTATCCGGTCAGAATGGGGGCAAGGATTGGTGACAGTCGCTTCTTCCGAGGAAGGATTTCTTGTATGCAGGTCTACAGCGCGGCCTTGAATTCCCGGCAGATTGCTGCTCGTAAGAAGAGGTGTTTCTTGAAAGGTCCAAGACCAGGTCGCCCAGTTGTTCCAGGTGGAGTCCCATTGCAGCCAGGAAAACCAATATGCAAAGCAAAGGTTGACCTTGGTTTCCTAGTCGACGCATCTGGCAGCATCGAGATGTACGGCCGCGGCAACTACCAGCGGGTCAAAGACTTCGTCAAGGAGGTCGCGGGAAGCTTTGTTATTTCCAGGCATGGGACTCACGTGGGCGTGGTCGTGTTTGCCAGCAGACCTGAACCAGTGTTCCAGTTTAACACTTACTACTCCCGGCGTGGTGTCATGAACGCTGTTCAAAAGATGCCGTATATCAATGGCGGAACAAGAATCGGATTAGCTATCAGAAGGGCTACCCGGTACTTGTTCAAGCCCCAACCCCACGCCGGACGAAAGAAGGTGTTGATTGTCTTGACCGATGGCATCTCTTATGATGACGTCATCGTTCCTACCAGAAGACTACGTCGCACTGGTGTCTCCATATATGCGCTTGGAATTGGTCTCAAGTATAGTCGACGGCAGTTAGGCAAGATTGCTGGTACTCCAAGGCATGTGTTCACCTCTAGATTTGCGTCTTTGAGGAAAGCTGCTCACAAGCTGGTGAAACGCATTTGCTCAGAACCTGGTGCTAAACCCGTGAGGCCTACTGCTCCTGTCAAGCCACGCCCACCACGTGCAGTGCGTGCCGTGGCGATTTATCCATTGAACGGGGGAGTCAAGGGTCGCGACATTAGTCTCAGTAGGAACCCCACGGGTGTCTTAAGTAATGTGAGGACCGCGCCCGGTCCTGACAGAACACGTGACGGCTCATACCAGTTCCTTGGTCGATCAAACAGCTATATCCAGTTCCCTAACCGAGGAAAGATCGACACGAGACGGTCTATTACCCTCCTGGCGTGGATTTACCACGAGGGACGCGCGGGACCTATCTTCAACTACATGCCGAACGGCTGGGGCGTGCATTTCTGGATGATATCACCAAGAACGTTGTTTGTACGCTTCACGCGTCGTAGAGGACGGCGTTTCACCAAAGCAGTGATAAGCAGAAGAGTCGTGCCTCGACGATGGCAGCTTGTTGGTGCAACGTACAATCACAAATCCGGGCAGGCCAAGCTGTTTGTTCAAAATCGATTTGTGACCCGAAAGTATCTTGGAAGAATACGATTGGCTACTAATTACCCCGTGAGGATGGGAGCGCGTATTGGTGATAGACGGTACTTCAGAGGTCGTATCTCGTGTATGCAGGTTTATCCGATGGCGTTGACAGCAAGACAGATTAATGCGCGCAAGAAGAGATGCTTCAGGAAAGTTATTCGTCCTCCTCCAAGACCACGACCCAGGCCTCCACGTCCACCAATCAGACCTGGTGGAAAAGTTTGCCGCGCCAGACTTGACTTAGTCTTCATCATTGACGGCTCAGGCAGTATCGAGGCATCTGGCAGAGGCAACTTCAAGCGATGCCTGCGCTTCGTCAAAAACATGGTTCGTTCATTCACGATATCACGCCGCTACGTAGGTGTCGGCATAGTCCTCTATTCCTCGCGATCACAGCTGATACTCAGAATCAATCAAAACCGTGGAGTCAATAGCATACTGCGAACAATTGACAGAATCAGGTACCCTAGAAGCGGCACCAGAACTGGCAGCGCTCTCTCATTCGCTTACTCTCGCCTCCTTTCTCGTTCGAGAAGAGGAAGGTCAAAGGTCGCGATTGTAATGACTGACGGTCGGTCGCAAGATAACGTAAGGGGTCCCTCACAAATACTTCGTAGACATGGAGTGAAGATATTCTGTGTGGGTATTGGTAGGAGGTACAGTATGGGTCAATTGCTGCAGATGTCGGGTAGTCGGCGAAATGTGTTCACTGCTGATTTCCGTAACCTTGGGTCTCTGGTCAGAGCTGTTAAACAGAAAGCTTGTAAAGTTTCCAAGCCAACCAAACCAACCAAACCTGGAAAACCTGAAGCCGTTGGCCGAGCAGGTGCAGTGTACCCACTCAGTTCCTCAACACGAGGCAAAGACGTCAGTGTCAATGGAAACCAGCCAGGAAGAGGCGTCTACGTCGGCTACACACGAGGTCCCGACGGCGTGCGAGGGACGGCAGCGAAGTTTTACGGCCGCTCCAACAGCTACATCCAGTTTCCCAACAGCGGCAGACTGGATACGAGGCTATCCATCACCCTTTTGGCGTGGATTAATCACCAGGGACGCGCTGGACCTATCTTCAACTACATGCCAAACGGCTGGGGTGTGCACTTCTGGATGGTGTCTCCTAGAACGCTGTTTGCGCGGTTCACGCGTCGGCGAGGACGACGCTTCACACGCGCGGTGTCTAGTCGCACGGTTCGCTATAGGAAGTGGGAGTACGTTGGTGCTACGTATGATTACCGAAGTGGGATCGCCAGGTTGTTCGTTAGAAATAAATTCGTCGCTTCGCGGCGAATTGGACGCATCAGACTAGCCACCAACTACCCAGTGAGAATGGGTGCAAGAATTGGAGATGGGAGGTACTTCCGTGGAAGTATCTCATGTATGCAAGTATACAAGAAAGCTTTGACTGCCGGGCAGATTGTCGTGCGTCGAACAAGATGCTTTAAGAAAGTTCCGCGACCTAGACCAAGGCCCAGACCGAGACCAAGACCAAGGCCCAGACCCCAACCCCGACCTCGACCAAGACCTGCACCCAGACCCAGACCTCCCATCCGTCCCCGTCCTGGTGGAAAAGTTTGCCGTGGTAAGATCGATCTCGCTTTTGTTATCGACGCATCCGGAAGCGTCGGTCTTGGTAACTTCCGCCGTTGTTTGGCTTTCGTCAAGAACATGGCGCGCGTGTTCACCATCTCAAGAAGCTACACTCGATTCGCGGTCGTCGTGTACTCGTCACGTTCGTCGAAGATCTTCGGCTTCAATCGTTACACCAATCGACGATCCCTATTACGAGCTATTGGTCGCATACGGTACACAGGCGGAGGTACCAGAACAGGATACGCACTGTCGTACACTTATCAAAATGTCCTGCGTTACAGCAGGAGAAAAAACAAGGTGTTAATTGTTATGACCGATGGACGATCTTATGATAATGTGAAACGGCCAGCGCAGGTTCTTCGGCGGCGCGGCATAAGGATTCTCTCCTTTGGAATCGGCAAAAGGTACAGCATGCGACAACTGCTGCAGATGTCATCTAACAGACGAGATGTATTTACTGCTGACTTCAGAAACTTGGGATCTGCCGTCAGGTTGATCAAACGAAAGGCCTGTATAGCCGGTAAACGTCGCCCTCCTAAACCTGTTCGTCCTTCGAAACCAGTAGTTATAAGACGAGCCACGGCTGTGTATCCGCTGAATCGCAACACACAAGCAAAGGATATCAGCTTCTCGAGGAATCCTAGCGGAAGACTTGGCCACGTCAGATACGCCAAAGGCCCCGACAACTCACCCGGCGGCTCTATTGAGTTCTATGGTCGCAGTAACAGCTATATTCAGTTCCCTAACCGAGGTAAAATCGACACCAGGCGGTCAATAACTCTGCTTGCGTGGATCTACCACACTGGTCGCGCCGGACCCATTTTCAACTACATGCCGAACGGCTGGGGCGTACACTTATGGATGGTCTCTCCTAGTACTCTGTTTGCACGATTCACGCGTCGTAGAAGGCGGCGTTTCACGGCTGCTGTTTACAGTCGAAGCGTGCGACCGCGGCAATGGCAGTTTGTTGGTGCAACGTACAACTATAGAACGGGCGTGGCACGTTTGTTTGTGAACTCGAGGTTCGTAGCACGGAAACGCATTGGACGAATTAGGCTGGCGACTAACTACCCTGTGAGAATGGGAGCTCGTATTGGAGACAGAAGATATTTCCGAGGACGAATCTCCTGTATGCAAGTGTACAACCAAGCGCTGAATACGAATCTAATTTTGGTTCGCCAGAAGAGGTGCTTTAGACCAGCGCCTGTAAAACCCAGACCCAGGCCAGTAAGACCAGCTCGACCGGTGCGACCAGTCAGACCACCCTATAGGCCAAAAGTGAAAACTCAAGCTGTCGCTATTTTCCCTCTCAATGGTGGTACAAAGGGCAAGGACATAAGTCTCCGTCGGAATGCGCGAGGAATTCTCCGTTATGTCCGCCCAGCGCCAGGACCAGACGGGACACGTGACGGCTCGTACCGGTTTTACGGAAGAAGTAACAGCTACATTCTTTTCCCCAATCGAGGAGGCTTGGACACCAAACGATCCATCACGCTGTTGGCGTGGATCTACCACGAGGGACGCGCGGGACCAATTTTCAACTACATGCCGAACGGCTGGGGCGTGCACTTTTGGATGATTTCGCCAAGAACGTTGTTTGTAAGGTTCACACGCCGTAGAAGACGCCGCTTTACAAAAGCGGTGGTAAGTAGAACGGTTGCACCTCGGAAATGGCAGTTTGTTGGTGCGACGTACAGCTATGGGACAGGCGTGGCGCGTCTGTTTGTGAACTCGAGGTTTGTGGCGAGCAAACGAATTGGACGTATTAGACTGGCTACTAACTACCCTGTGAGAATGGGAGCTCGTATTGGCGACGGGAGATACTTCAAAGGGCGACTGTCTTGTATGCAAGTATACAATGGCGCTCTTTCTCGCCGGGAAATAAATTCCAAGAAACAAAGGTGCTTCAGAAAGCTTACACGACCTCGCCCGAGGCCTCCAATTAGGCCACGACCCAGACCTAGACCCAGGCCACGACCGAGACCATTGCCAAGGCCAGTGCCCAGGCCGAGACCTAAACCCGGTCCAGTGTGTAGAGCGGCCATAGACCTTGCCTTCCTGATCGATGGTTCTGGGAGTGTCGGGCGAACAAACTTCCGTCGCTGCCTGTCTTTCATCCAGAATGTGATCCGGGGATTTAAGATCTCGCCTCGTCACACACGCGTCGCCTCGGAGGTTTATTCGTCCACACCTCGGCGGACGTTCCCATTCACTCGCTACAGAAACAAATACCAAGTGTTGAAGGCGGTGGGATCCATAAGGTACCCTCATGGGGGAACTAAAACGGGGAAGGCTCTTTGGGATGTGCTGAGATACCTGTTCCGCGGTAGAACCAAGCGAAAGAGGGTCCTTGTTGTGTTGACTGACGGACGATCCCAGGACCACGTGCTTAAACCATCGCAGGCACTAAAGCGCGCTAATGTGGAGATTTTTGCTGTTGGAGTCGGGCGGAGCTACAGTGTGACCCAGCTTAATCAGATGGCTACTGACCGTGGTCACGTGTTCACGGCCGATTTCCGAAATCTCAACTCCATCATAAGGGCCATCAAGAAGAAAGCTTGTAAAGGAGGACGAAATCCACCATCGCCACACAGACCGTCAGGAACTCTTCGAGCTGTTGCTGTGTACCCACTCAACACCCTAACCAAGTCACGTGACATCAGCTTTGGCAGGAACGCACCAGGTATTATGTCTAATGTTCGACCAGCACCAGGTCCTGACGGACGGCGTGGAACGAGCTACGAGTTCCTGGGGCAACGAAACAGTTTCATCCACTTCCCTAACAATGGAAGACTTGATACCAGAAAATCTATCACGATTCTAGCATGGGTGTACCATCAGGGTCGAGCGGGACCTATATTCAACTACCATCCCAAAGCCTGGGGTGTGCATCTCTGGATGGTGGGTCGTCGCGCATTGTTTGTTCGTTTCACGAAGCGTCGAACTCGAGACTTCACCGCTGCTTTGGTAAGCAAGACTGTCAAGCGCAGCCGCTGGCAATACGTGGGCGCGTCTTACGATCATACAACTGGAACGGCTAAGTTGTTTGTCAGTGGAAGGCTGGTTGCCAAGAAACGCATCGGAAGAATACGATTGGCTACGAATTATCCCGCGCGAATGGGAGTGCGGGTAGGAGACGGACGGTATTTCCGCGGAAGGATTTCGTGTCTTCAAGTGTACGATGTGGCTTTAAATGCACGACAAATAACAGCACGAGCAAAACGATGTTTTGTACCAGGACTCCCAAAGCCACGCCCACCACCACGACCAACAGGCAGACTGTACAGAAGCAGAGGATGCTTCAGGGACAAACCACGCAGAGCCATGGGAAGAATGCTCAGCAACCTACGACGAAGAAGAAACGCGGTCATGCGCTGCTTCCTGTTAGCTTCGCGGAGAGGTTACCGGGCATTTGGTGTGCAAAATGGCGGAGAGTGCTTCTCTGGTCCTATGGCGCACCGTACCTTCAGCAGATATGGCCGCTCAAACAGATGCAGGAATGGAAAGGGAGGACCCTGGGCTAATGACGTGTATATTATTATTAGAAGAAGACCCATCCCTCGGCCACCTCCTCGTCCTAGACCTCGACCACGCCCCGCTCTGCCAATCTGCAAGGCCCGTGTAGACCTAGGCTTTGTTGTTGACGGATCCGGAAGTGTTGGGCGCGCCAACTTCGTCAGGTGTTTGAACTTTATAAAGAACTTAGTCAGTTCGTTTGCAGTCTCTCCTCGAAACTCCCGAGTGGGCATCCTGCTGTACTCTCACCGTGTCATCCCTGTGTTCTCCTTCCGCCGATACAAAACTGTCCGCGGCGTACTGCGGGCCATTAGCAAGATCAAGTACCCGAGTGGTGGAACTAAAACCGGACGGGCTCTCTCATTTTCCAGAAGGTACCTGTTTGCAAGGAGCAACCGTCGCAAGGTCCTAATATTGATGACCGACGGCAAGTCCTATGACAGAGTGAGCCGACCAGCCGCGGCATTACGTAATATGGGTGTAGAGGTGTTTGCAGTGGGTGTTGGAAAACGGTTCAGTATGCGGCAACTAATTCAGATTGCAAGTAATCGACGACATATCTTCACAGCTGATTTCAGAAATTTGGGCTCTTTTGTGAGAGCGATTAAGCAAAAGGCTTGCAAAGGTATCGTCAAAAGACCGACGAAACCTCACGCCCTGTCCGCTATGGCAATATTCCCATTCAGTAAAACATACAGAGGAAAAGAAATACGAAATAGGAACCCTCCGGGTCGTCCATCTCGCGTCCGGTATGCCCCGGGTCCCGACGGTCTGCCATACGGCTCTTTCTACTTCCTTGGGAGATCAAGCAGTTACGTTGAAATCCCTAACAGAGGAGCACTGGACGCAAGGAGGTGCGTGACAATTTTAGCTTGGATTTATCACCAAGGAAACGCGGGACCCATCGTGAACTACAAACGCAATGGGTGGGGTGTGCACCTCTGGATGGTCAACCCGCGGACGTTGTTTGTACGCTACACGCAGCGTCTTGGGCGTCGTTTTACTCACGCGTTGGCGTATCGCGGTGTCAAGCCGCAAACGTGGCAGTTCTTAGGAACGTCGTACAATAAAAATACAGGTGTCGCCAAGTTATATATCAACGGCAAAATGGTCGCACGCCGAAAGATTGGCAAGATATCATTGGCCACGAATTACGAGATCAGGGTGGGTGCACGGCAAGGTGACCGCCGATATTTCCGCGGAAGAATCGCCTGCTTACAGTTTTACAGCGCGGCTCTGACTACGAACATGATACGAAGGCGAATGAAGACTTGCTTTAGAAAAGGACCAGTGCCTGTTCCCATTCCGAGACCAAGACCAGGTGGAAAAGTTTGCAAAGCAAAACTTGATCTTGGTTTTGTCATTGATGGCTCGGGAAGTGTGGGTTCATCTAATTTCAAGCGTTGCCTTCAGTTCATCGAGAACATGGTCCGCGCCTTCGTCATTTCCCGCCGTTTTACTCGAGTTGGCGCCATCCTTTACAACACCAGAGCTTACAAGATATTTGGATTCAATCGCTACGGTAACAAACGACAGGTGCTTCGCGCCGTGAGCCTCATACGGTACCCTAAAGGAGGTACCAAGACGGGCCGGGCTCTTAACTACGCGTACCACTATCTCTTCCGTCGAAGCAGAAGACGAAAGGTGTGTATTGTGATGACGGATGGCCGCTCCTACGACAGCGTGACAGGTCCCGCACGTACCTTGCTTAAAGGCGGAGTGGAGGTGATCTCGTTAGGCTTGGGATTGCGTTACAACATACGTCAACTAAGACAGATGGCATCCAATCGCCGACTTGTGTTCACCGCACGGTTCAGGAATCTGAATTCGGTTGTCAGGGTGATAAAAAGGAAAGCCTGTGGTGCAACAGGTGTTAAGCCAAGGCCACCTCCTCGACCCAAACCTCCTCGTCTGGGCCAGGCCACATACTACTGGGAGGGCTGCTACATAGACAAGAGAAGACGAGCCATCAGTACCAGGCTTGGCAACTTCCACAGGCATAAAGACCCATTAAGCGCATGCGCTATGGCAGCTTTAAGGCGAGGTTACAAAGTATTTGCAGTGGAGAATGGAGGAGAGTGTTACTCAGGCCGCCTGGCTTATCGAACATACAACCGTTACGGACCAACCAATCGGTGCAGGAAAGGTAGAGGAGGATCATGGGCAATGGATGTGTACAAGTTTGGAAAACCTCGTGGTTGGTCCAATGTCATTATCCGAAGTCTTGGCTGCTTCAAAGACAAACCCAGGCGAGCCGCGGGGAGCATGGTCGCTAACTTAAGAGGCTTGAAGTCTGCTGTCAGAGACTGCGCACGTCAGGCACGAAAACGAGGCTACAGAGTATTTGCGGTGCAAAATGGCGGCGAGTGCTTCATGGGTCCAAGAGCTAAAATCACGTACAAGAGGTACGGTCCGTCCAAAAAGTGCCGCGGAGGAAAAGGAGGACCCTGGGCTAATGATGTCTATAAGATAATCATCAAAGGCCGACCACGCCCAAGGCCAAGGCCACGTCCAAGACCGCGCCCAAGACCTGCACCACGTCCAAGACCCGTTCCCAGGCCATCTGGCAGAGTGTGTCGTACTCGTATTGACTTGGCTTTCTTGATTGACGGTTCTGGAAGCATTGAACGTTCAGGCAGAGGTAACTTCCGTCGCTGTTTGAACTTTGTGAAAAGAGTTGTCGCTTCTTTTACGATCTCTTCATCGTACACTCGGGTTGGCATAGCTCTCTTCTCGTCTCGAACGTGGCTTGTCTTCAACTTTAACCGTTATAGAAATAAGCGACAGATCTTCCGAGCGATCGATGGTATCAGGTATCCGAGTGGAGGAACAAGAATTGGAAGTGCCTTGCGATTTGTGAATTACAGATTGTTCAGAAGTAGCAGACGTCGAAAGGCTCTCGTTGTGTTAACAGACGGCTTGTCGCAGGACTCGGTGTTAAGGCCATCTCTTGCGCTCCGTCGTTCTAGAGTCAACACGTTCGTTGTTGCAATCGGAAGAAGGACTAACCGACGACAGTTGACTCAAATTGCATCCAGTTCCCTGAATATTTATCAAACAAGCTTCAGGCGACTGAACTACATTGTGCGGTCCATCACTAGAAGAGTCTGTAAAACCGGAATTACCATAACAACTCAAGCAGTCGCCATTTTCCCACTTAATGGTCGCTCCACTGGCAAAGATGTAAGTCGCAGTCGCAACCCGCGCGGAATTCTTGGATATGTACGCCCCGCACCAGGACCAGACGGGACACGTGACGGTTCGTACCAGTTCTACGGAAGAAGTAACAGCTACATTCTCTTCCCCAACCGAGGTGGCCTAGACACCAAACGATCCATTACGCTGCTGGCGTGGATTTACCACGAGGGACGCGCGGGACCTATCTTCAACTACATGGCGAACGGCTGGGGTGTACACTTCTGGATGATTTCACCAAGAACGCTGTTTGTACGGTTCACGCGTCGTAGAGGTCGGCGTTTCACCAAAGCGGTGATGAGCAGAAGAGTTGTGCCTAGGCGATGGCAGTTTGTTGGTGCAACTTATAACCAAGGGACGGGAGTGGCGAAGTTGTTCGTCAATGCAAGATTTACGGCAAGGAAGTATCTCGGGAGAATACGGTTGGCGACGAATTACCCTGTGAGAATGGGAGCACGTATTGGTGACAGGAGATATTTCCGAGGCCGAATTTCCTGTATGCAAGTATACAAGGGCGCTTTGTCCCGCTGGCAAATCATATCCAAGAAACGAAAATGCTTTAGAAGAACTCCAGTGAGACCTCCCAAACCAAGACCTGTGCCTAAACCTTCTGGCCGAGTCTGCAGCAAACGTCTTGACCTGGCGTTTTTGATTGACGGCTCAGGCAGTATCGAAGCTTCGGGTCGCGGCAACTTCCGGCGATGCATCCAGTTCGTCACAAACATGGTCTCTTCATTTAGCATATCTCCCCACCGTACCCGTGTGGGGGTAGCTTTGTTCTCGTCACGCGTATGGCTGATACTGGACTTCTACCGCAGCAGAAGTAAAGCTAGCGTGCTGCACACTATAAGCAGAATCAGATATCCGCGCGGAGGAACCAGAATTGGAAAAGCTTTGTACTTCGTCCTGCACCGGTTATTTAGACGAAGCAGAAGAGCGCTCAAGGCTCTTGTCGTTATCACCGATGGCATCTCACAGGATTCAGTGAGGAGACCGGCCCTTGCTCTGAGGAGCAAAGGAGTATGGGTGTATGCTTTGGGAATCGGAAGACGATACCGAAGAAGGCAGCTCCAGCAAATAGCTACAAACAGTCGCTACGTGTTCACTGCCAATTTTAGAAGCTTGAACCAGGTGGCCCGACGAATCTCCAACAAAATATGCCGAAATCAGCCACTCCGTCCCAGGCCATTCCTACCAGGACCCCACATAAGGCCAACTGGTCCAGTGTGTCGCAGACGTCTTGACCTAGCTTTCTTGATTGACGGCTCCGGAAGTATCGAGACCAACGGACGAGGAAACTATCGGCGATGTCTCAACTTCGTCAAGCGAGTGGTGGCGTCTTTCCGCATCTCCCCGAGACATACCCGAGTTGGTGTTGTACTTTTCTCCTCTCGCGCATGGCTGGTCTTTAACTTCAGGCGCTTCAGAAACAAACACAGCGTGGTATATGCTATCAGTCGCATGAGATACCCAGGAGGGGGCACGAGAATTGGACGAGCACTTAGATTTGCCAGATATCGGTTGTTTAGAAGAAGGACAAATAGGCGTCAAGTTCTGATTGTAATGACTGATGGAATTTCACAAGACTCCGTCGTGAGACCGTCAAGTGACCTCAGGAACGCGGGTGTGAGTATCTTGGCGCTCGGAATCGGCAAGCGGTTCAGACGATCACAGCTCAATCAAATGGCAGGGAACCGACGATATGTGTTCAGTGCTGACTTCAGAAGTCTCACCCGTGTTGTGAGATCCATCAAACGAGCAGCATGCAGAGGTCGTCCCAGACCAATACGGCCAAGACCTCCCGTCAGACCCGGTGGGAAAGTGTGTCGCAGACGTCTTGACCTAGCTTTCTTGATTGATGGCTCTGGAAGTATCGAGGCCTACGGCCGAGGAAATTTCCGTCGATGCCTCAACTTCGTCAAGCGAGTGGTGGCATCTTTCCGTATCTCCCCGAGACAAACAAGAGTCGGTGTCGTGCTATTCTCCTCTCGCGCATGGCTGGTCTTTAACTTCAGACGATACAGAAACAAGCGAAGCATGTGGCGCGCTATTGATAACATAAGATACCCGAGAGGCGGTACAAAGATTGGACGAGCCCTGAGATTCGCCAGATATCGGTTGTTCAATGGGAAGTCCAGTCGTCGCAAGGTCCTGATTGTAATGACTGATGGTATTTCACAAGATCAAGTCAAAAGGCCGGCTCGCGACCTGAGAAGTGCAGGCGTACGTATCCTGGCGCTCGGAATCGGCAAGCGATTCAGACGATCACAACTCCATCAAATGGCAGCGAACCGACGATACGTGTTCAATGCTGACTTCAGAAGTCTCAACCGTATAGTGAGGTCAATCAAACAAACAGCATGTGGAGCTGGCGGTCGACGCAGAAGAGGACGTCGTCTGCCTGGGCGAAAACGGGGTGGTCGAGGACGACGCATTCGTTATGGAAGACGCGGTCGACGGGGACGCCGAATACGTTGGAGACGACGCAGAAGAAAACTACGACGCGGCCGACGAATCCGTCGCATTCGCATGAGACGACGAGGCCGACGTGTCCATCGTCAACGAATAAGACGGCGTGGTCGAAAACTACGACGAGGTCGACAAATTCGTCGTATTCGCATGAGACGACGTGGCCAACGTATTCATCGCCAACGAGTGAGACGGCGTGGTCGAAAAATACGACGAAGTCGACGAATTCGTGTCATTCCAATGAAACGACGTGGCAGACGAATCCATCGCAAACGGATGAGACGACGTGGTCGACAAATACGGCGCGGCAGGCGAATACGTCGCTTACGGACAACACGACGCCAAAGAAAAATAGGACGATTTCGTAAGGGTCGTAGAGTCCGTCGGAGGAGACATAGGAAGGCTTACAGGTCTCGCTACAGGAAAAGGAAACGACGACGACGACTGGGGAGAAGATACGGAAGGAGAAGAAGCGAAGTAATCAACAAACCGGCCAAAAATAGCCAGGACAATGGAGAGTCAGTCGAGGCCGACCCATTTCAATGGAACCTAAGAAGCAAAATACCCGAGGTCAAGACTGTAGAACCCAGTGCTGCTCTGAACGCAAGCAACGTGTGGCATTTTAAATCAGCTCTCAACAATTCGGTCGTGATAGATAAAATACATGGTCGCAAAGTCCACCTAGAGGGCGGTGCCCTTGTGGCGAACACAGCTGAGAGGGGCCTGGTTGCTGATACTAATGGCGGGTGGATGTCTCTCAAAGAAACAAATGACACATGCTTCAGTGATCCCGGACATTGTGCAGAAAAAGGCATGACCGTGATGTCGTGGTTGAAACTTAACAAGACGTCACTTAGCCAAACAACAAGCTCCTACATCATGTCTAGCGGAGGCCAGTCTACCAAAGCACGCGGTTTTGCTGTTTTGTATCTACCCAAGAGTTACATCGTCATATTAAGCACGAGAAACAAGCAGTGGAAACTGGACACGCCTGTTCTCCCAAGCGGGTGGTTCAACTTCGCTTTCACGTGGCGGGAAACTGGTCAACTAAAATTGTATATCAATGGTACGCACGTGGCCACCGGCAGTCCAGCTCTGGTTTCCAGGCCTCAGGACTCGTTCACGACATTTGATATCGGTCGGCCAAACAATTCGGAGAAACCGCTCTACAGGTTCCCTCTAAAGATCAGCGAACTAGCGCTCTGGGAGAGAGAATTATCTGACAAAGAAATAAAATCAGCAATGAACATGAAGCCAAGAAAACCGAGTGAATCACGCAAGAACGACCAGAAGAATTAAGATAACACTTCAGAAAACCATGGAAGGATCCACAGATATGCACTTATTTCTTGGAGCAGAGCAGATTATTTTACTCAGACTGTGGCTAGACCATTGTTTTCCGTTTATTGTTGTGCAATTTAAGAGATTAAATTGTTGGCGTGATTTTTTT
>Ga0099821_1092099_pt1 | contig 16584 bp, 9 predicted proteins | sample SidTnscriptome_3_FD_81135 | JGI IMG/M metagenome (GOLD analysis project Ga0099821, IMG submission 81135) | Coral microbial communities from Puerto Morelos, Mexico - Siderastrea T C metatranscriptome (Eukaryote Community Metatranscriptome) | ecosystem: Host-associated > Invertebrates > Cnidaria >... | reverse complement strand
TTTTTTTTGGTTTTTAGTGGCTCTTTGGTGGGGTGGGTAAGGTAAGACATGAGATTGGAAGCGTCTGTAAGGTTGGGACACAAGACCCTGAGAATTTGGATGAAGAAGTCAAGCCTTTGGTAACAGTCTGGTGGGTTACTAAGGGTGAACTCTCTTAATCCTTGTATTTGGATGACCGGTTACTCGTGTATCTGGTATATTCTCGTGTCTTATGGTCATTATCACCCAAAATGCCTCACAAAAGTTAATTTTATTGTCATTTTGGGGGGATAATGGGGTGAGAGGAAGCCAAAAAGCACCTGTAAAGTCCCTAGAAACAACAAAAAATGGAATGCTTTTTGGCTTACACTCACTAAAATCATTAATTTTATTCTGTTTATGGGACTCGTCTGTTGGCTTCGGCCGCTACCCAAGTGCCTTTCCTGCGGCCCACAGACGAGTCCCTAAACACACTAATAAATAAAGGTATAAAGTCAATAAAAACTCATAAAAATCCCTAAAATATCTTAAAAACTTAATATTTTTATGAGTTTTAATTGGCTTTATGATAGGAGAAATAAGTGGAGCTGTAAGCCCACCCAATAATAATAAATGCAGGTTGTTGGTGCCCGGGTGCTAGCGCAAGCGCCCATTATGCAGAATTATTATTGTCTTTGGCACCCGAGGCACCTCCTAAAACCTGCATTATTATTATTGCGCATGGCCCCAAGGCACCCGAATGACACAAATAATTAAGATTAAAAATTAATGTTGATAGTGCCTTGGGGGTGAATAAGACGCAGATAAACCTTCATTAATGGACAAGGAACCTTAGAGTCACTTCCCGGGAGTAGAAACTCAAGGGAAAAATCTATTTTATTGTGGTTCACTTTATAATTCTCTTTGCACATTACCAAGCCTTTCAATCATCAACAGTGGTCACAGGATCATTCACTAAGAATTATATCTGTAAAATCATCAATAAAAATATTAATCTTAAGGGGGCCCCCGCGTAAATAAGAATAAAATCAATAAAAATTTCATTTATTTTATTTCCTTGTTGCCCCCAAGGGACCGTCGCAAGCGGGAGAATGGGAGGAGAGTATAGGCCCTGAGGTTCCTTCCCGCCTGTTCCCCCTTCCCTTACCGCTCCCACGTGCATAAACCCATTAAGCATAACAAAGATAGCATAAGAGATGACACAAATGAAGCAGATGATGCGTGAGAAGACTCCCAGCCTAACAAATGAGACGAATAATCCCAGAGAATTCATTAGAAGATAAAAATCCTATAAAAATAATATAATCTTATGCTTGGCCAGCCTTCCACATCCTTCTTCACTTTCTAGTTTCTTTTGGACACCTCCTAAGCTGGCCAAGCCCATGACATTAATACACTTATAACTTAGAAAATACTAATAATATTAAGAAATCTTTTGTGGGGACCATTAAGCCAATCTATTTCTTAGAGGAAGAGGTGAGTGTAAGTCCCCACAAATGCAGGTTAATGGTCTCTAGCACGGGATCCAGCGGAATGATCTTTTGTTGTGGCTGTTTACACGCGTGCTAGGCACGCCCCAAGGAGAAGATTCTAAGGGATTATTAACTGGCAAAGACTACGCTAGACAGACGGCCTACGACAGGAATGATGCTAATTTCCTGAATCCATAAGGCCTTGTATGCGTCTCTCTTGGACATCCCAAAGTCAATTAATGAAAGTTACAATTATAAAGTTATATTTTATGCATTTCATTAGTCTCACGGCCGCATCCCACAGTTAACATTGCCAGTCCTTCTTGGTCCCTCCCTCGTGACTAGGCCGTGAGCATGTCCAAAAAGCATTAAATCTAGAGAATCCTGCACCAATAATTATAAAGTTTCTAATTGGCCGGTACACAAATGATGGACAAGAGCCTCTTATAATCCATTATGTTGCCTTCGACACTAACTCCCAGCTACATCTATTAGGCCATCCACTGTAACAAATTAAATTGAATGTTTCCTCAAGATTAATGCTTCCTTCGGACGAGAGGATATTGGTAGGCTGGGAAGTTAGGATGAAGATCAACCAAGTAGAAAGCATTAATAAAGATAGAAATCCTATAAGAAAACAATAATAATAACAGAATGACACCTACAATATAATTTATTAATTGTTGATATTAGAAGCCAAGACACAATAAAAATGGAAGTTGAAGGAGAAGATGACGCCTTCGAGCTAGGGAACGCAAGTAATTAAAAAATTATATTTATTTGCATTTATGGTGGCCCGAAGGCTTTATTAATAGAGAATTCTCACCTCCTATACCAAGAATGAAGCTCCCACACAGCTTCTAACCCAGTCCCTCCAGCGTATACCAGCCCTTCCAAGAACTTCCTAAATGGACCAGTGCATCCTCGCTTTACCAACTTACACCTTCAATAATTGGATTGGGCGAAAGAAATCCCTAAAATATTTAATGAATTTTATGTGTTTTAATGTCCCAATCCAATAAGATAAACCAAAGATTACGAAGAATCCCTTAAAAGAAGAGAATTATATGAGTGAATATAAGCATAAGAATCCTAAAGGCAGCAAGGAAATTAAGGGTGTAAGCTGGTAATAAGCCAAATAGAAGACTTTCAATAAGCGGTTATGCCAAGAGAGCCAGACAATAAACTGACGAAGTAAATCCTAATAATATAATGCTTTATTGACCAGAAGACATGACTCCAGATATGAGAATAGAAAAGGCAAGAAGTTAGTAACAGCAAATAATAAGACAAATAATTTTACAGTTATAATATTAAGAGAGAAAACTGGTGCTCAGGGTCTTATTGTCAGGCCGTTGGCTTCCTCGTAATCAAGGATGACTCAATTTCTGAGAGACGAGGCTAGTGACAGTGAGGAAGTCCTTACACCGCTCATGCTGGACGGAACTTACCTGTCAAGGAATTTTGCTACCTTAGGACCTTTCCTAACCTTACAGCCGCCGTGTGTCCAAGAAGCCCCAATAAAATCCCTAAAATTTACAATTTTAATATATTTTATTGGCTTCTTTGGTCACTAGGCGGGCATGATGCTAAGGTTAACGCTGGTAACAGACTGGGTAGAAGGAGATATAAGCTTGTAAGCTTCATTTGTATCCGCCTAGCCGCTCTAACGCGAGGAGTCTCTTGGGAGGAGTCTATAAGGTGAGAGAAATCCTTGGCATCGGATGAAAGACTTCTTGGGAAGGATACAGTTGAGGCAAGTCCAATAATCCTTGATGACGGAGAGAGTAGGACCTTAACCTAAGATTATTACCAAGAAATTTAATTGGTTTTTATAGGACTTTATCATATTATGTGATCTTCATTCTTTGTATTAATGCTTTCTACATTATCTTCCTATTTCCATTTCCATTCCTTTTGGTTTACTAACTGGGGACCATCAAGATCTTGTTCTCGGATAAATGCAGCTTACATGAATTCATTTTGTAATCAAAGATAAAGCTGTATCACGATGGAACTCTCTTAAAAGAAGTAATTCTAAGGCTTCAGGATCCTTGAGACACTGTCCACCGTAAGGAAGCAACTATATAATCCTATTGTCTGGGATCATCTTCTTCTTATAGTATTCTTCTCTTTATAGTTACCGGTGCATGTGTCTCAACTTCTGGAGCAGGATAAGGTCACAAGTTGCTCACCTATTATGCCTTCAAGGAAATGCTGGATCTCGGAGGACTGGTTAGGACTTGATTGGTGACATAGAATCCATAATGAATGATTCTTGGAAGGAGTCTAAGGTGGCATGCGTCTATAGTGTGGTCTAGGGCCAAGGAAATCAGAAATTCCAAGATTTAATCTTATGCCTGGAGGATTTGGTCATGATGGATTCAATGGACTGTTCCCATCCAGAAGTTACCAATGTTATCTTCTTGCTTTAAAGGTTTCTGAAGTGTCCAATGTTATCTTCTTGTCAGCTGTCTATCTGGGAATCTTCCTCTTGCCTTTCTGCTCCCATATAATTCTCTAATAATATTGTGTTTCACGGTTAATCTTGCATTCTTCTGCTTCATTCTTATTCTTTAGTATCTTTAGGATTCTTCTCTTTTATTGGTTATAACTTATAGTTTTATCTTCTTATATGCCGCTATCGCGAGGGAGAATGCAAGGAGTGTAGGTGGTAAGCCTTCCTCAACCGTATGCTGTAGATGGATGAGTTGATCCTGTGGTAAGCTGTGGAGGGTACAACCTTTAATAATTGGTGTATCTGTATCTTGGGTATCGTCAGTCTATCTGGATTTCATTCTTATTGTCTTTGTAGGTAACTGACCCTTTCTATCGTGTGTTCCAAGGTCTTACATTCACTCTCTTAAGCCACATATGCTGCCGCAGGCCGGGTGAGACGGTAGCGAGATACAAGGGCCAAAGAACCTGCTAAAATTGAAAATTAATTGATATTTTAGGGGTTCTTTGCCCACATACAGCTACCAAAGTTGTCCAAGACACACGGGTAACACCTAGATTCACCTACAGGATTCAACGTCTTACCTCTCCCCAAATAGCCCAAAAATCATTAAATTTATAATTTTATTGGCTTTTTTGGGGCTATTTGGCCATGCACTCGTCTCTAAGGCACTCTCCCCCACCTACACACGCCTCGCGTGTGGGTGGAGGGGAGTGTGGACGAGTGACTAAAAGACCCATAAAAGAAGCTACTAAAATCCTTAAAGACTTATAAAATACCATTAAATATATGAAATACAAAAAATTATTAATATTTTAGTAGCTTCTTTAAGGGACTTTTAAGGGATTATACGCGTCATTCGCGGTTGGGGCTGCCGCAGCCTATGTTAATTGGCGTAAGGTGGCAAGCCTAGCGAAGGACACACGAGTGAACTGATTGGTAATGTAAGGGGGAAATCCTATAAACTGTATAATTTCTGAGATTAAATTCACTGTAAAGTCCCTTAAAATCTCTTAAAATCCATATAATTTTTGGAGATTTAAGATAGTTTTTTGGACTTTTCTACCACCAGACTGTTACCCAAGATCTAGAAACCTTACAGTTGATTTTCCTGTCCTAGCCCACACGCTGTCACGCATTCTCCCCCACGCGGGACGCGTGCATGAGTGAAGGAGAGTATGCTAGCGCCAGCGTGACAGGGCCTTGGCCCGCAACAGATAAATCAAGGACTTCTATTCTCATTACCTGACAGTTCCCTCGTGTTACCTTTCCTCCACTGGCACAAAGACACGAAAATATTAATAAAAATATAAATTTTAGTGTCTTTGCCCCAGATCTGCTACCACTCACCTGGCCTAGCGGCAGCCTATTGCCAAAGAAAATAATAAGTTTCTGAGGGAATAGGCGGCTGTAAGGCCAAGAGTCTTCAACCTGCATGGGATCTGTGATTACCTGTCAGGCTCCTCCCCACCTCCAGCGCTTATGCGCGTGGGGCCCACCGCTGCGCGAGCCTATCTTGCCTAATGGAGGTGGACATCATGCGGTTGGTAAGGGCCATCATTTGTCTACAGAAGTTGATATCGTCCAGCCTTAACCCGTCATCAAGATCTCGTTCATTCTATGTGGGTTACAGTAGGTTTAATCTTGTGTATGGGGTGTGTTTCTTGGGGGCCGGAGTAAGCGAAAGAAGCGAGAGACGGCCCTAACACACCCCCACAACCCATATTATTAAGTGATTATGCTCGCGCCAGCGCACAGGGGCTTGGCACAAGACCCGCAAGGACCATCCACCGGTAACTGGGACCAGAGAACTCGGATACGAAAGGCGGGTCTTACCTCTCATATCCGGTCCACTGTTCCCTCGTTTCTCCTATCCTTCCCTCGTGTTCCTTGCGCAAGCGGGGCTACCTTCATGAACATATGCTGCGGCAGCCCCACCCGCGTTAACGCGTATTATTCTCTTACACGGGGGGCCCAACAACAAGAATCCCTTATAGGGCCCCCTCCAAAGACCATACAAAATATATTAAAAATTACATTTTTATTGATATTTTGCGGGGTCTTTGTCACTCACTCTCCCCTCCTCCTCCACTCACGCTTACGGCCAACGGCCGGAGGAAGCGTGTAAGTGGGGAGGGGTGAGGGAGTGAGTAAGGTGGGAAGTTGTCCTAGATCTAGAGCAAGAACCGGGTACCACCTATTATCCCTTCCAAAGAACCCTCAAAAATACAATTTTTAATGATTTTTTAGTGTTCTTTGGGCCCAAGATGCATTAATAATAAAGGAAATTTAATTTAGTTTCTTGTGTGTTTCGTCATCTTGGGCCCTTAAAGTCACAATATTATTCATGAAAATTGGAATTTACTTGGCTTTTAGGGCCCAATCCCTTAAGGAACCTCCAAGATACAGATATAAAATCAAGAAATTATAAAAATTTAATGATTTTATGATGTGTCTTGGCCATATGCCCCATGCCGCCCACCAATGATTCCCTTTGGCACAAGCGAGTGAACACTCGCGGGGCGGCATGGTTGGGGGCATATGGGTGTACACGCGCTTCAACCGCTGGGCGGAAGGGACGAGGAGCCTTGGGGATGCATAAGAGAGACGAGGGAACGGATGAAGGAGAGGTGGGAGCAGTAAGGCCCAGAAAAGTCAACTTCTGTTATGACTTTAAGGTGTTACACTTGTCCAATAGAATCAGATACCAAAGTTACAGACCAAAAGACTATAAAGATAGAATTATTGACCCGGAAGCATCTATTAAGACAAAACTCAATAAAAACATGAGATTTTATAAGGCCTTATGGAAGGTAGAACACAATAATAGAAACAGATGTTGGACCTAGCAAGTAAACCAATGAATCTTGGCCAGTTATTAATAAAGGATTTTACACTTACAGCTTGGGGTCATAGAAGGAGAGACAACTTGGCACTGACGGATCAAGAAGGTAACAACAAATAATAATAAAGTTGTAATAATATAAGCTTTTATGCGAGGGATACCCACAAAATAAGTAAATAATATCAAGAAATAAGCATAAAATATGTAATTTTAAGTGTTAACATAATAAGAAAACCATAAATTCTATAGTTATTTCTTAGTGGCAAGGAAATCATTAAAAGATATAGAAAAAATAGGAATTTTATAGTTGTATCTTGGGGGTCTGTTGGCCGTAAGTGAGCAAAGAACCTAATAAAATCCAACAGACGACCCCCAAGAATCCATAATGAATGAAGAGAGGCAAGGCAATCCACTAAGAAGAATCCTGAATAGGCCCAAAAAGACTAGAAGCCATTCAATTTCTGGGATGTAAGCGGTAGACAAGGCATTCCAGATATCATATGTTATGTCAGGTACAAACTCTCTAGATTTCATGATTTTATTTCCTTAAGCCGTGTAACTAAGCCCATTCGGTGGAAGTAAGCCAATTATTCATGAGTTTTGTTGGTGATTATGCCTTTCATTCTCCATTCCCGGGGTCTTGCCTTCTTCTTCCACATCCTATTGTAGCTTCCTGTAGGGCCACCCATGATCATTAATTATTGATTCACTGTAAAATCCTTGACTTTTGATTTCCTGACCAATCGGTTATCAGTGTTTCAGCTCCTATAAGATAGAAAACTTTATATTTATTGGCTTTCTTCATTTCTTTCTCTTGCTTCATGTAAGGTGTAATTTCCTCTAGATCTAGGGCTTACAGCCGGGTTAATCTTGTGTCCTTACCCACTTCCACGCCAATAAGGTATGCTAGCGCTAGCGTGGAAGGCCCGGCCTAAGGGCCTACCAAAGAAGCAAGCAAAAATAATTGTATTTTTAATTAGTTTTTGCACGGCTTCTTTGGCGGATACTAGGGACTACTTCTCAAGCGCCAGCCGCATACAATGTAATCTTGTTCACTTGCAATCTCATGTTCTCCGTCCACCGAAGGTTCCAAGGCTTAGGATCAACCTCAAGATTCAACTTCCTACATCCATTCCCACTTACAAGAACCCCTTAAAATCAATAAAATTTATTGTTATTTTATGGGGGGTTCTTGGGGAATGGGTGGGAATGGTAAGGATATGGCCAAAGAAACCAGCCAAAATGCCTTTAAAATCACTTAAAAAATCATTTATTTTGGCTGTTTCTTTGGGGTTTATTGTGTGGGTGTGTGTGGGAGCCCGCGTAAGTGACTTAATGGCTTAGAGAATGCTCCCACACACCCACATAAACCCACACAATAAAACTATAAAGTGAATAATGGAGGGGGAAGAGGCCCTTAAGCACCAATAAATATAAAATTATCTGATGTTAACATTCGTCACTTCCTAGGGCCTCTTCCCCCGGTCTTTACACTCACCCAAAAAGATTCAATTATATTATTTATGTTGTGTTATTCGTCTGTTGGCGCGGGTGTTCTCTTGCCTTATTCCCTCCAATCATGCCCGCGCCTTGGCCAACAGACGAATCCATGAAGGTGCCTTAAGGAAGGGAACGTGTAACCCGAGATCTAGATTTCCTGTCAGTTTATTGGTCTTGTCCTTACCAGGCTATGACAGTAGACCCTTGATTCACTAGATTAAACACTGATTCACCTTACTAAGACCCCCCAAAATGCCAATAAATTTAATAATTTTGGGGTGTCTTTGGGAGACTAGAGGTAACTGACAGGGAAGGAGAACATGAGATTGGATGTGGACGCAAGTGGGTGAAAGGAAGGTTGACATTCTACCTCGGTTAACCATTAATAATAAAATAAATTCTTGGTAATAGACCGTCCAGCGTAAGTCCTGACAATATTAACCTGTCGTGGCTCTAGATCTAGGTCCCAGCCAACTGGTAACCCTCTTGTGGCCTTCTCCCTCCTCTTATTGGGGCTTGGGCGCAGCCGCCATGCGGGGCTTTCCCCAAGCACAAGACCCAATAGATGGAGAAGGTGAGACAAGAGGCTACTGTAAGGTTTGGACCTAAGATTGAACACTGATTCCCTTCCAAAAACCTGCAAAAATCCATTAAAATTCTCTTATTTTATGGTTTTTGCGTGGGTTTTTGGGCCCAATAATGCTCAAAAAATATAAAATTTCTTGATTTTTTAGTGCATTATTGGAGGGGAAAGTAGGTAACTGAATGGAACTGAGATTTGATCCTCAGAATTAATCCTATCTTTACACTCACTTGCTACCGGGGAAAGCCCCAAGAAAATTAAATTTCTTTTATTTTTTGGGTCTTTCACCTACAGCATTAATAATTTCATTTCTAATGTTCATTTCCTGCGGAGCGGGGTCTAGCGACGCATACACACTAATAATATAATTGTATTTTAAAGTGATGACAGGGGTGGAGCTGTTAGGATGTGAGAATTAATGTCTTCTATCACAGATTAAGGATGAAGTGAGCATGGCAAGGATCATTAACCAAAGAAGTTACTAAGAAATAATAATAAATTAACATTAAAGATCAAAGAAATGAGAATCATTAACAGAGAAAACAATATAAAAATAATGATTTTATGATTGGTTGACAAAGAGAATTCCCGACAGCATATTGTAAGCATTCAAGATTACATTTCCTTGATTTCTCCATTCAACATTCAACCTTCTATTGTGGAGCGTCCTAGATGAGGGAATGGTAACTGCCGGTTATTGACAATGGAAGCTGCATCAGACGTAATCCGTGACCAATATAATCTCATGTTCATTATTGAATTAATAGTGTCCTCGCACAGGGGCCAAGGGCCCCGCATAAGAGTCTTTTGGTCATTACTTGGATCTCCCAGGCTTCTTGAACAGGATCTTGCCTTCATGACCAATCTATAACTTAGTTTCTACCTTCCCTTGGCTTGATTCTCTTATTGGATTATTAGGCGTGTGTATGTGCCAAGGTTCCTCCACTAACCCCAAGACTAAGAATCCTCGCGTAAGCGCCTATAAAGCCAATCAAAAATAACTTAGTTCTTGCATTTCTGGTGGCTTTCTTCCTAACCGTTTAGACCCTACATTTCCTTCAATAAAATATCAATTTTTAAGTGTTTCATTCTTATTATGTGCTTGGCACCTTCCATAAACTAAATAAAGAAATATAAATTCTGTTAATTTTCAATATTAATAGCTGTAAAATCCCCAAATAATATCATTATTTTTTGATATTAAATGTTAATTCTCTTATTCTATTGGCAATTATATTTCTTTTATTATCTGTTACAACTTAATGAGTTTTTATCTGGTGTAAATCACTTCATAAATCTCTGAATTCATCATTTATTTGTACTGGCCATTCATTCTATTGTGATTTTCTTTATTATCTTGCTCTTATTAACTGCTTCTATCGTCTTCTATAAGGGTTTCTACTTCTCTTATTTAGTGTTCTTTGTTAATAGTCTTTGCTAATCCTATCTTTATTATCTTGCGTTCTTGGTCATTAAAGGCTTTGGTAACCCGTCATCTTGGATTCATTGTTGCCTTTCCTTGCGAATACTTTCTGGTTTCTATGTCATGTTGATTGCTTACAGATTATATCTTATGGTGTTCCAAGGTTACATCTCTTTCTCTCATTGTCATTACTTCTTTCTCTTGGAGATTTATTAAGGTATATCAGGGTTTATGAGTCTTGTGTACACGCCAGCGGTAACTGCATCATCTGTTTCACCTTCTAGGCCCCTTACAGCTTACGTCTTCTGTCCTGACTTTATCTTCTAATAATACACATTACTTACTTCTTTCATTAGGCTGGCCCATTAATCTCGCATTTTATTATTTTGTTTCTTATGGTGGGCCAGCCGCTATAACATTAATATTTCTTATATTTCTAAAGTTATTTGTGAATTTAATGGTATTTTTTAATCTCTGATTTCCTTTCCTACAGGTACCATCTTCTATATCTTGAGTTACTAACTGGCGGGTTATCTGTGTTACAACTTCTGTCTTCACTCTTGATTACAGGGAATTCTTGTCCTTCACACGCTTCTTTTATTATATGTGAATAGGCTGGCGCAGCCCCCAAACGCGGTGGCGCGTGTGTACGGGTGGGCGTAAGAGAGTTCCTTAGGGCCCACCACCAAATAACCAAAGAAATTAATAAAACTTAATATTTTATTTGGATTTCTTTGTTATTTGGCCTTAAGGTAACACTATTATTCACTTACAAATCTAGGATTTAATTCTCTGTTATGGCCAAATAGCCCGACAAAACCCTATAAAATCCATAATATTTATTGATTTTATGCAGGTTTTTGGCTATTTGGGCGGAGAGAAGGTTACAAGTGTATTATCTGGTGACAAAGGTAAGACTAATATTCACGTCCAACCACCCTTATCTCCCATCATGACTTCTTTGTGGCCATCGGTGGTTGGACCCAATAGACTTACAATGTTAACCTTAGAATCACATCCTAGATCTAGAGGTGAATGAACATGAGCCTCGGGATCGGGGATGTGGGTTAACAGGGGTAAGGCGGCCAGGCTGTTACTCACGGGTCCCAAGAAACTCCAATAAAAATCATAAATTCTTTATATTTTTTATTGATTGTTTCTTGGATGCCGTCGCAAGCGTATTATTATGGGGTTTTATGGTGGTGGGAGCCTTCGGCCAAGAGGGAAGACTATTAACAAGAGAATCACACCACCATAAAATCCCTTAAAGAACAAAATAAACCTGAGAATTAGAACCGAGAAGTCATCCCACCTATCCTCCATTCCGCGCTCATTGCCGCTCCCCGGTCTAGCGACGCATATTGACGGAAGGAAGAGAGTAATGTGGCCCAGTGTAAGGGATTATAAAGTGACTTTTGGTAATTCTATGAGGGTTTAATGGGCCACAACACATAATAAACTCATGAGATGAGACCTAAGAAATGATAATGTGTGACAGGAAATCCAATAAGTGAAACCTGCATGGCACCTTAGAAGAAGAGATTATTAGTCCCAGCCACATACATAAGATCTGGAAATCGATAACCGGGTCAGTGGAGGAGAGTATTAACCAGACCCAATAATATCCTTCTCTCCGCCATACAGAAGCTTACTAAGTGGGGAAGGATATGGACGTGGTAGGTAGCGGAAGGTAAGAAGAGTGCATGGATGTGGCAGTGTAAGCTCTAGATTCAAGACTTTTGGGGTCATCTTCTCTAGCCACAACCGTCCATTGAATGTTCATTGTGCCACTTCCACCACTAACCTCCTCCCATAACCATTCATTTTATGAGTTCTTGTGGCGCTATCGCGCATATTATTATTATAGTTTTAGAGGATTTTTGTCTTTCTTTATTAATATTATTTTCTTATATCTTTTGTATTAAACCTTCATTTATAATTCTCTTTCTACATTAATATTCCTTTCACATTATATTTATCTGATAATTATCTTATTTTTGGATATCTTTGCATTCTAATGTTAACTTCTTCATTTCTTTATTTCTTTGCTTCTTTGCAATCTTCTATTAAATATGAATTTATAATATCTTCAGTTTTCTATTGGCTGGTTATCATTCTAATCCTATTGTCAGGGGTTATCTTGTCCCAGATAAGGCGATAGAAGCTGAGATTGCATTTGTTAGGCGGGAACCTTGTCAGCTGCTACCATCCAGTTCTTCCAAGATTCCAGTTATCATATGCTGTGGTTCCTTCCACCAATAACTATAAAATCTATATTATTTGCTCCTACAGTATCTGGCCCTTGTGTCTCCAGAAGTTAAAACTCTTGTAAAATCCCCTAAAATGATGGAAATCATTAAATTTTATAGATTTCTTCATTATCTTTTCTATCTTCTAATGGTATTTTGGTGTATCTTAAAGTCTCTTATCTGGGGCCACTTGGCCATTATAATGTTAAAGTTCTTCATTATTTATTAATTAGTTTCTAGTTTTTGCTCTTATTATTACTTATTTCTTTCATTAAATGTATCTTATTGGCATTCCTTTCGCCTAATATGCTTCTATCTTGTGTTAACCTTCATTTCCTGCATTCTTTGGCTTAATTCTTCCTTAATGGACCATTCTCAGGAGTTAATAATCTTGCTATTTTAAAGTTCTGGGATATCCGGTGCATCTTTTTCTTATTTGTTAGGTGCCTTGTGATTTCTACTTCCATTATCCGGTTCATCTTTCTTTGATCCACAGGCTGGTTTGCCCTTCTAAGCCCCTCAGGTTCTCCCACTACTCTCGTCCATCCATCATTTGTGACCAGCGGTTATCGCTTCTATCGTGTCATCTTCTTGGTTCGTCTGCCTTGTCCATATCCCTCGCATAGCCGCCTAGCGGCCAGCAGACGAACTAAGAAGAATACAATAATATTAAGAAATCTTGTGCTTGAGAATGGCTGGTAAGATCCTGTCCCACCTACATCAGTTCAACCTCACTGTCACCCTCAGAACCTTTCCACCGCTTGCGAGGGCCATCCAAAAGGCAATTAAAACACATAAAAATGAAATTTAATTGAGATTTTATGTGAGTTTATGCGGCCTTTTGGCTTACACCATTCATTTCCTTCCTTCGGGTGCCTTGCACACGCCTATTATTCCCTCCCAAAGGTATAAATGGATTGGGTGGTAGCAGCCCATGAGTGAAGGTGTGAGAGTGTGTCAGGGCCTTACAGGTACCAACTTAATCTCTGATGGGCGATTCCAAGGCTTGTATGCGTGCCAGCGCTTGCGCTTGGCCCAAAAGAGACACATAATAATCCTTGGAATCGCATGCCAGGTATAATCTCGTCTAAGAGGCTCTAGTAAGTCCCTAAGGATTCAACTTTCCTTGCTTATTTGGTACACAATGGAGGCTTGTCTCACGGCCACGAGTGATCATGCGTTTCTACTTCCTTGCTTATGGGCGTGCTTAGGCCGCACGCGAGCATACACCTACAGAAATAAAAATAATTGTATTTTATTGAGATTAATGATCCCTAGCACACACTCAAGATCTGGTACGTGGATCCACCAAGATGACCCGCTACACGAACGAGAGAAGGATGGCCCCTTGGAAGGAGTGAACATTGCATGATTTTTATTGTGTTACAACCTTCTCTTATTCCATTTATTACTTTCTTTGTCTTCTATACACCATTATAAATCTCTTCATTCATCATTTCCTTGGTTTATTATCAGGGGTTATTCTCTTATCCATCCCTCGGTCTTAAGGTCATAAAATATCTTAATTATTTCGTCTAAACGTTCATTCTAATGGCCAATAGGCTGTATAAAACCCCAAAAGATCCCAGAAATAACAATAAATTAGAATTATTCCTCTAAACAAAAGATATAAATTCACAAATTAATTCATGAAATTCATATTAATTCTTTGTACCGGATGCCCAAGAAGCGTGTAAACTCTGGGAGGAGAATGCAAGAAGTGTATTGGCCAGAAGACTTGGGACCTTTCAGCCACTTACCCGAGCCTCATTTCTCTCGCTTGTGTGCATGGGTGATCTTGGTAACACAGAATCCTTCATTATTAATGACTCAAGAACACGAGATTATATTGGTTGATATGGCCCAGTTACCACTTAGAAAGCATAAGAGATGACAGGGAATCCCAGATGTGGAAGAGACTCAAAGAATGAAGCAGTGGAAACTTGTCTCACTTATACCTTCCTCAATAGACCGTGGCACCTAGAAAGTCTTACAATCATAACAGCTGTTAACCTTTCTAATGACCAATGATCACCAGTCAGGTTGGGACTTTATTGTTACTGTAGGGGCCTGTTAAGGACAAGATTAACCTGTAATAATAGGGGCCAATGATCCATCGTGTGTAAGCAGCGCTAGCGCGTGTAAGAGAGGCATATAATGCATGATCATTGGCCCCGGGGGAAGTAGGCCACAAGAGTGACACAAAAGATTAAAAGAAATAATTAATATCTGATGTGGCCTACTTACACCTTCCATAACTGACCCGGGAGACAAATCTCATGACTGTTGACCACTAACAAGACCCACAAGAATCCTGTAAAATAAAATAAATGTAATCTTCATTCTTGGGGTCTGATGGTAACTGTAAGCAGCGTACAAAAGGAAAAGGAAACCAGAACATAAGATGAATAAGATGACCCCAAGAACACTATTATAGCTTCTTGCGTCCTACGTCCGCTGGCGAAGCCTCCAAGAGACGAATAAAATAAATTAAATTGTAAATTTAGGGGATTTTATGAAGGCTCTTGGCAATAATAACCCCTAATAAGAGATACAAGAATAAAAATAATGAGATGAAAACCATAAAATAACTTAAAAATAGAATTAAATCTAGAGAATGCAGCGGTTGGACTGGTCTCTAAGCCGGTTAGTAACTCAAGACATTAAGACTCAGCCCCAGATCAACCATTACCCCGGATTATTAATGAGATGACCACAAAACCCTCATATAATTCATGAAAAGATCCACAAAATAACACAGAAATAATATAAAATTAATAATAAGACAAGAAAATAATATAAAAATAGCAATCATAAGAGCAATAAAAGATATAAAATATAAGAAAATAATAATAATAAGAGAATTATAATAACATAAAATATTAATTATTAGAGGTGAACGTTAGCATGGCTTCCTTCGGGTGTCCGGTACAAGAGTCTTTGACCGTAAATAAGATAATAAATTTAATGTAGTTTCTGGGGTACACGGGGCCCCACCTAGCAAATAGCAACAATAAAAATATAATTTTATTCTTTTATTTGCTTGGTCGTGGCCCCTGAAGAGAGAAAATTGGTCACCAGAAGATTGCAAGGTTTTCATCTTTTTAGAGGCATATAATTCATTTTATTTCTTTATTTACAGGTAATATTCTTCTTTCCTTGGGATCTTGCTCTCGATCTTAGGTTCATGTTCAATCTTAATGTCTTATATTGTGTGATCCTAAGGCAAGAATGCTTCTATCTTGGTCATTAAAGGTTAATAATTGGTGAGCTGTCTGGGATTATAGAAGTCCTTGTATTGGCCAGTGAATCTTGGATGTTACCTTCACTCATGCACATGTGCCCAAAGAAACTAAAAATTAAAATTAATTGTATTTTTAGTGGAGTTTGGGGGCACATGTGGGGTGTTTGGGCCTTATAAGAGACAAAGAACCTCCAAAAAACCAGCATAATTGGCCCAAACACCACTATAAATTACATTTGTTTTCTTGTGTGTACCTTCCCGCCTCGTCTGCTGGGCCCACGCTCCCTCACTTCCTTCGCCAGCAGACGTGCCAAGAGTGAAGGAAACTATAAGGTAGAAAGTTGATTGGAAACAGAGGTTGGGCCCATTAAGGAAGAATTATTATTGGAGTGGGCCCAAGCTCCCAATCAACTTCCTGCCTTCACCTACGAGCAAAAACCCAATAAGAGACACAAAGAATGAGAGAAATCCCTATAAAATAAATGGGTTTTTGCATGAGATTAGTCTTACCTTCGTCAATAGGCCGGGTCACCCACATCCCTCGCTCACGCCCAAGAACCCGCATAAAATCATTAAAAATTACATTTTTTATTTGATTTTAATTGGTTCTTGGAAGTGAGTGTAAGGACGCATAGACTGGATGGTGAGTCAAGACTTTAGGACCAGTCAGGTTGTTTCGTCTTAGTGGGGCCTATAAGGGACGAAGGGAGAGAGGGCCCCACACACGCAAGTAGTCCCAAGAAGATAGGCTGCCGCAGGCCATGTGAGTGGTAGCAGATATAGGGTGAAAGCCCCTTAAACCAAGTAAAATCCCTAAAAAATAATAACTTT
>Ga0099821_1136598_pt1 | contig 24847 bp, 8 predicted proteins | sample SidTnscriptome_3_FD_81135 | JGI IMG/M metagenome (GOLD analysis project Ga0099821, IMG submission 81135) | Coral microbial communities from Puerto Morelos, Mexico - Siderastrea T C metatranscriptome (Eukaryote Community Metatranscriptome) | ecosystem: Host-associated > Invertebrates > Cnidaria >... | reverse complement strand
GCCAAGGAACAAATCATCCAAGAAGCATTCTATCTTTCATGGACATTACTGGTTAATATTAATACAAAGAATTATATTGTTGGTTCCTTGGCAGCATATAAGAAGATAAATGTTGATGAGTGAAGGTAGCAAGGCTTATAAGAGAGAAATACACAAGAATAAAATCCCTGAAAGATATTAAAGATACAAAGTATGCAGGATTATTAATCTCGCGCAAGCCGGTGGCAGGGATAATCTCGTCCAAAATGAATCTTTGCTTGATTCTCGGGCTTAGTGTCAGGACTTTGTTGGCCCTATGCAGGTTTATGAAGTGACTAAGATGCAGTGTCTACCTTCAACCATAATATGATTTTCTTCTTCTTGGAGGATATTGTAAGTCCTTACACACTGCCAAGAGTCCACAATTTACTTTTGTTTTCCTGTCTTTGAAGGCATGTCCACTAACCCATCCACCCCTTCCCTCGCTCTCTTTGCCCGCTCGTCGGGACTAGGGTGGATGGGACGCATAAGAGACTTATTGGCCGCGTGGGGTCTAGCGACGCATATTCACCTCCCATAGTCCCTGCCCGCCGCCACCCCAATAAGAAGATTAAACCTGAGATTGAAGATAGCATATGGGATTACAAGGGTTACCACAGCATAAAAGATATTAGAAGATATAATTGGGGTTTAATGGTCCCTTCACACATTATTTTTATCTTTTAAGGGATTTATACGAGGGAAAGGGACCATTAAGCCTAGATTCATTGACCAGAACAGGATATTGTAAGTCCTTCTCCGCAAGTTGTGGCTGGATACAAGCATATGGTACGCTCGCGAGGCTAGCGTCCGAGCGCCGGATGAAAGCAATCTTATCTTCTTAGCAAGCTTCCCTCAAAGAAAGAATGAAATTATATTGTTATTATTAAGGAAGCTTGCGTACACGAGGAAAAGGCAAGATTGACCATCACAGCCGCATAGAAGACATTAAAACTGGAAAATTATCGACTTTGTAAGCCTTCTTGGGACTTAATGATCCCTCAGATTTAATCTTGTTTTTGGATCTCATCTTCTGGTCCTACCGTCGCATTCTCGTCTTTTGGACGTTACTAAGAAACTATTAAAACTTCATATTTTTCATTATTTGTATCTTGCTTCATTAATATGCTTCTATTATCACTTCCTAGCACTCGTCTCGCCTAAGGAACCAATAAGCACAAAAACCTTAATAAATGCAGGGTGAATGAGACGAGTGCAAGGTAATAGAAGCATATAAATTCATATTATTTCTTGATATCTTCTTCAATAGACGGTCTAGGTCATGCATCATTCATTCTTAGTATCCGGTACAAGCCTCTAAGGTAAGGTCCAACAAAGATTATTGAGTTTCTACCCCAAGATCTATTCAAAAGTCCTTAAACTGGCCAAGAAATCTATTAACTTTAGCATATTATTGAAGCATATTGGCATAAACCCAAGGAAATATCACCAAGAAAGACAGGAAATCAAAGAAACTATCCAAAAATAAGAGATGAAAACTATAATATGCTTCTTTAGGACATAAAATTCCTGTAAAATGCATTAATAAAGAGGGACATGAGGGATTACCCGCCTTTCACCAATAAATCTAGGATGTTAACCTTCATTAATGGAGTGAGGATGACCCCTAAAGCGAGAGGAAGATACCCGAGTAAGCCCCTAAGATGAACACAATATGATAACTGCATCTAAGCACAGATACCAAAGATAAGTGAGATAGAAACCAAAGAAAGATGCATAAGAAGATTGAACATGAGATTAGAATTAACATAAGATTAGAAAAGATTCTGAAGAAACCTTAATGATTGACCATGTAACACGAGACCAAAAGATCCCTTAAAAGATAAAATAATAAGTTATAGATGTAGAAAGAGACATTAAAAGATAAAAATAATAGAGTTTTCTCCCGGGAATAAGCATAATAATATAGGAAATTATAAGATATAATCTGTAACCTTTTATTATTGAGAAGATCGCGATAGCGGATAATAAGATGAAAACTATATAAACTGAATTAAGAAATAATAATAACTTCTGTAAAGAGCAAAGATTAAAAGATATCAATAATAATGAGTGACCATAAAGTCAATTAAAGATTCAATCACAATATGAATTCAAGATTAAATCTGATAACAGAGAATATTATAAGAAAGTAATGACAAGAAAAGCACAAAATATGAATGAATTAAACCTAGATAGAACATAAGATAAGAAATATGAGATTTAATCCGGCCTTTTGGCTTAGTAACACCTAAGAAGAGAAAACGATGCAAAAATAGCATAAAAGAAGATAATAATCCTAAGAGATTTCTATAGGAAACGAGAATTTTACAGATATAAACTCAATAAATAATATAAAAACTATAAATTTAGAGGATTTTATTAAGACTTTTATGTGGATTACTTGGACCGTCCATCACAAGCATATTCACCAGTTACGACCTACCGCTGCTTATGGGCGTGAGAAGACATTGTATGCTTCTTTAGGACACGGGAATAACCCAGATACACGATCCCCAGCTTCTTACACCAGATAATATAGCAAGTAATAATAAAGACAAATAAAATATCTGATACAACTAATAATAAATCCTGATAAATGCATTAAAGAAGAGAATTAAACACCAATATTAATAGTGAATTCTATGATTAACCGAGTAACACGAGATCCATGACAGGTGATTGAAGGCATAAGTGAAGGAAATGTGAGTCACAATCCTAGATCTAGGGCTGACGGGCTTACACCTTTATTATTAATGGGGCTCCACACAAAGGATTCTCGTCCCAAAGGAGCCCCAACAACCTATATTATTACAACTTAATGACGTTTCTACAGGCTTTAGGATTCACGTTCCAGGTGTCATGTGGGTAGGATAGGGTCACATAAAAACCCAAATATAATGAATTAAATCCTGGATAAAATAGCATAGAAATCCTTATAATTTAGTGCTTTCTAGACCGTCAAGATCCCGGCCATCGGCTGTCAAGGTTAACGCTGGAGCAGTGGACATAGAATCCCAGAAATAATACATTTAATGACATAAAAACAAAGAAATAATCATAAAATGACAAGATTATACCTAATAAAAGATCCTGATAAGGGCCACTAAGATAGCATAAAATAAGACAAATATTATGCAGAAACATCCAAATAAAAGAATTAAATCTAGGAAATACAAAGAAATCCAGAAAATATAATAGAAGATTTTACACTTACAGCCTTATGGTGGCTCAATAACCAGATAACAAATAATATCATAAAATATTTAAGGATTTTAAACGTAGCGGCTGAGGATATCATAAAAGAAGATTATTAATCCTTGAAAGGGATTAATGTGGCATAAGATACTAAGATTATAAGATATAGGAGTTACTAAGTAATAATAAGATAGAAATCTTTAGGAATGAAAGTTGTAAGTGCATCATTTGTAGGAAGCATTGCCTCTTCTGGTAACCCGTGATCACAAGTTAGTGAAGGAAGGCCAATTAAATGACAAGAATTCTATTTGTATTTCCTTGTGCCTTCATAGACTCGTCTGTTGGGGGCCACTCGCTTAAGAGATTCTTGTTGGCCCCCAGACGAGTCCCATAAAGATGAAGAAATCCTGGAGTTTTAGTGCCTGGCTGGTGGTTTAGTCTTAGATTCACGAGTTCTTAGGCAGTTGTAGGAAGGTAAGACCCTTAACAACTTAGTAACCTCTCGTCCAGATACCCAATGCCCAATAAATATCAGATATTATATTTGTCTTATTTTACCTTTCTAATGCTCTATTATTATTATTCTATCTTTTATTGCTATTATTTGCTTCTATATGCTTCTCTTATTATCAATTATCTTTCTAATTCTATTCTTGCCTTTACCGGGCTATGTCAGGCCTTATCCGTGTCTCATTCTCTGGAGGAAGTAAGCCGGTGGAAGGAACCAAGTAGCGGTCGTAAGTTGACAAAGATCACAGAATTTTCATTATTGGAAGGAAATCAACCTTATGGATCCTCAAGAATAAAATCTGGTGTGGAAATCTCTTAATTATTGCCGTCTCTAGGCGCGTGTAAACACTCATTTCTTTCATCTACCTCTATTATCCCATATTATTCTTGTTTCCTTGGGGATCACCTCTAAAGATTAATATTCTTCTATTTTATTGCATTCTTTGTGATGGACAAGATTTCCTTGATTATATGCTGGTGGGTGGTTACGCCCAATGCCAAGAGACCCAAAATATTATTGAAAATCAAGGAAATTCTAAATAAAATCATTGCATTGGGCGTTACCACCCACCATAAAGAAGAATAATGTGCCAAAAGACTGCCAAAATCCCTATAAAATTTATATTTATTTTGGCGGTCTTTTGGAGGGAATAATCGGTTGAATCCTCTCTCATAACCTGACTAGGACAAGGTCTTACCTTACACTCATCCAAGAAACTCCTAAAATCCCTAATAAAATCAATAAAAATTATAGATTTTATGGATTTTATGATTGTTTCTTGGGCCCGCCATGCCCACTCCCACTCGCTCACTTCCTAACCTTCCACATAGATCCCGGGGAATAATCTTGGGTATCGCGGGTTCCCTGTCCTCTCCTCCAGTCTAGTGGTTACCCTCATCACAATATGAATCCAAGTAGAAGACTTCCTTATTGGCCAAGATCCAAGAGCTGGAAACATAAGGGCGTAACCTACAGAAATGAAAATTATTGGACTTTTATTGACTCATATCCAGCTCTTGGGCGTACAAAACCCTCAAAAAGCAAAATAAAATGAAAAAATATAAGATTTTAGAATTTTATTGAGGCTTTTTGGCATAGAATCGTTCATGAAGGTTTCAATCATATTATGGGTTCTTGTCAGTCTATCTGGGTCCATTGCAAGGTTTTATTTCCTGGAATTCATATTATGTTTATGGGGTTTAGTGGTTGATCTTGGGTAAGGAAATGAGGATGAGCGAGGCAATCGTAAGTGAGTAATAATCCCCAATAAGAATCTTTGCCTCGCATTATTATCTTATCCGGGGCTCGTCCGCAAGCTGCATTTGTGAGACTATTTGGCCAGCAAACGAGCCCCATAAGGACGAAAGGAGGAAGAGGATACCCGAGAGCCTTGCATGTGACTTGATAACCAGGTAATAATCCAAGTAGAAGTCCTTCAATCATAACTTGTGGATTCACGGTCCTACCTTCCAGTGGCTTAAAGTCCTAAGATAATCCCAGCTTCAGCATTCAATGTCTTGCCTCACATTATCCCTCTTTATTAAGTGTCTCTTGGCATAACTTTTCTATCTTAATGGTTTCTCTGTCCATAAAGCCAATTATATTTCCTTCTAAGAGGCTCCTCGTCCTTAGGGGCGGCCACAGGCCCGTTACTTCAGTTTTTATATCTGTAAAATCCCCTATAACTTTCATTTTTATTACTTTCTTTCTCTTATTGGTTCTTATGGGCCTATACACTCTATTTTTAATATTTTCATGAATCTTTGATTGACTTTTTCCTTCTTTATAGGCCCATAAGCATTAATAATATCTTTATAATTCTCTTTTAATATCTTCAATATCTTTCTCTTTTGTAAGGTAACCAATGTAAACTCATAAGTTTCAAGGACTTTCCTCGTGCCTTAAGGTAACATAGAATTCATAATAAATCTAGGAAATTCTTAGTAATGGGTGGTCCAAAAGATGGATGAAAGGCAATTAAAATACAATAAAATAACTTTAAAATGAGAATATACCCAATAATATTAATAAATTAAGCCATTAAATGTACAAAATAACCAAGTAAATCCCATAAAAATAATAATAACAGATAATAAAATCCTGATAATTGAGACGAGTGTAAGCCAAAGAGATGACACACAGACCCAACCCTAAGATCGAGAGCCTGATGATGGAGGATTGGCAAAGTAATAACCAAAAGATTCAAGATTAATGATCACAGAAACCCTAATTAATAGAGCGTATAAACCCAGAAACGACAGGATTAAACCTAAGATTGATAACAGAGAAGCATATAATCATAGAAAATATCAATTAATATATAATTTTCTTTATTAGAGAGAGATATACTCAAGAACATAAATAATAGATTTAATATGAGATCTAGATACTAAAATAAGAGAGATTTAATCCATAAAATACTTAATAATAAGAGACTTGTAATGACCAATCAATAAATATTATAAGAGAACCATAAGACATGAAGATAGAGAAAGGAAGATAAAAGAAGATTATATATGAAGATAGAACCATAAGATAGGATCAGAAACTAGAATGTAAATGCAAATAGATTTATTCCTGGCATTAAAGAAGAGAATGCGACGGTAGGATGGCCAAGAGGGAGACCCTTAAAGCCTTAACTCCTTAGAAAATAATAATAACTTTATAGTGACATAATAACACCTAACAAATAATATGAATGTATATGAGAATGAAAGACTCTTGAATGGCCCTTAGAAGACAAAGATTAAGATGAATCCAGCCAAATAGACGGTTAACACAGATAACAACTGAGAAACCATAAAGAAAGACATTAAAAATAGAGAATTCATTAATAAAGCGGTTGACCAAAAGGAATGATAATGTGAATTAAAGATTAATAATAAAGAAAATCATAAAAAAGGCAATAAACATAGAATTAAAATAGAAAGTTATACTAATAATATTAACTCCTGGGAATGTACCTGAGAATAAAGAAAGGATTGGAAACAGACAATAAACCTCCAAGAACAAGATAATAGAAATGAAATTAGAAAGACTATTAATAAAGAGAATTCAGGTAGAAAGCTGCAAAGGAAACATTAATATTAAGAGAGCGTAATTACCAAAAGGATTCATACAAAGAATGCAAAGAATTAGAACTTTATTAATAAGGGATAATAGAAGACAAGATAATAAATATCAGATATAATCCTATAAGATCCTGCAAAGAGACAACTAAAAGAAGATAATACTAATAATATAGCATATAAAAAGAGAAAGATATTAATAATTGATTTTATGGCCAATTAAGCCAAATAAACCATCCAGTAGAAACAAATAAGTAAAAATACTAAAAAATATTAATCTTTAAGGGGCTTTGCCCACCAATATTAACCCAGAAAGCTCATAATATGATTGAATCCATATAGAAAGCTTGCTACAGATAATAAAAATAATGATATTAATAAAAGCATAAACTACATAATATATATAAAATATGAGGACTTATTAGGCCGTCCAGGTAACAAGATTATCCCAGATTATAAATCAAGGAAGTAGTGTTCACGCCTAACGAAGGAAGCAATGAAATCTAGATTGTAAACTGATGAAGTAACTAATAAAAAGATAGAATTAATGTAGATGGAAAGCATCAATAAAAATAGAATGTTAATGAAAGACAAGAGACTTAGAATGTGAAGATAGGAAATAGAAAGGCAAATATTATTGATTTTATGACCAAGATACAATCATAATAAAGTAAAACACAACATAAGAAATATAAAAGAATAAGAAATGCATTTATAAAATCAATAATATTATATAGTTGGCATGTGACATAAGATCTAGGAAGTGATAATAGAGGTAGAAACTCTTAGAAATGAGAATTAATAAGCTGCTTAAGGGTCAGGACTCATGATGGAAGCGGTAGGTTGACGGAAGGAACGACAGGATGGACGGATGAAAGCCTTTGTAACTCTTAGAATCTTATCTGGTGACTTCCTTCCGGCGGTAGAAATGACAAGATTTCCATGAATTTAGAATAGTTTCTGATGGGTAATCCCTAGTATAAACCCGTGAATGAAGCTTGTGGGATATCCTCAAGACCCAACCAGTTAATAGTCCTGTCGTAACCTCGTCCCCTACACTATCCTCCATTCACGGTCAATCATTAAGGGTTCTCGTGTTCTAAGACAGCCCAAGTAATCCCATAACTGACGGGCTATCACAGTGTCACCCACTTGTCTCTCGGAGGCTGTGCTAAGGCCAAGGAACGCTGCTACCTTCATTTTCTTATTCCTTTCAATGAATTATTCTGGTGTTACAATCTTCTTCTCTGGGTGTATTCTCAGGTTAATAATCTCTTATGGGGGTCCCTTAGCAAGACTTTCAATTATCTTTTCAATCATATTATCTTGTTGGTCTACATCAGTTATTTCATTTCTAATTATCTTTCTAATTCTTTGTATCTTTCTCTTGCATATATCTCTCTAATCCTTAATGCTGTTACCAATAATCTCAATAACTGGTTCAATAATAGATGTTGATGGTCCAAGGAACTAACCAAATAGATGAAAGGAAAAAGATGCAACCGATCAAAAAAGATAGGAAATGCATTAACAAAGAAGCATATAAAAGTAATTTTAATATCAATAATAAATGAAATAATTGTAGGTGAATGTGTGAATGGAACTAGAAAGTGATATCAAAAATATGATAAAATATAATAATTTTAAGGTATTTTACGAGGCTCTATGCCAAGTGTCAAGGATTTTACAGAATAATAATAGCATAAAGCCAAAGGAAAATAAAATAGAAGAAGATATAATTGGTAATGGCAAGAAGAATTCATCCAAAGAAATCTCAATAATCATCCAATATTAAGAATCATTCCTGGGGATGGCACATAAAAGACGAATAAACTCACGAATGACACACTTACCCCTTCCATCTAGTGCTTATACCGCCTACTGGAGGCCAAGGAAGTCCTGTTACCCGTCCACAATGGAGAATGTAGGTGTGAGTAGGTTCCAAGAGCCTAAAATCCTTGAGATTTATTCCCGGCAAGAGATTATTAAGATAAAAATCCTAGAAATTACAATGAATTAAAGATGGAAATGAAGGTAGGACATTAGAAGCGAGATAATACCTTCCTCACACCTAACTCCTGACCCACTAATGAAGCATATAATCAAAGAAAAGTTGATATTGGAAGCTCTAGAAAGAGAATTAAAGTGTCTTAGTAACACCAAAGAAACAAATGAAATCTTAATAATATGACAGAAATCCAATAAATGAAACTATTATAAGAGAGAATTCAATAAGAAATTAAGATAGAAATCATAGAAGCAAATATTAAAAGTAATAATCCTTAAGGCATTATAAGAGAAAGAGATAGAAGATATAAGATATGCCAAGTAATTAAGAAAAGTAAATATTAATAATAATAAGAGAGAAAATCACAAGAAAACTGAATTAAGAGAATAAAGACCAAGAAAATCAGAAATTATGACTGATAGACGGCTTAGGATAAAGAGAATTCAATAAACTGACGAATGATAACAAGATTATGCCTTACAAAAGTTATTAAAGATCCAAGATATGATCAGAAACCAAGACACTATAATAAAGATATAAAATTAGTTATTGATAGGGACCAATAGACACAGAAACCCTTAAAGATTAATAATAATCCCAGATCACCAATAGAATTCCTTACAGGTGGTTGGGTCTTGGGATAGAGCGTCAAGCGTATGGGCTAGGAGGATTGGGTCAGCAGTTATGGCCATAAGGAATAATCTTGTTACAGATAATAAATTAATGAGATGAAACCTACAGGAATTGAAGATAGAAGTAAACTATAGAAAGATAATTAACAATAATAAATACAAAGAAATCAATAAGAAAGACATATAAAAGAAGAATGTAAACCAAATAAAATAGAATGGTTTTTTGAGGATTTTTCCAGCCTTTATGGCCATGAGAGAGATGAAAGTGACGACAGAAGCCATGCAAAAGGCTGAATAAAGCATAAGAGCTGAAAAGATATTATTGGGGTAGACCGACGGATATGAACACAAGATTAATCCGGCCTATGGACACCCAAGATAACATAGAAAACTTCATTAAGGATTATAGAAAGTAATAGCAAAAATAAGTGAAAGAAGATTATAAATATAGGATTCTTGTTGTCCCTAGCAAAGAAAGCATTAGAAACCAAAGAAATGGATTGGTGAAGAGGTGACGGAACAGATATAAAATGAGATCCAGATAATATTATGAGAGAGTAATAATCCTGTAAATACAAAATAATATTAAATTTCAATAATAAAATGCATTATTAATAATAGAATTTACAATGTAATAATAATAAAGGAAGTAGAAACTATAAGATAAGAGCATATAAAAATACATTTAATTGCATTTTTTAGAGGATTTTACGGGGCTATTTAGCCAAAGAAAGAAATGAGTGAACGAGTGGAGAATGGAAGTTAGTGTCATGGGGCCTTACAAGAGCCTACGTAAGTTGTGAAAGGGGCAAGATTCCTAGGATTATTATCTTATTTTAATGTTACTTTTGGGTTTATGGTCAATAACTTTCATTTTCTTTATTATTCTGCATTATTTGCTTCTTTATGCTGCTCCATTCTTGTCTTAATACAGCTGTTAACATTGCCAATCCTATCCTTTCCCTCACATAACTTTATTAATTCTCATATTTGGCTGGATCATTCGTCATTTGGGTCCACAGCAGGCTTGCCAATCAACAGTGATCACGGGTCCCGAAAGGCATTCTAGTGTTTACGGGTCACGCAGGCACGCGTAGCGGGACAAGTGGCCAGGGAAAACACGAAATTATTAACCGTTCACACCTTCTTTCCCCTTCAAGGACTCTTATGGGCCTAAGAAGATTATCAGCCGCAAGGTGTACACAAGATTAGAATGAGCGGTTACTAAAGGTATAGCATTCGCCCTTACCAACCAAACAATTAATAAAAATTCATATTATTTTGGTTCTTTGTGTCCCTTTCGGGCGAATGCATAAATAGAATGATGTAAGCCTTCGGGATCTATGTCATGAGCAAAGAAACCCTAATAATAAACAGAGAAAAGATGAAGACAGAAAACTATTATAAGAGAGTATTAACAAAGAGACACAACATAAGACATAGAATCGTTCAGGAAATCAATAACCAGATAAAATAATAAGCATAAGATGGCCAAAGGCACGTAAAGAAGCATATAAACCATTAGAATTAACATAAGATTCCAAAAGTAATTATTAAGGGATTTTACAGTATATTTTATTGTCTACATCATATTTTTTATACTTGGTTATTTGGTTTATATGGGATGACCCTTGTGTACTGGAGCTTACATTCTGGTTCCCTCATCCGTCTACAAAGGTGCCAAGAGTGCCAAGTAAGCCAGGTGAGAGGAGGCCATGCTTTCGTCTACCAAGATTCACTTCTTAAGGCCCAAGGAACTTGCTAAGCCTCTAAGGTACATCATTGGTCATTCGGCGGCTAAGAGGCTCTGCATTCTAGGGCTTACGTGCTTCCTTCGTCATTAAGCCGCCGCAACTAAGTCATCACTTTCCCATCCTACATTCACTTTCTTCGTCTAACCGTTCACTCGCTTCCTTCGGTCGCAATCGGTGGTAAGCATATTATTATTATTATGGGTTAATATTATTAATTCTGCATTATCTGTATCTTGTTTTCTGTGTTAAAGCTCTCTTAAAAGAAGTAATTCTATGGTTTCTGGGTCTACATCCTATAACACTTTCTTCACTTTCTAGGCCGAGACTCTCGATCATCATGCGTCCTATAGATCCAGATAATAGACCAAAGAAGTAGAAACTGATTGGCCACAGAAGATATAATTAATGATTTTATTGACCCAAGATTATCAGGTTATATCTCCCGGATCTAGCCCAAGGAACTCATCTTATTAGCCCCGTCCCGTCATCCATTTCCAATTCTATGAAGTCTTGGCTTAGTAACAGATAATAATATTGTGACATAATAAAACTGAATTAATATCAGATACATAATAAGAGAGCAAGATATTGAAGATATAGTTGAAGATATAAGTGTAACAAAAGAATGAAGAGAATCCTAGAGGTAGAAACTATTAGAAGATATTAATGAGAAAGAAGAAAATAAGAGATTTTTAATGTTCCTTGCGCCTAGCGCACGCATGCCAAAGCAAATATTAAATGTTGAATGTTGATTGACCAAGAGTCCCGAAGGATTAATGAAGCTTATGGAGGCACAAGATTCCTTTCACCGCTTAAGATATGATAATAGAAGAGGAAAGTATTATTAAGAGAATGAAGAAAGGAAATAATTATAGAATGTGAAGAGACGACAATCAACCGAGATTATTAGTCAAGAATGTAATCTCAAGACCCAGCCAAATAACTGACGAAGATCACCAGAAAAGATATTAAAAGAGAAGATTATTGATAATAGAGAATTAATTAGAAGATTTCCTACAGACGATAGGATCAAGAACCAGATAATATGATTGAAAAGAGGCAATAAGATGAATAATATTAGATTCTTTGACCTGTAAGCAAGGAAAATGAACCCGCCTTAACCCAGGGAGAGGATCATGAGATAGATGCGGATGATAAAGTCATGACATGAGATCGATTCCAATGATTGGCAATGAAGGGTCAACAGCTGACATTATTCTCAAAAACTGACTGGGTTATTTGGTCCTTACACACGCCGCTAGGCGCCCCTATCCACCAGTGAATATGCTCGCGCAGCGGTGGGCCCCGCCTATACACGCGGGGATGGCCAATAACCAATAAAAATCCCTAAAATATTAAATTTAATTTGTATTTTTGAGGATTTTTAGGTTATTGGTATTAGGCTGGTAAGGTCGGACCATGATCACAGCTTATGGATCTAGGATTACATTCTCCACTAATAATCCCTTCCGTCATCCCCAAAAACCAAATAAAATTAATGAATTTTATGAGGGATTTGGGGGGATGACGGGTGAAGGGGCCCCCAAGCACTCGGGGAAGAATCCGCCAAGCGGCTCGTGCTTAGGGCCCCTTCACGCATTATTAATAATATGTATGGTATTTACGTGGCTCCAGCGTCTTGGATGTAGGAAGCGAAGAATGAAGGGAGCATGGGAGCCAAGACGCTGGTGCCACTCCAATAATGTATGCTGCCGCAGGCCCCGCTCCGCAGGAAGAAATGATGAGTGACCAAAGAAGTAATAATAAGAGCAAAGAATATTATTGTCATAGAAATCCCTAATAAATAACATAATAAATTTCATTTTTCTTTGCTCTTATTATTATTCTTCTTTGGGGGGCTCCTTTAGGCCCACGCGTCTCCATCACAGCCAAGCCACCAAAAGATTTCTAAAAGGCTTGGGACCAAAGGAGACGCGTGGAAGGAGCCCCTACACATAATATTCCTTTCTGGGGGCCGTCTAAAGGCCCAAAAGACCCTCCAAAAACCATAAAATTTACATTTTATTTGGGTTTTTATGGGTCTTTTAAGGGACTTTTGCCCATCCGCATGCCCCATTAAGCCACTTATCCTTCGCTTCGCAAGTCTTTCGTGTCTTGGGGGCATGCTCGCGCCACCGCGTTTGGGGCCTGCGGCAGCATATGTGTGAGAGAGTGTGGCAAGCCTGGGAAGGACCACCAAGTAACCGCCAGTAGACGAAGGATGAACCGGTTGTAGGTGGACATGAGTACCAGCCTGTCTAGGAAGTGAGAAAGTCAACCTTGGAATCCCATCAATAATCCCTAAAAAGCCACTAAAAATTCATTATTTTTGGGCTTTTTTGGTGATTATTGGGAGGGAATGAACCAACTGTAACACTGTACACCATCCTAGATCTCCGGGTCTCGCGTTAACCGCTTCTATCCTCTGGTTCACAGCCTCGTTCACTCGTCTGCTCCCATCCTCCCCCAATAACCATAAAATCACTAAAAATTACATTTTTATTGCTTTTATTTGGTTATTGGGCCATATCTGCTACCACTCATCCGGCTGCCGCAGCATATTCTCTGTCCTAAGCACGCCTGGCGGGTATGCTATCTAGATTTACGAGGTTACCAATGGTCATTCCATCCAATAAAAACCCAATAAAATTATTAATTTTATGGGATTTTATTGGGCGTAACTGAAGGTAAGACAAGGAACTAATAATAAAGGAAATTATAAAGTTATGACTCTAAGAACCTGATAACAGAGGCTTACGTCCAAGAAAGAAGCGTATAAAGTGAAAGAAGATGAAGACTTATTAAAAGAGAAAGAAGAAGATGTAACCTTAAGAAATGGACCCAGAAACCCTGATAAGAGACTTAAGAAATGACAATAATCCAACGTAAGCAATGAAATCCAGATAGCAGAAATGATGCAGAAAGCAATAAAAGATACAAAAATAGCAATAAAAATAATGAATTTAAAGAATTAATGAAGCAAAAGATATGAGAAATGAGTGAAAAGAAGACACTAAAATATCAATTATTAAGAAGAAAACCATATAAATAATGGAAATCTGAGGGTATTTTACAGAATAATGCATATAAAAACTGAATTATTAACAGAGAACCAAATAAGAAAGAAAATCAGAGATTTAACATTTAATGCATTTATGATGGGTCTTGAGACACTAAAAAGAAGAATTACAAAGAAATATTAATGATATTAGAGAGACTTGCCTCCACCACTAAGATACAGAGAATGAAAGAAAGAAGAAGTGAACCTTTAAAAGATATTATAAGAGCTTCTAATAAGTAAGAAAACTATAAGAGAAAAAGATATTGATAGTTGGTATAGATGTGGCTCAATAACCAGAGCAAAGAAGCCATTAAACCTGAGAAATAATCACGCCTAAAGGCACTAGAAAGCCAAGAAGATAGCAATCTTATGTGGAACGATCCAAGAGAAAGAGGCAAGGGTAATAATCCTAGAGTCACTTCCAAAGATTATTGATGATTTTACAGATATGAGAATTAGTGGGGCTGTTTACAAAGGAATAAAGAAAATAAACAGCAAATATCAACCAAAAGACACTAAAAGAAGATTAAATATGAGAATGCAACCACCATAAAGCCAATAAGATGAGACTGATCCATTAGAAAGAGCGAAGGAAATAAGAATATTAAAGCTTCTATAAACCCAAAAGTAATTAATAAAACCAACCAGAATGATTCACAGATTAAGCATGAACCAGATAATGAAGATAATCCAAATACTATAAAATAAATAATAGATGTTAAAGATATGACAAAGAACTAGAAAGTGAATCTAGATAGAATGCTTAGGGAGTGAATGTCATGCTTAAAGGCCAAGAAAACCTTCATTTTTTGTATCTGATGCCCAATTCCCGCTCCATCGTTCTCTCGTCCCATCCATAATCTTTGATTGAGTTCTAGTGGCCATGAAGGCTTTATTAATATTGTAAATTTATGCTTTTATCAGATTCTTTGGTCTATCTTTCTTATAATATCTTTTATTATTTGGTTTTTAATGGAGTTTTCTTTGTTCTTTGGCATCTCTCTAAAGTTATTTCTTATTCTATTCTCTTATAGTATTCTCTTGTGATAACTCTCTTATCTTAATTCTCTTATTTCTTTGTTAGGGAGCCACAATGCCTTCAATCATACACTTTCTACCTTTCACTTAGAATTACAATTTTATTATCTTTTATATCTGTTGTTATATCTCGGTTAACAAGTGAATCTATAAGTTATAATCTCATTTATTTTGTATCTTTAATATCTTTGCTTCCTTCCGAGGCTTGTCTGTTGCTACCGTCTCTAGCCCAAGTGTTTCCTCGTGTGATTGGCCTTATCTCTCTCTTTAGGGGTGAATGGTAACAACAAAGATTAATAAGTGGTGAATCCTCTAGGCCTAATCTCCTTACCTACTTCCCCTTCTACCACTCTCACTTCCTCATCCCTCAACCAATTGGAACCTGATGTACCCGCGTGTAGACGCATGATGGAAAGCATTATAGATGGAGTAGACCCGCCAGCCTGTTGTAGACGAGATTAACCTGTGATAGTTGGTCCAGAACATGCAGCTACCACAATGAAAGCCTTATATTATTGAAGGTTCTAAGCTCACATCCCACTTCTTCCGTCATCAACTTCTAATTTCCTAGATTTTGAGGGATATCTGGGGTCAATTTTCTATCTTATTATCATAGTTTCCGCTACTTGGGTTTAGTCTTGAGGATTTATCTGAGTGAATCTTAGGTTAGTGAATCCTCTCCTCCAGTAATGAGTCTTAGCACACCCGGCCAGAAGACGAATAAAGGAAATTATTATTGGTATGATCGCTGGCCGGGAGTAACCTCTACATCTATAACTTAGTTCTTTCTATGTTAACGTTACTAAGAAATTATTATTAATTCTTTGGTCTCTTGGATCCTGCTACCTCTTTCATCTCCTATTCTGGGGCTATCGATCTTATGGTCCATTCTCTAGTTTCTGAGGTTATCTTGCCTTACTTGTCCCATACAGAAGCTTACTAAGTCCTAAGAAAATAATCTGTGTCATTAGTCCCCATATCCAATAGTTTTGAGGATTACTTCGTCTCTCTTATATCTCCAGGTTTAATTCTCTGTTATAGACCCACCATATAATCTCATCTTTTATTTCTATAATCTTTTGTAGTTATCAGGGTCTCGTCCTATCGTGTGAGGTGGGTCTAAGCACAACAGGTTCACTCTTCTTAGGCGCTTACAGTGGTTTGTTTGCTTCGTCCGGGCGGATGACACGAGTGAGCGAGATGAGCCCGGCTATGGCCATTAATAATTCATTTTATTGCTTTCTTTGGCTGGATTCTTCCTTTCTTAAGGCTTACAGGCGCTTGACATTCACTCACTAACTGGCTTATTTGGTCTAGCCTCGCCAGCGTAAGTTATTATTATGTGATTATATGTGTGATGCGGCCAAAGACACGCAAATATTATTGAGTTTTTAGGTAACTTAAGGAGCCGCATCACCCTCACATACGATAGGATAAGGTCATCCAGGTATAATTCTGTGATCAATGTAATCGCGAGAGCGTACTGTCGTGGCCGTGTCCTTGCCACTCCTATCTGGTACGCTCCGGATAAGACCCAGAAAGCAAGGAAAGTTATTGCTGTGGAAGGGTGAACCAGCCATGAGAATGATCCAAAAGCCTGCCGAAGGAAGCATAAATGAAGAGAATTATTAGGGCTTTTGGACCCATAACATGCATTATTAAGAAGATTTCCACCGATCGTTATCAAAGAAAGGTGAACCAGAAGACGAGAATAATAGACGAGATTATATTGGATGATGGAAGACGTAAGTTAGCAAGATTATTAGGCCAAGACAGCGTAAGAAGGCAATGTGTATTCCAGCCTTTATGATTGATATTGGGGATTCATTTGGTTAGTTCTCCCGCCTTACTCACTCCTTCATCCTTCCGTCTAGGGTTCACTCTTTCTTCATCCTTTAAGGCCAAATAACAACTGTAAAATCCTCAATGCCAATAGGCTTTCTATCTGATATTATCATTCTATTATTATTTATTATTTGGTTTTCTTCTTAATTATTGACTTTTAATATCTTCAATCTCTTGCGCTAGCCGCGTGTTTACAGTTAACATATTATAGTTTCTTGTGGCTTTCTCTCTCTTCATTCATATTATTAATGCTATGCCAACTATCAAGATTTTATTTCTTTTATTTTGTTTTCTGTGTTTAGTGTGTTGGCATAGCCCATATAATTCTCTTAAACTTACTTTTTTATTGCTTTCATATCCTTAATTCTGCCTTCAACTTTTGTATCTGGACGTTACTGCCACATAGATCCCCAAGATTTCTCAGTTATTATATGTGGGATATCACTCGTCAAGCATAATCTGATGCCAACTTTTCCATCTTTCTTTCGCTCTATCTTGGTGTCCAAAAGGCATAATATTGTTATTTTATTGCATTGAAAGTCTTATTAATATAGTTTTTATTATTATAATTGCCTTTACATTTAATATCTTTTATTCGTATCTTTAAGGGATTTTATCTGATAATATTCTTCTTTTATCTCTTTCTTTAGTATCTTTCCAGGATTTATGCTTTTATTAACAAGTGAATCCTATCGTTAACATGCATAATTTATAGTTTTCAAGGATTTTCACCTTATAATTCACTTATTTTATTCATTGCATTTATATTATTATCTTCTAATATTTAAGGGTTTTAAGGGTCTACACTCGATATCTGGGTCCAATCAACATAAATTTCCTTTATTATTCTTGGAGTTTAAGCGGTTATTATTCTTGCCATGCATTCTCTCTTCTTATATGCCAATATACTTCTATAGTGTAAAGGCCCTTACAAAATCTCTTTTATTCTCTGTTAATAGTCTTCCCGCGTAAGGAGTGTAATCTCTGGGATTGAATGTTATCTGTAAAAACCTTCATTAATACATTTAGAATTAACATTATATTTGTATTTTATTATCTTATTTCCTTCTATTTGTCTTTATTATTATCTTTTAAGGAATCTTCCTATTAATATTAACTTCTTGTATGCTATCTTAGTTACAACTTACTCTCTTATTATTAACCGGCTGTAAGGCCCTGAGAACACATCAGTTGAATCATGAGTGAAGAATGAAGAACCTGTACAAATAAAAGATATAAAATATATGATTGAAGGTATAACTAAGACAAAACTTAACATAGAAACCCAAAGAATTAACATTAATAACATAGCATAAATACCATTAAGAAATTAATAAGAAATGAGTATTAATAAGATTATAAATCCAGAAATTATAGAGATTTCCACTACAAAGAAGCCAATAAGAAGATAGAAATTAGCATAAACTCATTAAAAATATGAGAATTAATGGTTATTGGTCCTTAGGGAAGGTCATACCAAAGATTATTGAAAGACTTTTGAATTGAGGATTTTACTGTGATTGAAGGTAGACATTGCATCTAAGCAAGAAAACTTAATGGGATTTTATAGGACTTTCTACGTGAGATAGACCCAAAGGAGAAGAAACTGCATGTATGATTGAAGACTTCCTGGGCCCTAGCACAAGGTCTAACCGCGATAACCTCAATAACTTGCCTTCCTTTCGTGCATCTTAGGGGCGTGTACAGGAGGCTCTAAGCACAAGAGATTACAAATAAGATAATAGAAATAATTCTGTGTTAATAATCCCGTGTAAGCCAGGCAATAGGACCATAAAGTCCATAAAGTAGAATAAATATGAAACACGAGAATAGAATTAAACCTAGAGTCACAAATGATGAATAATTCATTGAAAGTCTTTGTAATGACCATAAGAGAGTAAATATGAAGCAAAAGATATGTTAAAAGAAGTAAATAATAGATGTAGATGAAGGAAGAAGTAATTTGTAGATGTAGAAAGATGCATAAAAGAAGATAAAATTGTAAATTTATTAATGAAATTTACTGTGAATGAACGTTTAGGCAAAGAAACTATTATATTTTATAGAATTCTTATTGATTTTGGTGTTTCTTGGCCTTATGCCTCTCTTACTTGGACTTCCTTCGTGATTATTTGGTAAGGATATGAGAGGGAAGGATGGTGCACGAGGGTAGGATAGGACCTTGACAGTTGGCCCTTGAGTCACATCCAAGAGATTTAAGCTGTGTTAATAGTCCACAAATGCAATCTTATGTCAAGAGATATAGCTCCTGAAGGTAGAAACGGTTGAAGGAAAGTAGGACCGGCCATGCGTGAAGGAGTCCTCGTCCCTAGGGCCGGCCCACAAGGCCCGTCAACACACTTAATTCACTTTGTAGGGGCTCTAGGGCGGGTAAGGAGGCAAGACCCGCCCCTAAGAGCCCCAATAAGCAAGGAAAGGTCCAACGTGTAAGCTGTAGAGGTGGCAGTAATCCTAGATCTTGGACTTGGCTGTTACAGTGTTCTCTCCTCACAAATAACTTAATAAAATCAATAATTGGATTGGAGATGAAGGAAGAAAGAAGTGCCTAAGGGGCCCCAATCCCAATATTATTATTGATTTTATAGTTATTTGCATGGGTTCTTTGGGCCTTTGTGAGTGGGATTAGGAAGAGAGTGTAGGCCCAAAGAACATAATAAAGTTATAATCTTATGAGCCTCTCTTAGGACCCAATCTGATAACACTTTCTAATCCTATACGCTGGAGGACATCATCCCGCCTCACTGCCTCGTAACTCATGACTTTTATTGTGCCTGGGAGTTACTAAGATGAGAAAGTTATGCCTAAGTGAGCCAAGAATGTAAGCTTCTGTAATGGGCCCCGCCAATGGACGCGGGGATGGCCATAAGCTTGTGATCATCTCCCTCATAGACTGGGTGGGTCTCTCCTTCACTGACTGGCTTGGACATCATATCTGGGGTACAGTTACCACCTAGAAACCTTATGTTCACTCCAGATTCTTTATGATAAGATAGGCTGCCGCTAGGCCCATGAACGCGGTGGCGCGTCATTCCTTTCGTCCTTATGCGTGGGGGCCAATGCCAAGTGACTTTAGGGGCCCCCTCCAAAACACCTAATAAAATAAATTGTATTTTTAATTGGTTTTATGTGGGTGTTTTGGCCTCCAAAAGGATGAAAAAAGCAAGAAAAAATGCATTTTTTAATGATTTTTGAGAGACTTTTGGCCATTACAAGGACTTTCATTCTCCCATCCTGGCTGTTACCATTGTGACCCAACAGATTAACTCCTAGAGACGGATATTATTGGAGGATCTTGGGGGTAATCTGTAGGTGAATCAAGGAAGTAGTGTTCATCCTTATGGGCCCCTCCTACATCATTCATTTCCTTAGGTTCTTGTCCCACACACGAAGGAGGGGCCCACATACCAACCATAATATTCCCTTCATCTTCTTGGCTCGTCTGCGCACGGTTGGCCTTTTGGAGTCACTTTGGGGGCCAACAGACGAGCCCCTATACACATCATAAAAGCAATAAAATACCTGTAAATTAAAATATAATTGCTTTCTTTCGTCTATCTAGAGAGCCAAGATTCCTGAACCAATTATAAAAGCAATTATATTTTTAAGGTATTTTAAGTGCTTTTTAGGGGTCTTATGGGGGCCAGCCACGCGAGCGCCTTTTGGCGGCTCTTCCCCGAGCGTGGCGAGGGCCCCTAAGACCCCACCAACAAGCCTCGCGTACGCGGGCTTGGGCCCACAGCATTTCTCACTTATTATTCCCTCCTAAACCAAGTAATTCAATCATAAATGCTGTGGGTCCAAAAGACATAATATTATTCACTTTATAGATTCGTCTGTTTGGCTGGTTTCCTCCACGCTTAAAGGCTTTAAGGGACAAATAAGCCAAGAAAATCTAATTTTTTATGTTATTTATTGCCTTTAAGCGAGGAAACCAACAGACGAATCCAATAAATGAAGGTTACATTGTATCTTTGTGTCCCATGCGGGTGACCAATAATCCAAATAGAATTCTTAGTGAGTTTATGCTAGTGTTAGGGCACCCGCATGGCCATTATTATTGATTAAACGTATGCTGCCGCAGGCCCCATGAGTGGTGGCAGATAGGGGGATTGGGCCGCTCGTAAGTGAGGAAGAGAGCCAAGTGGCGGCCCAATCCCATTAATAATCCCTTCCAAAGACCCATAAAATCCCTAAAAATTGCATTTTTAATGCATTTTTGGAGGGTTTTGTGAGGGTCTTTGGGCCAATAAGCCGCATAAAAACCCAAAAATCTTTGATTTTTAGTGATTTTATTGGCTTATTGGAAGGGATGTAGGTGCCAGGACTTCTTTGGTGACAGTAAGGTTGGGACTTGAATGTGGAGGCAGTAAGGCTGGTAAGGTGAGAAAGTTGTAAGTGAATGGCAATAAGCCCAAGAGACCGACAATAAAAATGAAATTTTATTGTGCTTTTCCCCGGTCTCTTTGGCTTATTGTGGGGGCTTTATGAAGTGACTTACGATAGCCCCCACGTGTACACTCCCTCCAAGAAGCACTTAAAAATACAATTTTAATTGATTTTTTACGGGCTTCTTGGCCTTATTGGTCACCCGGGCCTCATAGCCCTCGCCCCCTAACCGCCGCATCAAGCGAGGAATGAGTGAAGGGGCGTAGGTGAGGGTAGAGGGCGGGGAATGAACTGACCTTAGACACAGCTTATGATTGAGGATTTTTCCGGTAGAAATCTCTATTATGGGCAAGGAACCAAAGAAACCCCAAAAATAATTTATTTTTAATGTTTCTTTGAAGGGACTTGCCCGGGTCAGTTCATTCACCACTAAAGATTATTGAGATTATATCTGAGGACTATTGACCCTTTCTAACTCTTGTTACCAGTCCTGGCCAGTGAATCTAAGATTGAAAATTCCTGACATAGACCCAAATATCCCAACAAATGCACCAAAAAACATAAAATAAATTAAATTTTTATTGGTTCATTTGTGATATTTGGCCCGGGGACGCGTGCGTCATGCTTCTTTGCCCTTCAGCACTCCTTGCGTCCACGCGTTAACGCGCTTGGGGTCTCGCGACGCATATTCTCCTTTGGGCCATCCCTCGCAAGCGTCCTAAATATGAGAGAGATGAAGCAGTTATGGCAATGAGAGACTTTGTAAGCAGCTTTGTAACTGAGAAATCCTCACGGCATAACTTAGGAAAGGCAAGAACTTGAATCATAAGAGCTGATAAGGTTCTATCTTTGTGATCAACATACAAGATTTCTATCTTAATACAGGAAAATACCATTAAAAACTTATTTTATTTTGTAATCTCTGGTACCAAGAACCCCCAAATAATTCATAAAATCTATAATTTTTTAATTTATTTTGGTGTTCCTGGCCATTCCGCTACCAGCCTCTCCCCCGCTCGTTCCTTGTCCCAAAGCAGGGCCTTGTCCTGGACACTTGACTCTTGATTGGTGATCTGTATCCTTCATTCTTGCTACCGACGGCGGCATCGTTCTCTCTTCTTAGGTAATTCCAATATTATTGAGGCTTTTGGTAACAGATTTAAACCTTTAAAATTATTGGTATTATTAAGTTATTTGTATGGAGGCTTGCCAAGAGCGAGAGAAATGAGCATGCGAAAGGAAATGAATGACGTGGGCAAGCCTCTTATAATCCTATATTAATGAAAGGAAATAGATTGGTTATGTGGGTTGGTTGGTGCTTACGCTTGGGGTGCTAGCGCCCATTATGCCAACCAACCAACCCCAAGAGACAAGAAGATAATGTCGTGTGAGCAAGTCAACCATTGGATTCCCGGCAATAAAATGAATCTTGTGTTTACAGGGGCTTACTTACGCCTGGCGGATTTTATTAAGATATTTTATGAGGAGTTCCTTGGTGACAGGGAATATAATCTCATATTTTTTATATTATTCTTATTATTGTTTCTTTGATTAGATTCTTTGTTATCTTATCTGTATCTTCATGTCCCCTGTAAGGAATCTTGTGTCTCGGGATCCTACAAGCGTGTAACCTGGGAATTTGGGACAACCAGAACCTCTCATAAAAGCATTTATTATTTTCTTTATGCTACTTCTTTGGTCATTAACATTGCTTTCTTATTATATTTCCTTGATTATTAATGTTAATGTCATCTTTCCCTCAGTTTTATCTCCAAAAGTCACTTTATAATCTTAGGAAGTGCTTCACAGAATTATACATTTGCAATCTTCTCCTGGCCATTAAGCAGTTAATAAATTTCTAAGTGTGACATTCCTTTCGTCTACCTACTGGATCTATAACAGCTTTTATGATTCTATCTTAGGTCCCAAGTCTCTCGGAGGTTCATTCACCAGTCTATCTTCCTCTATTCATGCATATTTCTTATATTTTAATTCTATTTTCACTTATCTTTGCTGGCCCATCATAATGCCTTAAAAATCACCAATAATTATTCCTTTCGGGGGCCAGCACCAATCCATAAAACTCCTTCACTTTTTATTAGTTCTGGGATCATTTTCCTTGCTTTCTTAGTGTCCCATGCCCACCAGCGCTAGCGCCCCACACAGAAGAAGCGAATCAAGCATGAATGATGCAGTGGGCATGGGGTAACCAAGAGAGACGAAGCAGTTACCAAAAGGCATAACATTAATAATAAATGCATATATTCACAAAGAACCAAGAAATAATGATAATAATAGAAGCTTATTGGCCCTAGCAAGCTTAGAAAGTGAGATCCAAAAGATGAAAGGCATTAATAATCCATGTGGACATCCTTCGCTACAAAAGGCTTTAGGGTTGAATCTTGAGGTTTAATCTCGCCAAAACACTAAATAAAAATGTAATTTTAATGGAATTTTCTGGGTCTTTTGGCATCATCCGGGCCACCCGTCCGCAAAGAATCCATTTATTTTATGTGGTTCTTAGGGCCAAAAGCCTGTATAAAGATGAAAAATTAACTGGCTTTTATGGAATTCTTCTTGCCTTTTGGCCATGCGTGCGGACGGATAAGTGGCCCGGGGAAGGAACTTGTGAATGGTGGATTTTATTAAGTTATTTATGGGGCAAAGAAGCCTCACAAAATCAATATTTCTTGAAATTTATTATTTCTTTTATTCGGTTCTTTGCGTGAGAGGATACACTGGGAGACTTCATTAACCTTTTGTACATACGATTGCTAGCGTCGGCTAAGAAGATTATTGCCTTTAGGCGGGCATAATTTCATTCTTATTATGTGGGTCTTTGGTGGTTTTTAGTAAGCCTTTCTACCACTCGCGTTCTCTCGTTAAGGGTCTACGCTCCATCTTTCTTGATCATATCCCCTGTTAACAATCTTATGTTCACTTCCAATATCTTTCATTTCCCGCTTTTGTCGGTTCTCTGTCTTAAGGTAAAAATCTGTTGTAACTTTTAGAATCCTAACCCCTGATCTCCCGGTCAATTATCTGAGGCATATCATCAATAAACTTTCATTTTTATCTTCTAATAATTCAGTAATAATATGCCGCCAGACGGACGCTAGCACATAAGATAATAAGATACAGATAAGAAAATAATAATAATATAATGTCAAGATACGACCATAAGATAGAAAGTTGTCGACAGGAAATTGACCACCTATCCAAATTAAGGATATGAAAACTAAAAACCAAAGAATTACAAAGAAACTATTAAATCTAGAGGTTACCCACACGATAAAATAGAAAGATA